>ENA-OPAO01000718-OPAO01000718.1-human-gut-metagenome-genome-assembly--contig:-NODE-718-length-26444-cov-5.595096_pt1 | contig 26444 bp, 27 predicted proteins | sample MGYA00241054_ERZ501424 | MGnify/ENA primary metagenome ERZ501424 (study PRJEB25962, sample SAMEA2042623) | human gut metagenome | biome: human gut; feature: human-associated habitat; material: faeces...
ACGTTTGTCCATTAATTTTTGGTGCTGCTCGCAGTACCGGTTCACGGTCAGCTCCCTGCAGCCGGGGTAGGCGCACGGCTTTTTGGGTTTCCAAGGCAAAGCACTCATCTCCAGACATAGCAAAAGCCTTCAAGGGATTGCTCCCACGAAGGCTTCTCTTACACTTTTAGGCTATTAGTATATCACACGTTAAGCAGGTACATGCGTCCGCGATTTTGGACATCAGGTCTTCCCAAATAAAAGCAAGGCAAGGTTCTCATCTCCAGACATAGCAAAAGCCTCCAACGGATTGCTCCCTCGAAGGCTTCTCACATTTTTTCATGCTATTAGTATACCACGTCGAACAGATACATGCGTCCGCGATATTACTCATGTGGCTAAAATAATTGGGAATGACTGCCCAAACGATATAGCAGAAGAACAAGTACATCATCTTTGGTTTCATAAATGAGAAGCCAATCTGGATCAATATGGCATTCCCGGCAACCTTTGTATGTTCCACCTAAATCATGGTCTCTATATTTTTCATCCAATTGTTTTCCTTGGGCCAATTGCTCAATGACAGAGAACAGCACATCTATATCTTTGTTCTGCTTCTTTGCCAATTTCAAATCTTTCTTAAATTGAGTGGTGAATTTTACTTCGTACTTCATTTTTCAAGGGCCACACGCAAATCTGTCATATTGGTATACCCTTTTACTTTTTTATCAATGGCGATTCGTTTGCCTTCTTCAATGGCAGATCTAGTTGTTGCATTAGGAACGTCAAGAGTGAGACGGAAGGGAATGCCATTTTCTCGTATCGTTGTTTTTAAGAATATGTTTACCGCCGTCGTCATATTCATTCCCAGAGCATTGAATATTTTCTCAGCCTGATTTTTGACTTCCTTATCCGTCCGGATATTCAAATTTGTATTTACCATATTCAACACCTCCATTTCTGTCTTGAATATAGCATTATTTTTGGCTGATGTCAACACAATGTCAATATAATAAACACATAGCAAAAGCCTCCAAAGGATTTGCTCCCTCGAAGGCTTCTCTCACACTTTCATGCTATTAGTATAACACGTCAAATGGATAAATGCGTCCGCGATTTTGGACATCATGTCTTTCCAAATAAAAGAATAGCAAACTTAGCTAATGCACGATTCTTCCTTTTGTAGGCAGACGACCGCTCGATGTGGAAATGATCAGCGATGGCATAGACGGCACTCGTCTGTGCATCCTCGTCGGCATAAAAAGTTTGCAGCACGTATTGCTCGTCGCTGCTCAGCTTTTCCCATGCAGGCTGGAACCATGCCATGTACTCGACAGCCTGCCGGTACCGTTCTTTCAGAATGTCGATGTCTGCCAGTCCGGAGATGATATGATCTTCTGTTGCATGTGGGTTGCTGGAGTGCGGCATCCCATCAAAGCCGGACGGATGCAGGCTGGTCATGGCAGCATATGCCTGCTTGATGTCTTCGCTGGTGTTTTCGATGATAAAGTTCATGCTGTCGTAATCCCGGATGGCATCAATGGCGCCGCTCCGTTTATTCAGGTATTTCCAGATAACACTCATAGGCTGCCTCCTTGCAAGTTGGCCCGGACTGCCTCAATCAGTGCAGCCTGGGTTTTGTTTTTTTCTTTTAATGATTTCATAATGGTTTCATCTATGGTTCCGGCAGTCAGGATGTGATGAATGATGACCGTATCGGTTTGTCTTTGCCGCCAGAGTCTGGCATTCGTTTGTTGGTATAATTCCAAGCTCCAGGTTAGTCCAAACCAGACGAGAGTGGATCCGCCTTGTTGCAGGTTTAGACCATGCCCGGCGGAGGCGGGGTGGAGAATAGCAACGGGAATAACACCAGCGTTCCAATCTGTTATATCCTGCGAAGTTTTGATTTCTCGCACGGTAAACCGCTGCTGGATTCGTACCAAGTCATGCTTGAACCAATACGCAATCAATACGGGTTTGCCATTGGCACCTTCAAGGATATCCTCCAGGGCATCGAGCTTTCGGTCATGAATGGGAATGATTCGTTTTTCCTCATCGTAGACGGCACCATTTGCCATCTGACATAACTTGTTCGATAAGGCAGCCGCATTTACGGCATCAATTTCTTTCCCATCTAATGAAAGTACAAGCTGGGAACACAAGGTATCATACATGTTTCGTTCTCGTTTCGATAACTGTACATGGATTTCATTTCGTACTAATGCTGGCATAGTCAAATACTCCTTGCTTTTCATGGAAATGGTGATGTCTGCAATACGTCGATAGATTTCTTCTTCCGCACCGGGTTTTGGCTTATAAGAAAAGATCATCTGTTGGTTCCGTTTATCCGGTTGGAAAAATTCACTCCGGTAATGGGTGATAAAGCGACCAAGTCGCTGGCCCATATCCAACAGGCGAAACGCTGCCCACAGATCCATCAGACCATTCGAAGAAGGCGTACCGGTCAGTCCTACGATGCGTTTTACCTTGGGACGAACTTTTAACAAGCTCCGAAACCGTTTTGCTTGATACGATTTAAAAGAGGAGAGCTCATCGATTATCAGCATGTCGTAATGAAAGGGGATGCCGGAATCTTCTATTAACCAAGGCACATTCTCACGATTGATAATATGGATATTGACCTGCTGCAAGAGTGCGGTTTTTCGTTCCGTAGCCGTACCAATAGCAACGGTATACGTTAAGTCATGCAGATAGTCCCATTTCTGAATTTCCGCTGGCCAAGTATCTCGTGCTACACGTAGGGGTGCAATCACCAATACGCGATGGACGTCAAAACTGTCATAGATTAATTGCTCTATAGCGGTTAAGGTAATGACGCTTTTTCCCAATCCCATATCCAGTAAAATGGCAGCCGTTGGATTTTTTAGGATGAAGTTTGTGGCATAGGTTTGATAATCATGAGGTTTGTATTGCATCCAGCATTCCTCCTAGTTGCGTACTATTGTCGATGCAGTATACCGGAAAACCAAGTGCTTCTAACTGGCGCTTCCGATGTACCTGTAGCGGACGCATTTTCTTTCCGGGTGCTTTAAGCTCCACAAAGGCAATGCGTCCATGGGGCAGCAGCACCAATCTATCAGGCATCCCGTCATATCCGGGGGAGACGAATTTGGGACAGATACCGCCTTTATGTTTTACAGCCTGTACAAGCTGCTGTTCGATTATTTTTTCTCGCATGATTTCCTCCGTCAGGGTGTTTAGTATTGGCTTTTCATCAAGGTGTGTGACACCCCCGACACCTGGTTACTATAACTTCCTATAGGGGTTAATTTTTAAGGGCCTATAGAGACTTTAGGGTAGGAGGTGTCGGAGGTGTCACGCTTTAGTTTAAAATGGCTTTTTCTGTCAGCCGTATTCCGCGAACAAACCGGCCTTGGCGATTTCTGAACCGTACGATTCCGGCTTGTTCAATGGCAGTATAAAAATCGGCAGAATTTCGCACATAATCACCGGTAACATTACAAAAGTTTCGATACGCAGTATAAAAATCACCGGATTTTTCCTGATAGGCTTTACCAAGCTCACAGCACTCATCCAGGAAATGGCCGAGCCAGTCGTTGTTTTCACGATACGAGCCGATGGCTTCCCGCACACAAGCTGGTGTGGTAAGCTGAAAATTTTTTTGAATGATCTTCTGTGCCCCTTCAATGATCCAAGTCAGGACATACTCGCCTGCATTTTTCAGCAGGTAGTCTGCATAATTTTTGATATCGTTGTTTCCTTCAATGCGAGCGTTAAAGGGTATCACAATGAGCCTGCGCCAGGTACCGGGATCATTGGCACCGACGCGGGGTAGGTGATTGGTATAGAGCACCAAGGTATGGCTGGGAATAAACTGGAAGGGATCTTTATATTTCTTTTCTGCAAAGACCGCATCCGTTGAGCATAATTGCTTGATGATGGAGGTGTTGAGCCGCATACCTTCATCAAGCTCGGCGGCAATAAGCAGCCGTTTCCCTTTAGCCTCGGCCATTTCCGGCTTTACATTCCGGCGGCAGCCGACAGTTAATGTATCTGCTGATATGTTGCCGCTATAGGTGCCAAGTACTCGGGAGATAACATTCCAGAAGGTGGATTTCCCATTGCGGCCTTCACCGTAAGCGATGATAAGGGCTTCCACGTATACTTTTCCGATAGCAGCCAGTCCCACAATTTGCTGGACATACTCGATAAGCTCTGCATCTTTGCAAAAGAAGGTATCGATGGCAGAAAGCCACAAATCTTTTCCCGCATCACCGGGTGAAACCTCCGTTACCTTGGTAATTTTATCCGTTGCTGTTGGCGGGTGTATGCCACATAATCCATCGGGCAGATAATATGTGCCTAGTGGGGTGTTCAGTAAGAATTCATTATTGTCGAGCTCTGTCGGTTTACATTGCAGCATGGGTTTTGCCGCCTGCAGGCAGGAGTTTAAATACTTGGTATCGCGACGCTTAATGACGAACGTTTTATATTCCTTTGCGATCGCATATTGGGTAAAGGCTGCCAGTTGTGTTGCATCAAACAGTTTCTTCGCCTTAGCTGCACCCGAGCCGACTAACACATCAGAACCACCGGATTGTTTCAGCTTTTGCCAGTCGGCCGCGCTGTTAATAGCAGCGGCGGCATCGCGCAGTTCCTTGATGGTCTGATCCATTTCTGCCATTTTTGACATTCTCTTTGCCTCCTTCCGATGGTTGTCTGTCTGCGGCAAGGATCGAGAGGTTCCCTTGCCAGTCTTGCGGATACATGGCTTATCGCGATAAGAACGGCGATAACCTCGGTGTCCGCAGGACTTCTGTTGCGTGTCTTGTTTATCACGTTTCCTCCAATCCGGAGCATCTGTTTTCGTGCTCCTTACACTTCCCACTGGAGGCGAGGCAGGCGTTTTGACGAAGGGATAAAAAGAAATTTTGAAAAAAGCTCCGGCCACCACACAGGGCAGCCGGAACAGGGCATCAGAACCAGTCAGGGAATTCCTTAGAGAGCGTCTCCTTGGCCTTATCCAGCCGGGACCGGAACGTGGTCCGTTTGATACCGATAATCTTTGCGATGGCTTCATCCGAGAGACCTTCCTCGCGAAGCTCGCCGATCTGCTTTGCTTCCGGCATCAGCTCCTGAAGGCGGGAAAACAGCTGATCGAGCTCATCCTTATCCGTGAGAACATCTGAAATAAGAGGAGCATCATCAGGAATGCTGTCCAGCGGCGTGCAACTGTCGCCGTCCTCGTTTTCAGATTCATAATCGAGGGAGAGCATGTCACCGGCCCGGCGGAACTCGCAGGTCAGGCAATCGCCATCGCAGAGCCAGAACTTATTCTTCGGGCAGGCACACTGACCGTGTGCCTGATGGCGCTTACGGAATGCGTCATAGTAGCGGTAGTGCTCGCGATAGACTTCCTCGGAAACCTCTACCCACTGACGGGATGACTTGAGATAGATACGGAATTTTTTACTCTGGTTTACATTGTTTTGCATTTGCGATACCTCCAGTTCGCTGGTCCCGAACCGGAGGCAGAGCGCAAAAAGAGCGTGACTGACCTCTCGGAACGGGATTTAACTCGTTTCGATGGGCCAGCCACGCTCGTAGGCTGGTACAGTTATTCAGTTGTCACCGCTATAGGCACTCGAGCCACCTCTGCATGCCGGGGTGAACGGATATAGCAGGAATCAACTATAATAAGTAAAATCTTTCTTTGCGTTCACAAATTATTTATCAGCGGTTCTTTGAATAATATTGAATTACGCTCGTAACAGTGCTATAATTGATGAAAGTTTTTCTCTCATATGTGATTGATTGTTTTCATTGTACTGAGAATGACCTGAACAGTCGAAAATGCGTTTGACCGCGCTTTGACCTGGGAGGTCAAAAAGGAGTGTGAACAGCGGTGTATTTTCATGAGATAGCCAGCGAATTGAAAACATATATGGCTCCCAAAAGCCGGGACGGCGAGTTCGTCATTTCGCTGGTCAGGCTTTCAATACGACCGCCGATGAATGATGAAGAGCAGGAAGCGGATTATCTTCATGAATACAATCCAATGCAGAAAAACATATCCCTCAACATGCTGGACCAGATACTTGAGGGAAGAGATAAATATATTTCAAAGGCCCGCGCGGGCATGATATGCAGCCTTTATGACGGATCAGAGTTTGCCGAGCAGGTTGACGAATTGTACGACGGAGACAAGGAGCATCTGCAGAAGTTTCTATATAAACATGGCCTTGTCGTAAAGACAGACGAGCTTGGTTCCGCTGTTCAGGACATATTTGATCAGCTTTATCACGGACTCAAAAAAGGAATTCATGACGTGGAGATAAAGCTTACGATTCATGATCCGAAGCCCAGCATAAAAAATCTTGCTGGCGACCGGATTTACTGCGAGAACGGAAAGCTGTATATCGACGGCGATGTCATAGAGCTTCCTATCAAGCTGAGTGATGCGCAGATTTATGATTTTGAGGCCGGATATATTTCCGCCTTATGTGATGCATATGCTGAGGCGCTTTCCAGAGATTCAGTATCAGTGGACGACATACAGAATCTGCCTAAGAAATATCAGCTGAACTTCTATGAGCAGCGAAAGGCATATCTCAGTGCAGAAAGCATCCAGCGTTCCATCAGCGAGGTGTATGAGGACGGTGAGAACCAGTTCGATATATTGAAGGAAGATGCCTTTCACGGCATCAAGACGACATACTATGATGATTACGATAATGGCTACAGGCGGCTGCTGGAGGTATTGAAGAAGATATCTGACGTACAGCTGACAAAGTCGAAGCTGATGCTGATAAAGAATCTGATCGGAAATCTGGAGAGGCTTGGAATCGTTCATATTCTGGTGAACGACAAGACGATGACATCGTGGGTAGATCCATATGGCGAATAAGGTTTTCAATACGGCATTTGAGAACATGCTGCGTCTTCTGCTTCTTGTTGATACATTGAATGGACCGGCAAACGCCGACAGACTTGCCGCTCTGGATTTCATCTGCATCTACGGCAAGAAATGTAAGGTTCTGGACAGAAACCTGCATGGTGATAATGCGTTCGGCTTCGCGGAATTTGCCAATAAGCGCGAAAAAATAACCGAGGCTATAAAGCTCTCGGTTAGGAATGATTTTATTAAAGTTGAACGCACCGATCAGGGACTCATGTATAGTATCAATGACCGTAGTCGGGAAATCGTAAGAGATATACAGTCGCCGTATGCGAGATCGTACATTGTTGGCGCAAAGATCGTATGCAGGCGTTTTGCAGAAGACTCGGATGAAAGCATATTAAGATACATCAACGAAAAAGCGACGGAATCGGGAGGGCGAGAAAATGGAAAACTTTATGATTGAACGTCTTCGCGTATCTGGAAGCGGAAAGGTTGACGGTGTCATCAATTTCAATGACGGTCTGAACATCATCCGAGGGAGGTCAAACACTGGGAAGACGTGGATACTCAAATGTATCTATTATCTATTCAGCTCAGATACGAGGCCGTATTCTCCGCTGACCGGTTATACAGATATTGAAGGGACATTTCTTACAAAGCGGTTCGGAAGGATCATCTTGTCAAGGAAACTTGATGAGGAGTTCGTGACAGTAAATGCTGAAAGCGACGAGATCGACAATGGCGATTATGCGACGAACTACAAGAAGCAGAGTACACGGTATCTTAACGATCTGTGGCTCAGGGTGATCGGCCTTGATGAAACTATAGAGGTCCCAAAGTCCGCCCGATATGCCAGGGAGCGTATCTCGTGGACGAATATCGCAAATGTATTCTTTGCCGATGAGAACGAAATAGACAAGTCGGAGTCCATCGTCATAAAGAACTCCAGATACGAAACACCGCTGTTAGCTTCTTTGTTTTACCTGCTTACCGGGGATTATAAAAGAGGCATACCGGAGATTCTGAAGCCGGAGGTGGCCACGGCAAAGAAAAAGGCCGTGGTTGATTATATTGATGAGCAGGTCGCTTTGCTTACTGAGAAACGCAGCGATTTCATCAAAAAGCTGGAGGCACTTTCGGCTGTGGATATAGAAAGCGAGTGAGCTTTCGGAACATATCCAGACAATAAAAGCTGAAATAAAGGAGCTCGTTGAAGAGAGCACATCCATCGCGAAACAGCTTTATGAGTATCGTCAGGAGGATGTACACAACCGGGTTCTGATTGACAGATATGAGTCTCTTATCAGCCAGTACAAGGCTGATCTACAGCGACTTGATTTCATCGCCAAGGGAGAAAAGGCAGTGAAAGAGCTTCCGCCAAATGGAGTATGCCCGTTTTGCGGAGGAGAGCTTCACACTGATGATAGTGATGATGAAAGCTATATGGCTGCTATTAATGCCGAGATCAGGAGGATTGCCTCGGAGCTTACAGTGATAGCTGCCACGGAAAAAAGCGTTGCTTACGATCAGGAGGCAGTCACTAAGCGCATACAGGAACTTCAGATCAGACAGTCTGAGATTAATGGAGCACTCGATGAGAAGAACAGGATCATAAAGGATTATGATTCCAGTCTGGAACAGTATAGGGATTACACTTCGATTCAGACCAGCATCGATGTGATAAACGATCAGCTCGGCACTCTCGGAAAAAAGAAAGAAGCAGAGCAAAGGAAAAAGAATCAGGCACCTTTGTACCATGCAAAGAAGGAATTCGAAGACGTGGTAGGAACCGGATTTAGTGAACTGCTGAATAAGATTCTCAAGGAGTGCAATTATCGTTCTGGAGGTTATGCCAGCTGGGATTTTTCCACATTTGATATTCTGATGGACGGAGTGCCGAAGTCCGAAGATCAGGGAAAGGGATATCGTTCCTTCCTGAACTAGGTTGTCGCACAGATGCTGTATGAATACTTTAATCAGGATGACGTCTTTATCAAGCCGGGATTCCTGATGATAGATACTCCGCTGCTCGGCCTTGATGAGAACGAGGACGGGTTCGATGGCGAGACTATCAAAAAGGGACTGTATCAGTATTTTATAAATCATCAGGGTGAGGGTCAGGTGATCATTGTGGACAACCTGAATGCTATGCCTGATATGGATTTTGAGTCATACGGAATCAATGTGGTTACGTATTACAAGGATGAGAAAGAAGGACATACATACGGCTTTATGCCAAGTTGGAGAAAGGATATTCCGAAGGAGACAGCATGAAATTATCATATAAAAAACTGTGGGTAATGCTCGTTGAAAGAGACATGAAAAAGACGGAATTTGCTAAGAAAGCCGGTATCAGCTCGGCTTCGCTTGCCAAGCTCGGAAAAGGTGCCAATGTCACCACGGACATCCTGATCAGGATCTGCGAGGCCCTGAAATGCGACATCTCGGACATTTGCGAAATCGTCCCGGATGAAGCTGTGGAAGAAAGAAGCTGATGGCACTGCAAGGAGTAGGTATAGATGGAGATATTTGACAATGTCACGAAAATAGTCCGTGACGATATGGAGAAGACGATAAAGAGGAACGGTAAGATTTCTATCGCCGCAGCCTGCTTTTCAATGTATGCATACAGTGAATTGAAAAAGCAGCTTGAAAGCATTGATGAATTCCGTTTCATTTTTACTTTACCGACATTCGTGACGGAGAAAGCCCAGAAGCAAAAGCGGGAATTCTATATTCCTCGTCTTACCCGCGAGCAGAGTCTTTACGGTACAGAGTTTGAAATAAAGCTCCGCAATGAAATGACACAGAAAGCTATCGCAAAGGAGTGCGCGGATTGGATTCGTAGGAAGGCAACCTTTAAATCCAATACGACAGGCGAAAATATGCCAGGTTTCATGACTGTTGATGGGAGTACCTATATGCCTATCAATGGTTTTACGACTGTTGATCTTGGATGCGAACGCGGCAATAACGCATACTACCCTGTTCAAAAGACGGAGAGCTTTGAAAATGCAAACTATTTTCTGAAGCTCTTTGAGCAAATATGGAATGACAAGGACAAGCTGCAGGATGTCACGGATGTCGTCCTTGAGAATATTACGACCGCATATAACGAGAATGCTCCGGAGCTCATCTACTTCATTACGCTTTATAACGTATTCAGTGAGTTTCTTGAGGATGTTTCCGAGGATGTTCTTCCGAATGAGGCTACCGGTTTCAAGAACAGCAAGATCTGGAACATGCTCTATGACTTTCAGAAGGATGCTGCCCTTGCCATTATTAACAAGCTCGAGAAATACAACGGCTGCATCCTGGCAGACAGTGTTGGTCTTGGTAAGACGTTCACCGCGCTTGCAGTCGTGAAATATTACGAAAACAGAAATAAATCCGTCCTTGTACTTTGTCCGAAGAAACTGGCAGAAAACTGGAATACATATAAAGATAACTACGTCAACAATCCCATCGCTGCAGACAGACTCCGCTACGATGTTCTTTTCCATACCGATCTTTCGCGCGATCATGGTACATCAAACGGGCTTGATCTCGACCGGCTCAACTGGGGAAACTATGATCTTGTAGTTATTGACGAGTCACATAACTTCCGAAACGGCGGAGAACTTTCTGGCGAAGACCAGAAGGAAAACCGCTATCTAAAACTTCTGAATAAAGTTGTGCGCGCTGGAGTGAAGACGAAAGTACTCATGCTGTCAGCAACTCCTGTCAATAACCGGTTTAACGACCTCAAGAATCAACTTGCTCTCGCATATGAAGGAATGCCGGAGCTGATTGATGAGAAGCTGAATACATCAAAGTCGATCGACGAGATATTCCGCCAGGCCCAGACCGCATTCAACGCTTGGAGCAAGCTCCCAGCTGAGGAACGGACAACGGATAACCTGCTGCGCCGACTGGACTTTGATTTTTTTGAAGTGCTTGACTCTGTAACCATTGCACGGTCACGAAAGCATATCGAGAAATATTACAACACGGAGAAGATCGGCAAGTTCCCGGAACGGCGCAAGCCAATCTCACTTAGGCCGAGCCTGACGGATCTTCCGAGCGCCATCAACTACAACGAGATATACGAACAGCTCTCTCAGCTTCAGCTGGAGATTTACACGCCTTCTGCCTATATCTTCCCGAGCAAGATGCAGAAATATATTGATCTGACACACCACAAGGGAAACAATCTGACGCAGTCTGGACGGGAAGAAGGTATCCGCAGGCTGATGAGCGTCAATCTTCTTAAGCGGCTGGAAAGCTCGGTCTCATCCTTCCGGCTTACACTGGAACGCATCCGCGAACTCATTATGGAGACAATCGACGGAATCACTCAGTATGAGAAATATGGAGAAGCCAACATCGACATGTATGAAGCTGATTCCGACGACTTCGACATGGAGGACCAGAACACCGACTACTTCACTGTCGGACGTAAAGTGAAGATTGACCTTGCCGATATGGATTACAAGAGCTGGAAGGACGTGCTGCAAAAGGATGCGGATACGCTCGAACTTCTGATTCTCATGATTGCGGATATTACGCCGGAACATGACACGAAGCTGCAGGAGCTCTACAAGCTTATCTCACAGAAGATCGAGAACCCGATCAACCCCGGCAACAAGAAGGTGCTGATCTTCACAGCATTCTCCGACACGGCAGAGTACCTGTACGATAATGTCAGCCGGTACGTCATGGACAAGTACGGCCTCAACAGCGGCATGATCAGTGGCACGGTCGACGGCAGAACCACGCTGAAGAACTTCAAGGCGACGTTCAACAACATTCTCACATGCTTCTCGCCAGTTTCCAAGGACCGAGACGTCCTTATGCCGGAGAGCAAGAAGGACATCGATATCCTGATCGCAACCGACTGCATCTCCGAAGGCCAGAACTTGCAGGACTGTGACTACTGCGTCAACTACGACATTCACTGGAATCCCGTGCGTATTATCCAGCGGTTCGGACGTATCGACCGTATCGGCAGCAGGAACAAGCAGATCCAGCTCGTGAACTTCTGGCCGGATCTGACGCTTGACGAGTACATTAATCTGAAAGCCCGTGTTGAAACAAGGATGAAAATATCCGTTCTGACTTCTACTGGTGACGACAATCCTATCAGCCCGGAAGAAAAAGGAGATCTGGAATATCGCCGCGAACAGCTTAAGAAGTTGCAGACCGAAGTGGTGGATCTGGAAGACATGTCAGGCGGGATATCCATCATGGATCTCGGTCTTAATGAATTCAGACTTGATCTTCTCGAATACATCAAAACGCATCCGGATCTCGACCACATGCCATTCGGTCTGCATTCCGTGGTGAAGAAGACGGAAGACCTGCCAGAAGGAGTGCTTTTTGTACTGAAGAATCGCAACAATGGTGTGAACATTGACAGTCTGAACCGCATTCACCCGTTCTACATGGTCTATATCAGTCTGGAAGGTGAAATCGTCTGCGACTATCTGAATCCGAAGAAGCTGCTTGATGATATGAGGCTTCTGTGTCGTGGAAAAGCTGAACCGATTGTGGAGGTCTACGACCGTTTTAATAAAGAAACCGATGATGGCAGGAACATGAGTGAAATGTCAGCGCTGCTGTCCGATGCCATCAATTCAATCATAGATACCAAGGAGGAAAGCGACATCGACAGCCTCTTCAAGAGCGGCGGCACATCCGCCCTGCTTTCGGAGGTGAAAGGTATCGACGACTTCGAGCTGGTGACCTTCCTCGTGGTAATGTAAAGGAGGAGCCTATGCGGGGATTGCCGAAATCTACGGAGTTTAACAAGCGAATTCCGAAACAGAAGTTTTATGATAACCTTACCGTCAGCCCGACACTCAAGCGAAGCTTTGTCGACCAGATACGAATTATTTACTGGGCGAATAAAATCGCGTCGTCAACTGTCAATCTGGCAGAAGGAAAGAATGTCACTGAGATAGAAGTATTCCATATCCGGCTCAATCAGGAAACACTCGACGAGAATGTGCTGAAGCAGATTGACCGGGAGATCCCGTATCATATTCTCTTTGTACTGGAGTACGACGGAAAGTACAAAGCTGTGATGGGTTACAAGGAGGCCGCAGGCAGTGGCAAAGCTGCGTTCAAGGTTGACAGATACTATCAGACTGAATGGATGCCGGAAGAGAAACTGCCGGTGCATCTTGATGGGCTGAACATCGACACGGTCTACGAGAACTTCATACGGCAGATTGCGGGAGACGTTCTGCAGGCCGCTACGCCGCAGGAATCGCTACAGGAATCCATCGAACGTGATGGCCGGAAAGAAGAACTGAAGAAGAAAATAGCCAAGCTGCAGGCGAAAATCCGAAAGGAAAAGCAGCTGAACCGGCAGATGGAAATGAACGCCGAGTTGAAGAAACTGAGGAAGGAACTGGAGGATTTGAATGGATGAACATGAACAAGAAGTAATGAAAATCCTCTCTCGCAGGACGTCAAATGGAAAGCTCAGGAGTCGTGAAAGCAATACTGTGGAATTCAAGAAGGCGTTCAACATGGGGAGCGCAGCTGCATATGCGAAAACTATGGCGGCATTTGCAAATAACACTGGAGGATACATTGTTTTTGGAATTGAAGATTCTCCGAGAAGCATACTGGGATTGAAAAATAATAACTTGGAGAACCTGAAACAGGAAAAACTGACGGAAACTATTAATTCATATTTTGCTCCGGCTATCGACTGGGAAACAGGCACGTTTGATGTTGATGTTGAAAAGCTCGACGATAATGGCGTATCACTGACAGAACGCAAGAAAGTTGGCTGGATATACGCCTATGAATCCGATATTAAGCCAGTCATTGCGCTCAAGGATCATAGTGGAGAGAACATTACTGCTGGTGATGTATTCTATAGATATAGGGCCAGGAATGGAAAAATAAAGCCTGCTGAAATGGAGAAAATCATTTCTAAGCGTATAACTCGTGAGCGCGAGAATCTATTGAAGGTACTGGAAGTAATACGTAAAAGCGGCACAGCAAATCTCGGTATAGTCAATTATAGCAACGGTCATTTTTCAACTCCTTATGGAGTCGATATTGCATTTGACCGTAGACTCGTTACACAGGTGTTGAGAAAGGCAAAATATATCAAGGAAGGCAGTTTTACTGAAACTGACGGAATCCCTGTTATTAAGGTTACTGGCAATATTGACCTTGCTGAAGAGGTTCCAGTTCCCGAAGGTAATCCTGATGATACACATCCCTATATTCAAAAGCAGATGGCAGAGAAACTTGGAATTACTACTCAGGAGCTTTATGCCCTTATTTGGTACTTCAGGATGAAAGAATCGAAAAAGTATCATCTGGAGATAACAGTTTCAAAAAACGGTAAAACACATAAATTTTCAAATTTTGCACTTGAGGTTCTTCGAGAGAAACTCAAGGAATTAGAGAATAACGAAGAAGAATTTGACAAGATTCGACAGGCTTATAAAAACCGTAACAAGCAGGAGGAAAAGAACAATGGATAAGATGAGAATGGAATCCGAGAACATACAGCAGGAGAACGTCGCTAAAATCGCCGCGCTGTTCCCAAACTGCGTCACCGAGGCGCGAGACGAGGATGGACATCTGAAGAAAGCAATTAATTTTGAGCTGTTAAAGCAGATGCTCTCTGACTCTGTAATTGACGGCGACGAGGCATATGAATTTACCTGGGTAGGGAAGAAGGCGTCCATCGTGGAGGCGAACCGTCCTATCCGCAAAACCCTGCGCCCGTGTAAGGAGGACAGCGTCAATTGGGATACGACCGAGAATCTTTATATCGAGGGTGATAACCTTGAAGTACTGAAACTCCTTCAGGAAAGCTATTTAGGACGCATTAAAGTTATGTATATTGATCCGCCGTACAATACAGGAAGTGACAGTTTTGTTTATTCGGATAATTTTGTCATGGATAAAGATAAGTATGATCAGGAAATTGGAATGTATGACGAAGATGGAAATAAAATTTTTAGAGAGAATAATTCTTCTAATCCACGATTTCATTCTGATTGGCTTTCTATGCTTAATTCTCGACTTATGTTAGCAAGGAATTTATTGGCAGATGATGGAGTCATATTTATTAGTATTGATGAGAATGAAGTCTATAATATGCAAAAACTATGCAATGATGTTTTTGGAGAAGAAAATTATGCGGCTACATTTATATGGACAAAGACTTCTACTCCACCTGCATTATCTTATAAATGCAGGAAAACGGTCGAATACGTACTTGCCTATGAGAAAAAATGGAGTACATTGAAATATTACGGTTCACCAATTGATGGCGGGGATGCTCCTTTGTTGAATACAGGAAACCCTGAAAAGACTTTGATATTTCCAGCCGGATCAGTGTATTTTCTATTCCAACGAAATGGCAGTATTAACGCTGGAAAGAAGGATAAGGTTGAAGTACTTGATGAAATTAAAATCCGTGAAGGCGTAAATATGAATGATATTCGCTTACGTGGTCAATTCAAATGGGAACAAGAAACTTTATATGATGAAGTCAAGAAGGGAACATATTTTTTAGTGAAGACGGATAGGTTTTCTGTACGTTTCCAACGTAGGAATATCGAAGATTCATATAAAACTCCTAATAATTTTCTCAACATTGAATTAAACAAAGATACAGGTGTTGCCACAAACGAAAGTGCGGCAAAAGAATTGACGTCTTTGGAGATGTCAAAATGGTTTGATTACACGAAACCGACATCACTGATAAAAGTATTAGTTAACATGATTTGCAAATTAGACGATAGCGCGATAGTAATGGATTTCTTTTCCGGCTCCGCCACCACCGCCGACGCCGTCATGCAACTTAATGCGGAGGATGGCGGCAACCGTAAATTTATCATGGTGCAGTTGCCGGAAGAAACGGACGAAAAGAGTGAAGCCTACAAGGCCGGATACAAGAACATCTGTGAGATTGGCAAGGAGCGCATCCGTCGTGCGGCTAAGAAGATCCATGAGAACAATCCTGATGCTAAATTTGATGATGGCTTCCGTGTCCTGAAACTCGATGATAGTAATATGAATGATGTTTACTATGCTGCCGGTGATTATACACAGGATCTTGTTGCTATGATGGAATCCAACGTGAAGTCTGATCGAACGGATCTGGATCTGCTTTTCGGCTGCCTGATTGAATGGGGACTTCCACTTTCGCTGCCGTATACGTCGGAAACAATTGACGGCTGCATGGTACATACCTATAACGATGGGGATTTGATTGCATGCTTTGATGAAAACGTGCCGGAATCTGTCATCAAGACGATTGCGAAGCGTCAGCCGTTGCGTGCTGTGTTCCGTGACTCCAGCTTCGCCAGCAGCCCGGAAAAGATTAATGTCGGCGAGATATTCAAGTCCCTTGCGCCGGATACAAGAGTCAAGGTCATTTAAGGAGGTGGCAGAATGAAGCTGCAATTCAAGCATCAGAAGTTTCAGGCTGACGCCGCCAAAGCCGTCGTGGATGTTTTTGCCGGGCAGCCATACCTCACGCCCACCTACATGATGGACAGAGGAACCGGAATCTATCAGCCCGGCATAAACGAGGACGATGACTTCACGGGCTGGTCGAACGCAAAGATCGTGCCAGAACTGTCCGACGGACAGATACTTGAGCATATCCGTAAGATTCAGCGTGACGGGCAGATCGAGCCGTCCCAGTCGCTCGAGGGCAAATACAACCTGACCATCGAGATGGAGACCGGCGTCGGAAAAACCTATACCTACATCAAGACCATGTACGAGCTGAACAAAGCATACGGTTGGACTAAGTTCATCGTGGTCGTGCCGTCTATCGCCATCCGCGAGGGCGTTTACAAGTCGTTTCAGGTGACGCAGGACCACTTTGCCGAGGAATACGGGAAGAAGATACGCTTTTTCATCTACAACTCCTCTCAGCTTACTGAGATAGACCGTTTTGCCTCTGATAGCTCCATCAATGTGATGATTATCAATTCGCAGGCGTTTAACGCCCGCGGAAAGGATGCGCGACGCATTTACATGAAGCTCGACGAGTTCCGTTCCCGCCGACCGATCGATATCATCGCCAGGACGAATCCGATTTTGATTATCGACGAACCACAGTCTGTCGAAGGCAAGCAGACAAAGGAACGCCTGAAGGAATTCCATCCGCTTCTGACGCTGCGTTATTCTGCCACACCGAGGGAGTACTATAACTTGATTTATCGTCTTGATGCGATGGACGCCTACAACAAGAAGCTCGTCAAGAAGATCGCCGTCAAGGGTATTACGGAAAGCGGGACGACGGCTACTGATAGCTTCGTTTACCTGGAAGGACTGAATCTTTCCAAATCAGCTCCGACGGCAACCATACAGTTCGACTGCAAGCGCGCATCCGGAATCAAGCCGATGAGCGCTACCGTGACGGAGGGCTACAACCTCTTTGACCATTCCGGCGAGCTGCCTGAGTACCGGGACGGCTTCGTGGTCAAGCGCATCGACGGCAGAGATGATTCCATCGAATTCATCAATGGCATCAAGCTTTACGCCGGAGACGTGATCGGCAAGGTGGACGAGAATCAGCTGCGCCGTATCCAGATACGAGAGACCATCCTCTCCCATATCGAGCGTGAGAGGGAGCTGTTCAATAAGGGTATCAAGGTTCTGTCCCTGTTCTTCATCGACGAGGTAGATCACTATCGTGTATACGATAAGAACGGACAGCCTCAGAACGGTATCTTTGCCGACATGTTCGAGCAGGAATATGCCGACGTAGTCGGAAATCTGCAGCGGGAATTCGGCGACGACGAGTACATGCAGTACCTTGCGTCCATCCCGGTAGAGAAAACGCATGCTGGCTACTTCTCCATCGACAAGAAGGGCCGCATGATCAACAGCAAGGTCGGCAGGAAGGAAACGACCTCCGACGATATCGACGCATACGACCTGATCATGAAGAACAAGGAGCTGCTGCTTGACCGTGATCCGAAGCGTTCGCCCGTGCGGTTCATTTTCTCGCATTCCGCGCTGCGCGAAGGCTGGGACAATCCGAACGTGTTCCAGATCTGCACACTCAAATCATCATCAAGCGAGATCCGCAAGCGGCAGGAAGTCGGGCGAGGCATGCGTCTTTGCGTCAACCAGGACGGCGAACGCATGGACGCGGGAGTTCTCGGAAACGATGTGCAGAACGTCAACGTGTTGACCGTAATTGCGTCTGAAAGTTACGAGAGCTTCGCCAAGGGACTCCAGTCCGAGATTGCCGAGGATATCGCAGACCGTCCTCGTGCTGTTACGAGAGACCTGTTCCTGAACCGTGTTGTCACGGACGATCACGGCAACGAGATGGTTATCGATTCCGATACGGCGTCGGCAATCATGTACGAAATGACCGTGAACCGTTATGTTGACCGCAAAGGCGTTCTCACAGACAAGTACTATGAGGACAAGGCAAACGGCGAGCTTAAGATGGCCGAGGAGGTCAAAGGTTTTGAAGCCGCCGTCGTGGACATCATCGATTCTATCTACGATCCAAAGGCAATGAAGCCTGAGAATGCCCGCAGCAACAACGTGGAACTGCAAGTTGACGAAGAGAAGCTTAACAGCAAGGAGTTCAAAGCACTCTGGTCGCGGATCAACGCAAAGTCCGTCTACGTGGTGGATTTCGATACGGACGAGCTTGTCCGCAAATCTATCGCAGCACTCGACAGCAGGCTGCGCGTGGCGAAGATCTACTTCAAAGTCGAATCCGGCTCGATGGTTGAAATACAGTCCAAGGAGCAGCTGCGGTCCGGCGCGGCGTTTGTCCGGGAATCGTCTTCTACATTCGGCATCAAGCAGGCCATAGTCGCCAGCAAGAGCGTCACATATGACCTTGTTGGAAGAATCGTTGAATCCACAGGGCTTACCCGGAAGGCTGTCATTCAGATCCTCATCGGCATTAATAAGGCTACGTTCGACCAGTTCAAATACAATCCGGAGGAGTTTATCCTCAAGGCGTCGCAACTAATTAACGACGAGAAGGCTACGGCAATCATCGAGCACATCACCTACAGCGTGATGGACGACCGCTACGGCACGGACGTCTTCACCGAGCCTACCATCAAGGGCAAGCTCGGCACGAACGCCATGAAGGCAAAGAAGCACCTGTACGACCACATTGTCTACGATTCGACGAACGAGCGCGACTTCGCCACAGAGCTTGATACAAACACGGATATGGCGGTCTACGTAAAGCTGCCAGATGGATTCTACATCTCCACTCCGGTCGGCCACTACAATCCTGACTGGGCGATTGCCTTCTTTGAAGGAAGCGTCAAGCACATCTACTTCGTTGCGGAGACGAAAGGCTCCATGTCTTCGATGCAGCTACGGCTGATTGAGGAGTCGAAGATCCACTGCGCCCGAGAGCACTTCAAGGCAATCTCCAGCGACAATGTTGTCTACGACGTAGTAGACAGCTATAAATCACTGATGGAAAAGGTAATGAAGTGAGGGGTTTGATATGGCAGCGCATGGAAAGAATATACAGTTGTATTTGATGGACGGAAAACCGCGAATTCTGGCAGAGAAAATTCGACCGGAATACATCAAGAGACAGGGATGTACAGAATCAGCTGAAAGCTGACGGATGGAACGTGATAGTCGTATAGGAATGCGAACTTTCCAGAAAAGCTGACCGCGAGGAACGGCTGCGAAGGCTTGAACGGAAAATCAGGGAATCAAGGGGAAAGCAATGAGCAACTACGTTAAAAAGATAGTGTCAGATTACTGCGTGCTTGACACGGAGACCACAGGTCTTTCCGCCTATTATGACGAGGTGATTGAGATTGGAATTCTGAAGGTGCGCAGTGGAGATGTGACCGACAGGTATGAACAGCTGATCAGACCGAAGTATGAAATAGACGGATTCATCACCAGCCTGACTGGCATCACAAACGAAATGGTGGCGGACAAGCCGCCTATCGAAGATGTGAAGGGAGATGTCCTCGCGTTTTTGGAAAACGACATCATCGTCGGTCATAACACGTCCTTTGATGTCCGATTCCTCGCCGCGGGATTCCAAGAGAACATCAATAACGAGTACATGGATACGATGCAGTTTGCCAGAAAACTGTATCATGATTTGCCTCATCACCGGCTTTCAGATTTGTCCGAGTATCTGAATCTGACGAACAATGAACATCGGGCCATCGCGGACTGTGTCACAACGATGGAGCTGTATGAGGCGATGAAAACTGAAATGGCTCAGAAAGGACTGGGCATCAGAGACCTGTGGCAGGTAAATTCAAGCGGACACAGTGGGATAGACATAGGCGCAATTACAGCGACAACGGATGACATTGATGAAGACGGGTTCTTCTACGGAAGGCATGTGGTGTTCACCGGAAAACTTGAACGAATGACGCGCAAGGAAGCGATGCAGATTGTCGTCAATATGGGAGGCATTCTTGACAACAGCGTGAACAAGCACACGAACTATCTCATTCTTGGCAACAATGATTACAACGCTGTGCTCCACGGAGAAAGATCCTCCAAGCACAAGAAAGCTGAGAAACTGAAGCTGGAGGGCCAGGATATAGACATCATTGATGAATTCACGTTCTATGACATCATCAATGGGAATTAGGGCAGATGAACAGAACCTTTCAAAGATACATCTGCACCTTTTAAGGATCGACCGAACATTTTAATTTCAGCCTTAGTTGCTGCTATCAGCGAGCAGATCGGCAGGATCAAAGTGCACTTGCATGGCAATCTGAATCTGCACCTGAGAAAAGGAGACAGAACACGAACAATTCATTCGTCGCTTGCCATTGAGCATAATTCCCTTTCGCTTGAACAAGTTACGGCCATCGTTGATGGAAAGCGTATCCTTGGAAATCTGAATGAAATTCGGGAAGTGAAGAATGCCTACGACACATACGAGATGATGCTTTCTCTTGATCCCTGTTCTGTGAAAAGTACAAGAGAAAGCAACTTGATCGGTGCCCGACCAAGATAAGCGACCAAGATACCGACCAGGTTAACGGCATACTGGGTTGAGGCCTTGATCATAAACCGATTGAGCGGAGGAGAGCAGGTCGAGACGATGGCTTCCCTCCTGCCCGCCGTATTATAGGTAGAGAAAACACGTGGACCAGTTCCCGCAAACGGAGAGCACCTGTAAAAGCGCCGATTTTCGGCTTAGAGCAGTTCCCGCAAACGAACGGAAATGTGTCCGGAATCCAGACATTCGGGTGCTTGTCTCATGCCACATCGAAACCGTTTCCCTGCTGACGAGGGAATAAGAAATCTAAGAGGAGGCAGCCATGCTGATTAATTTCAATGAAATAAAAGAAGCCAAGCGTTAGCGAAGGCTGATTACATGCAAGCTGTGCTGAGACATGTGTCCTCTTAACGAAGGCAAGTGTTTGCGAAACCTAAGCCTGAATTTTAGAGGCAGAACGTCCTTATAAAAATTGATGTCAGGAAATTAAACCCTGGTACCGTAAAAGCCTTGAAAACAAGGTATTTCTGTGCATTTACCTCTTCGCGTCCAGACAGCCGTCCGGACGCGAAAATTCATTATAGGGAACTTGTCCAAGGGAAATTGTGCCCACCTCGAGTTATGAGGTTGGATGTCAGAGGCTTGAGGTAGACCAGAATCTGATTGATGAGTTTTCGTACCAGCCCATCGTCAAACTCTACGATGGCGGTTTCCTGACCGGCGATAAAATCCTGAGGTTCAGTGATGCGCTTTAAGATCAGGAAGTCTGTGGTATAAGTCATTTGCAGCGAGGAGATAGATCAATGATTGATATGTTAAAAAAGTGCGGAATCCGCAATATTTATCTCGTGTGGAAAGGGGATACATATGGAGTTTCCAAGAGAATTATACTTACAGAAGCTGATCGGCAAGATGCACAATGGCCGCGTGAAGATCATTACAGGCATCCGTCGCTGTGGTAAGTCATATCTGCTCTTTCATCTGTTTACCCGCTATCTGCACGAGCAGGGAGTCACAGATAATCAGATCATTGGGCTTTCACTGGAAGATCTGCCAAATGCCAGATATCGTAATCCGCTGGAGTTGGATCAATACGTGCGGAGTCGAATTGTGGATCAGTCACGTCAATACTATGTGATGATTGATGAAATCCAGTTTGTGACGGCAATTCCTAACCCGTATCTCGATGATCCGAACGCGAAGTTAACATTTATCGATGTGATCTTGGGATTGATGGAGTTATGCAATGTCGATCTCTATATCACAGGCAGTAATTCGAAGATGTTGTCCAGTGATATCCTCACACAGTTTCACGATCGAGGGGATGAAATACGTATCTATCCGCTGTCATTTGCGGAATTTAGCGGGGCATATGAAGGTGACAGTCGAAGAGCATGGGCCGATTACTGTACATATGGCGGTATGCCGACAGCGGTGGAACTTCAGACACATGAAGAGAAGAGCAGATACCTGCAGGATCTGTTTCAGAGGACGTACCTTAAGGATGTGATTGAGCGTCATAACATAAAAAATGACGTGTCAATATTAGATGATCTGCTAAATGTTGTCGCGTCGGCAATTGGATCACTTACGAATGCATCAAAGCTCTCCCGAACATTTATGAGCGAAAAGCATGTTAGCATCAGCTCGACTACAATAGAGCGCTATTTAGGATATTTTGAGGAGGCTTTTCTCATTAGTAAAGCCAATCGCTATGATGTGAAGGGAAAGCGATATATGCAGACTCCCAGCAAATATTACTTCACAGATGTAGGTCTTCGAAATGCGAAATTGAATTTTCGACAGCAGGAGGAGACGTATATCATGGAAAATATCCTCTATTGTGAACTTATATGACGTGGATATGATGTCGATGTGGGACTCGTGGAGCAGAATGCCGTAACTGCTGAGGGAAAGAAGATCAGGAAGCAGTTGGAGGTAGATTTTGCCGTTAATCGCGGAAGCAATCGTACATATATTCAATCAGCGCTTACGATTGCAGAGTCTGAGAAGCGGAAGCAGGAGATAGCATCTCTGATACATATTCCTGACTCATTCAACAAGATTGTGGTGGTGCGAGAGTATATCACATCATGGCGTGACGAGAATGGGATTCTTTATATTGGAATCGAGCAGTCCCTGCTGGACGAAAAAGTGTTAGGTTATTAACTTCCAGTTTGTTGAGTTGGTTCGAAATCAGATGGATATGTTTTCGCATACCCTCGGATTTTGGATATATTCCCGCAGACACTCGACATTCATAATGGGGTCTCCGGGCACATCGAAACCGTTTCCCTGCTGACGAGGGAGTAAAATAAAAAGGAGCCAGCCATGCTGATCAATTTCAATGAAATAAAAGAAGCTGTCTTCTCCGGAATGAATGGCGGGGAAGGAACAATGACTGTCCGGATGTTCAATGACAGCAAATACCGCATCATCCCGACGAAACTCCATCCGGGCGCATCGATCGGACTCCACAAGCAGGAATCCGGAGACGACATCAATTACATCCTTTCCGGCACCGGCAAGGCTATCTGCGACGGGAAAGAAGAAATCCTCACCGCCGGCTGCTGCCACATCTGCCCTAAAGGATCTTCCCATACCATCATCAATACTGGAGAAGACGACCTTACGATGCTGACCCTCGTCGTTCATGGATAGGAGGCAGCCATGAAATACAAGACCATCGACCACATCGTGATCACTACGGAAAATCTTGAGGCATGCCTTCATTTCTATGTCGATATCCTTGGCATGAGGGCCGAGGAGAAGAACGGGAGATACGCACTCTTCTTCGGGAATCAGAAATTCAACATCCATACAAGAAAAGCCGAATTTCTTCCTGCTGCCGGGAATCCCGAATACGGTAGCCTCGATCTCTGTCTTGCCATTGAAGGCAGCATCGAAGATGCCGAAAAGGAAATCAAGGAAAAAGGCGGCGCCATCGAAGAAGGCCCTGTCACACGCCATGGGGCGCTGGGTGAAATGAAAAGCATCTACCTGAGAGACCCCGACGGCAATCTTATCGAACTTGCCTCTTATGAAGGCTGAATTGGACCATTTGGAAGGAGAAATCTATGAACAAGGAAGAAACCTGCCAGTACCTCAAAGACCACGGAATCACTTTTGAGACCACCGAGCATAAGGCTGTATTCAACATGGAAGAACTGGCAGAGGTCAAGCTTCCTTATCCGGAATGGGACGCCAAGAACCTTTTCGTCAGGGATGACAAGAAAGGGAATTACTACCTCATCACCGTCAAGGGTGAAAAGCAGGTGAACCTCAAAGAATTCCGCAAGGCGCAGGGCCTGAGGGCCCTCTCCTTTGCCAGTCCCGATGATCTCTTGAAGTACCTCAAGCTCACCCCGGGCTCTGTCACTCCGCTCGGCCTTCTGAATGACGAAGAAAACGCGGTTCACTTCTACCTCGATGAGACATTTTTGAGCCATAAGATAGGTGTTCATCCCAATGATAACACAGCCACCATCTGGCTGGACGCAGAAGACCTCATTCGCATCCTCAAAGATCACGGAACCGAAGTCAACATCGTGGAAATATAAAAAGGAAATGAAAAAGCAGCCCCGCAAAAGGACTGCTTTTTTAGTGCAAGAACCCGCCTTCCTCATTCCCTCTCGAGTTCCGGCGCTAAGACGAGTATATCGCCGTGTTTGATCACGGTGCTGCCGGAAGGAATGATGGTGTCTATGCCTCTCTTGATCAGGAGGACGCGGCGGGCGCTGGAGGAGGGGATGGCGGCAAGCGGACGATTGGCCGCTTCGCTTGCGCGGTCGACGACGACTTCTTCCAGAGCGTGATGCTCTTCATCCTCGAAACTGTGAGCCGCAAAGACCAGAAGGTCATTTTCCTTCAGAACCGTACTCCCGTCAGGCACAAGGACTTCGCCATTTCTCATAATCATCGCCACGAGAAGATCCTTCGGAAGCTGAAGCTCTGCCAGCGACTTGCCGCACCAGCTGCTCCCTTCCTTTAGGCGCAGCCGGACGAAGCTGATATCGCTGTCATCCTGGTAATCATTAAACGTCGTGCGGATATCCGCCGTAGGATCGATCATCGAAAGCTTCTTGGCCGCGAACGGAAGAAGCGTTCCCTGAATGGAAATCGAGAGAAGTACCATGCAGAACACAAGGTTATAAAGATTGTACGTAATGTCCACCTCGGCCAGCACAGCACCTATGGCAAATACAATCGAGGCCGCCCCGCGGAGGCCCGCCCAGGAAACCAGGGCAATCTGCTCCCGCTTGGCCCCGAAAGGCGCCAGGATCGCCGCGCTTACCAGAGGTCTTGCCACAAGCGTCAGGAACGTTGTCAGCACCAGAGCCGGCACAATCACAGACGGCAGATCCACCGGCGTCACCAGAAGTCCCAGAAGGAAGAAAATCATCACCTGCGCCACATTCGTCAGGACATCGAAGAAATGGACCAGGTACTTCTTCTGCGGAAGCTTCGAATTTCCGATATAAATCCCGCAGAGGTAGACACTCAGATATCCATTTCCATCAAACTCTGCCGGAATCGCATACGCCAGCACCATGATCGAAAACAGGAAAACCGTGTGACTCTGCTGTGAAGGAAGCAGCCGCGAATGCAGAAGCTTCAGCGCAAGCCAGCCGATTGCGAGCCCGAAAAAAGCTCCGATCAGAAGCTGCTTGGCCAGGAGCAGAGGGAAAGAAAACGCTGCCCCGCTCAAAAGCGCAATCGCCGCCATCGTCAGCATATAACTCATCGGGTCATTCGAACCCGACTCCACCTCAAGGAGCGAGTCCGTATGATACTTCAAAGCCAGCTTCTGCGAACGGAGAATGTTGAAAACTGAAGCCGCATCCGTCGAAGAAATCACGGCCCCGATCAGAAAACTCTCCAGCCACGAAAGCGACAGCGCGAAATGAGCGAATACAGCCACAGCTCCCGCCGTCCCCGCAACTCCCAGCGAAGACATTAGAGCTGCCTCGCGCAGAACCGGCCGCGCTGCCCGCATATTCGTCCCGAAGCCGCCATAAAACATAATGAAAATCAGGCACACTGAGCATACCAGGTTCACCAGAGCATAATGATCGAACTGAATCCGAAACGGCCCGTTCTCCCCGAAGAACATGCCCAGACCGATAAAAATGAGCAAAGAAGGAACAGGAATCTTCTCCAAAAACCGATTCAGCAAAATACAAATCAAAATCACAGCCCCCAATAAAAGCAAGGGTTGATTCAACCACACCACATCCTTCCCTAAGTAATAGAAAATACTCTATTTATAACTGTAACAGCTAGGACGCAATACTGTCAAATAATCAGAGCAAATCATCGATAATAAAAAGAAATATATGAGAAATTGGGAAGAATGGCATGGAAATGAGGGGAATAAGGAAGAAATGAGTGAGATTAGATGTATCGCTAACACTTGCCTTCCCAGACGGGGAAGTACGCCCTTGACCTTGCTCTGGAAGAGAAGGTCGGGATAAGATTATGAAAGGTTTCAAACAAATAAACAGAGCTCTTTCTTTTATTCCTCTTGAAGCTGCCCCCGACGGAGGGAAGAATGCCTTTTACCTTGCTCAGGCAGGAGAAGACCTGCTACACAAGAACAAGCCCCAATTTTAATTTTTTGGTATT
>ENA-OPAO01000755-OPAO01000755.1-human-gut-metagenome-genome-assembly--contig:-NODE-755-length-25327-cov-4.761831_pt1 | contig 25327 bp, 20 predicted proteins | sample MGYA00241054_ERZ501424 | MGnify/ENA primary metagenome ERZ501424 (study PRJEB25962, sample SAMEA2042623) | human gut metagenome | biome: human gut; feature: human-associated habitat; material: faeces...
ATTTTTTCAGGTATATTATTTTTTCTTTTTCGGTTTATTATGATCCCCCCTAGTCGTCAAATACATACAAATTGTATTGGTGAGAATCCCATTCTCACCAATACATTTCCCATATATTTTTACATACAAAACTTATACATAAACCCAATATAACTTTCCTAAATACTTATAACACTTCATATACCGCGTTCCTTTTCCTGGAGTATACTCACATCCCCCGCCAATAACTCTCCCATACTTTCGTATTGCAATATTAGAATTAACAAAAGCATTGCATGCATAATCTCCACAATAAGAACTTATTTCCTCCTCTGCCAATTGCCTTATCTTTCTACTTTTTTCTTCATTAACCGCACTTCGTAATGGTAATGCCTCTGAAAATGAAAGATTCATATTTAAAATTTTTCGATTTGCGTTATGATAATCTTTTCTCATATATTCCAAATATCCTCTTTTCTCCGGCCCCATACTCGCTAAAGGATTTAAAAATAATGATATTCCCGCACTTACCGCACCATTTATAACCGCACTTGTAAAATCTCTATTTTCATAATAATCACTTACAAACGAAGTAACACCACTTACAACTGCACCTGTTGTCGAACCACCAATTCCCAAAAATCCCATAGCGGTTCCAAGTCCTGCGGAAGCGGCAGTGATCCAGTTTATCTCTGACAGATTTTTCCCCTCAAAAATCATCTGACATCCAACTGAAAGTCCCATTCCAGCGACAAAACTTGCTGCTGCAACCATCCATGCATTTCCATCCTGATCTGCACGTACCAGTGGATTATCGTCACAGTAGGCAAATAAATTTCGATTATGTAATGTCTCCATAGAGGCTTTTTCACTTTTAAAGTTATCCGCACTGATAAACCTCCGGATCTCCGGATCATAATACCGGTTCTTCAGATAGTACATTCCGGTTTCTTCATCGTAGTAGTAGCCTCTGTAGCGGAACGGGTTGATTTTTCCAATAGTGCCGGCTTTGCTGCCGGTGATGCTCAGGATTTTTCCCCAGCTGTTATACTTGTATTCTACTACAGTCTCTCCGGTGTCGTCAATCAGTGCAATGACATCATTCTGGAGATTTCTTACGTAAAAATAGTCTTTTCCTGACACTCGCATTGAAACAGGATTTGCTGCGGAATCATAGTAATACCAGATTCGGTGTCCCTCACCTTTTTCTGTTACCAGAAGATCTCCTGCCATGCAGTATTCAGTTGTTACATTGTCAACGGTTTTCTTTACTCGATTTCCGGCATGGTCATAATAGTATCGGATCTTTTTCCCGTTATTGACAGATTCCAGCTTTCTTCCCTGAGTCCATGTGAATGTAGTATTTCCTTTTTTGGTCATATTTCCAATTGAATCATACTGCATGACTACACCATTCCACTTCATCAGTTTATCCCGCCATACCTGTCCGAAGGTTCCGGTTTCTGTTGCAGATGGTTTTGTTGGAAGCGTTCCTGTTGTATATGGATACTCACATACTTTTACAAGATTTCCACCCAGATCATACTCATAGGTGAATGTCTTCTTCTGCGTCTGGCTGTTTTCCCGGATCAAACGGTTCAGCTCATCGTATACATAGGATTCTTTTACTGTGCTGGAACCTTTGGTATCTGTGATCGCCGTGATATTTCCGTTTGCATCATAAGTATAACTCAGGGTTCTGGAACCTACCGTTATTTTTCTTGGAAGTGTACCGACCTGTTTATCCGGAGAATAATATCCATATGTCAGAGTTAAAGGATTTGTGGTATTCCACTCTGTTTTTGCAACTCTTCCACAGGAATCATAAGTAACGGTTCTCTCTTTTCCGCTCATGATCTTTGTTTTTGTTTCTCTGCTGTCTTTATCATAGCTGTAATTTGTTTTTGTTCCATATTCATCAGAATATACGCGAAGCTCTGTCATGTTATTATTTGCATCATAGAAATACTGGTATCTCTGTCCTGATTCATCTGTAACACGCATCAGCCTGTCCAGGAAATCATATTCCAGATCATAGGTTTTTCCAGCCAGGTATGCCTGTACTTTTGCAAGATTTCCGCTTCGGTCATACACATAATGATTCATTCTTTTTTCTGCAGACGCACTGGCACTGTGATAATAGCTCATCTGGATACGATCCATACTGTCATACTCGTAGCGGATATAATCTCCATTGCTGTAAATGGTCTTTGCAAGATTTCCGTTTTTCTCTTCATATTCATATCTGACAAGTTCATGAGAATATTCTGCATCCGTTTCTTTTTTATCAATAGAAGCTCGCAGCATATTTCCAAATGCATCATAGGTAAATCCGTAGGCAAATCCATTATGGCTGATGGACGCAAGTCTGTCATTTTTGTAGGTATACGCATTGGTCACTGTTTTCTGTACATTTCCAATTGTTACTTTCTGGCTTACTGCACTGAGACGCTGTGCGGCATCGTATCTGTAGGAAATCTTATTTCCTCTTCCATCTATAAGTGATTTCAGCAGATCTGTAGTTTCATCCCACTCATAGGATACGGTATTTCCCTCTGTATCCGTAACGCCTGCTACATGATTTTTCTTCTCTGTGAATTTACGGGCCACCCAGGTGCCCTTTGTCTCTGTGGTATCTGACGCAGCAATACAGCCACTTTCCACAATGTTTCCTTTTGTGTCATATTTCAGACGGTATCTGACTCTTTCGGCAGAAGTTGCGGTTCGCAGACGACGTTTTGCATCATACTCATACTTAAAATTATTTCCTTTTGGGTCTGTGATCCCGGTTACATCACCAGTCGCATTGTACTCAAATTTCTGCCGATTCTTCTGAGCATCTGTAACAGAAATGAGATTATTTTCTGCATCATAAGTATATGTCTGTCCGAACTCCTCCCGGAATAACGCAATGCCATCTACAAACGCATGATTGGCATTATGGCAGTATGTATACGCTACCTGAATACTTGCATAATCATTTTTTGCCACGTACGCATCACTCAGGAACTGCCAGTCCAGAATATCCGGACTGAAATTACTGTAGTGTGTATCTTTTGTCTTTCCATCTGCAGATATAAATACAACTTCCACACCAAACCTGCGACCTTTATCCACAGAAGATTCCGGAAGTGTTGTTCCGAATCCCCAGGCATTCACCATGTAGGTATCGCCTTTTTTTCCTGTGAGATCCAGTTTTTTGACCAGACGTTTTTCACTTTCATAATCTCCAACAAATTTGAAAATATGATTGTCAAGTCCCGGAACCCTTTCATTTACTTTGGCCGTTGCTTTACGGTCTGTTACCGGAGCTTTGGATATCGTAAGAGCTGTATTTAGGATATAAGCAAACTTTTTTTCTTCTGTATTTTCAGGCATAAACGCATACCATACTTCTCCGTTATTCTTTGTAACTGTTCCCCGTATACGGATTCTTTTATCTTTGGGAAGTGTTACCAGCCCACTGACTGTAGATGGAGTCGTATAGCAGTTCACCGGTGCATATGTGTAACCATACGGCGTGTTTGTTGCCAGTCTTACTACAGAATCTGCGGAAATATAGCCATAATATCTTTTTCCGTCAATATCCAATCCTGCTTCATACCACTTGTTTCCACTGGAATCTTTTACAGATGAGCGTAATGCCAGACAGGTATTTTTTGCAATCCCTTCCTGTACCGGTATAGCTGATGCAGATGGGGCGGAGCGGAGAATGGCATTCTCAACTGCAGTACATGCGGAATTGCTGGCGCTTCCTCCCGGCATATAAATACACAGAGACTCTGATCTGACATATCCTTTCTGCCCGTTTCTTGTTTTCACATAGTACCAGAGATTTCCACTGGAATCTTTCAGAAATGCATTTGCCACCACACATTCATTCTTGAAGATACTTGTGATCTTTGTTTCTGCAGACACTTTTGGTGTTGTATAAACATCCGCAAAATCTGTGATCACCATCATTGCATATCTGACAGGAACATATACGCTGGTTCCCACTGTTGTCAGTTCATCTGCAAGCGTGGTTCCCGAGCCGGTAAAACCCTGTGTACTCCCAAAGTAAAAATCTCCATTATCTATCAGATTACAGCGGTTTGCAGTTGTTCCGCACTCCAGCTGTGCCATGTCTCCATAAACCGTTCCTTTTACTCGATACATGTATAAGAATACTCTTACTTTTGTATCAGCCGCATCTTCCGGTACCTTGAATGTTGCCTTCTGACGTATAAACCCACCGGTACTTTTTTTGATTCCTTCACTTACCGCATAAACATTTTTTCCATCTTTATCATGATACTCAACTCGTGCAAGACATCTTCCATTTTCCCCAATCTCACTTATGACAGCTTTCATATACATAGAGAATGTATAGGTCGCACCTTTTCTCAGCGAAACTTCCTGATACCAGCTGCAGAACTGATTACTTGCCTCGCTGGTAAGCTGAAGGGATCTTGTCCCTGTTTTTACATTCTGACTGTCGGTATTGACCGATGCTTTGATATTTTTTTCATCGGATACATAGGATTTCCAGCCAAGTGTCTTTGCCTGAATGATCGGATCCTTCAGCAGCTGGATGATATTTGACTGAAGTTTTGTTTCATTCTGCAGACGGTTGGTGTAATTTTTATCCTTGCTGTATCTTGCACTTGCCGCATGGCCAAATCCATCATGCACATGCAGAAGGTTTCCTGAATTGTCAAATCGGAAGATCTCACTTCTGTTTTTTCGATCTGTAAATTTTGTGCTGTTGTATCCATAGGTAAGCCGCAGGCTGTTTCCTTCTTTACTTTCTCTTCCGTACTCAGTTATCTTTTTTACTCTGTAAGGATTCTGGCTGTAATAGTCGTAATGCACTTCACTTTCATCAACATTACGGATCTTCTGGAGCAGACGGGTTGTTGTGTAGGTATATGTGGTCTTGGAATTATCAATATCTGTGATTGATGTAAGACATCCGTTGGTATATGCAAACGTCTTGCTTTTCTGATCTGGTCCTGTTACCTTTATCAGATGATTTGCTTTTCCTGCACTGTCCGTATCATAAGTCAGTGTTGTCACACGGCCTGCACCGTCTGCGATGGATGCAATACGCAGGTTGGTATATTTCAGGCTAAGTGTATTTCCATGTCGGTCTGAAATAGAGCGTAAATATCCTGCTGTCATGAAGTTCAGGCAGTTTTCTTCTTTATCTTTGATCACATAGGCAATATCGGAATCTCCGGTTTTCAGTATCAGTTCCAGATCCAGGCCGGTTTCCTCTTTCCATTTCTTTTTTGTACTGTCATATACAAAATAGTGGACTGTACCATCTCCATCTGTATGTTTATAATACTCCGTTCCTGCAATAGTGACTTTCCGGATCGTCTGATGATAATTCAGACGGACTCCATATCCGTAACCGATATCGGTGTCTTTATCATTGCTGTTGTATACCTGTGTCAGCCCCATCGGCATCAGTGAGCCGCCTGTTTCCATTGTATTATGCTGCATGATCACATTTCCGTTGTAGTCATTCACGTACACGGTGCCTGCACGTCCTGCTTCCTGGCTGTGATATGTCCAGTAGTCCTCAAGGCCGGAGTAGTTTACGTAGGAAATGTCGATTCTCGGACGCATATCTTTATAATCGCTGTGACAATCTGACGAAAGATACTCTGTATATCCTGAGAGTTCAGAACAGTCTCTGAGCAACACACCATAATTATACCCATTCTGATACCAGTCTTTCACAAGCCGTGTGATATCAAGGCTGATATATTTCTGTTCATCTCCGGTAAACTTACATATATCTTCAACTGTTTCCGAATACATAGGTTTATTAAACCATGTAATGTCGGCAGAATCCCAGTCCTGAAGCACACGATGAACCTGAAGCGTTCTTTCTTTTTTATCTTTCGCAAGAGACACCATTACCAAACGAGCGCTAACTACCATATCTCCTGTTTTAATAATCGGTAATTTAAATTTCAGATAACTTCTCTGAATAACATCTCCTCCTTTGGTTTTCAAAATAATGCTTTCACGAAAGTTATCTTTTGCATGCTGCGAATCTACATGTGCGTCATTAATCTCATCTCTACTCTTTGATGTTGTCGTAACCGGATCGACAATAACCGGATAAACTCTTTCCGGATCTTTCAGCCATTCTTCATCCGGTGTGATTCGGATCGCACAACGGTCTTTTTTTCCTTCATCCAGCAGTTCGATTCCGATATTTTCTGATCTTTTTCCTGCGGAATCTGTCATAAACGGCGCTGCAACAGCAAAAATCTCTTCCTCTGCATCATTTACAAATCTTACGCAGGAATTTCCTGCTACCGGATGAAGTTTTTTGGTATGATAGAGCCATGTAAAAGAGCCGATTGCTTCCGGTGTTTTCAGGATGATATCTTCTTTTATGCTCTTTCCTCTTACACAGAAACGGCTGTCTGTTCCCGGAAGGATATCCGGATAAAGAACTGCATTCGTTCCGGTTTCTTCCGCCTTTACTTTTTCTGCGTTTTCCAGTGCCCAGCTAATCTTATATGCATCTTTGGTAACAGATACCGTTCCCTGCTTTCTGGAATGCTTACGAAATACGACTTTCCATTTGCCTTTTCTGTTGGCAAAATCCTTCTCTGCCCTCTCGCTGGCTGCGTATTCTTCTGCCATATTTTCTTCCTGATCTGCTTCTGTGTCTTCATCCATTTCCTCTGTCAGGGTATCATCCATTTCCTGCCAGATTCCCTCTTCATCCTGATAATGGACATCATCCAGATAGATTTCTTTCGTAAAAGAATGATCCTCATTCTCAAACAGTTTGGATGCTGCAGTTCTTTCTTCTTTTATTTCCCGTCTTTTCTTATCTTCCATTATTTCTTTCCTTCTTTCTTTTCATTTTTGAGCCAGATCCATAAAGCAGTCATAACTGTTACCATTCCGCTCAGGATCTGATACCACTCTTCTTCTGAAAATGGGAGTGGATTTCTGCCTGTCAGTTCCAGGATCTGATTCGTCAGTGCAATCATAAGCACTGTCATCCGGATCAGTACATCTCTTGGAAATCTGATCTTTCGTTTGATCTTCATTCGTTTGCCACCTTCTTTCATCTCCGGTAAAGCTGGCCTTCACTTTACGCTCTGTAGTCAAAAACATATGTTTTACGCTTTATATAATATCGAACATCTGTTTGTTTTTAAATTACATATATGTTATTTTTCGTAACATATATGTAGAATCGAATATTTTTATCTCCAATCCTGTGCTTCCCTGCACGCTTTATCACTGTTTCTGAACAGTCTGATAACTTCTTCTTCCGAAATACCCAGAAAACTGACGATCTGAAAAAACAGCAGGATACTCATGGCATTTTCTCCATTTTCGATCCTGGAGATCGTCATCTTGGATACATCTACGCCTTCCGCCAGTTCTTCCTGACTGTACCCGCCTTTTCTCCGACATATACGGACATATTCTCCGATCTGATATAATTTCTGCTCTTCATTCTTCATTTTCTTTTCCCCCTTATAAAGAAAAAAGCCAGGAAAACACCCCTGATATTAAAATCAGGGAAGTATTTCCTGGCTTTGAGTCTGGCTCTTACGCAATCTACGGTTGCCGGCCGGCTTCTCACTCAGTTTTTATGTGGTTTTCTTATCTCTTATGTGTTCTGTAATAAAATATCTGCCTTCTGTATTGCTGTTCATTGCAATGTGCCAGCTGTATCTCCACCTCTTTTCTGCATCTGGGACATTTGATCCGGAGGATTCCGGAACAGTCACCTGTCAGATCGAACAATCTGCTGTTGGAGCAACTCGGGCAATGTACTCGTATTGCTTTTCTGTCGGGTGTTCTTTCTTCGATGTCCACCACTTCTCACGCTCCTCTTTTTTTCGAATATATGTTCGTTTCTTATATTTTCCATTATACAAACTTGTGTTCGTTTTTGCAATAGTAAATTTTCCCTCCGACAGCTTTCCAATCTCCCACGTTCATGCTATACTAAACCTATCTCTGTCTGCCCGTTTCAGTCATGGGGCAGACTTATTTTTTTCAGGAAAGGATTTATTTATGAAGCGTATCAAAAATATCGATCTGCTCCGTGCGGGGGCGATCCTCTACATTATGCTGTATCACTGCTACGTTCTGTCCGGGCAGCCATGGCAGTCGCATACAGCCATCCACACACTTCTGACTCTTGGAGGTGAGGTAGGAGTTACACTGTTTTTCCTGTTAAGCGGATATGGGATTTATCTTTCCCTTTCTTCTTCGGAGGCGCGAGGCTCTCTCCCCGGCTGGCGGGCTTTTATGAAAAAGCGCTGTATCCGCATTATGCCCCAGTATTATGTATGTATCACGGTCCTTCTGATCTTTATGTCCACGCAGATGTTCAGCAATGAGGGACTTCGTCACATCCTTGCGTACTATACGTTCACGGAGAACTTTTCCCCAGTGACTCATGGTTCCATCAATGGTGCGCTGTGGACGATGGGCGTGATCTTTCAGTTTTATCTGATCGCCCCGTTCCTTTATAAGGCAGTCCGGAAAAACTGGCTCGTCTCTGCCATTGTGTCCATTGTTTTCACTGTTATCTGCCGGTTCGCAGTTGTCCGCTATCTCCACAATTCCGGGATTTCGGATACCTCTGTATATTTTGTATACGAGCGTCAGGTATTCTCTGTGCTGGATAATTTCGTGCTGGGAATGGCTGCTGCCGCTTTCTGGAAACAGACCGGAGATCGTATGCAGGATTACCGGCTGAAGCTTGGACTTCCGGTTTCTATTGCAAGCACCGCACTGATCCTGGTATGGATTTTTTATTATCACAGTCACGGGCTTTATGGCACCGCTCCCTCCGGTTATCCGGCACATTCCATCCTGGCGGTCCTGCTCAGTATACTGCTTGTGGGATTCTCCCTCCTGCCGGAAATGGATTTCAGGTTTCTGCGTCCGCTGTACTTCGTAGCCCGGAACCAGTACGGGATCTATCTGTGGCATATGCCCATCATCATGATCCTGCAGGCCAATTCTCCATGGTTCAATACCATGAGCCAGCAGCGCTTCTGGCTGTTTTTGCCATGTATGGTGGTCATCACCTGCGTATTCGGCTATTTTGCAACCCGCTTTATTGATCATCCCGCTTCTGCGAAAAAGAAAGGATAACTTCCCATGAAAGACAGAACCGCCGTTAACCACAATATCCGCAAGCATTTTAACGAACTGATCTACAACACAGCCCGTTACACAGAGATCGCATTATCCATCGTGATCATTATCGTGATCGCACTGTCCGGACTGCGTCTGATCCTTACAACTGCCGGTACCTCCATCATGGATATGGACACCAGCTTTTTTACCAGTTTCCTGTCACAGGCACTGTCCCTTGTAGTCGGTGTGGAGTTTGTAAAAATGCTCTGCCGCCATTCCGCCCAGACTGTTGTGGAGGTCCTGCTTTTTGCAACAGCAAGGCAGATGGTCGTGGAACATCTCGATCCTGTACAGACACTGATCGGGATCATCGGTATCGCCATTCTTTTTGCCGTCCGGAAATATCTGATGACGGACAGCGATGATATGACCCCGCATCAGAAGAACGCTTCAGAAGAATCCTCAAAAAAAGCTTTCTCTTCTGAGTGCAAATGAGCATAATTTCAGAAAAGCTCCAACTGTATCCCGATATTGATACGGTTGGAGCTTTTCTTATAAATTTTGCATTGGTATAAACCCTATCCGATACTATTGTCCACGTCGGACCAGTTGCATGCCACAGCGGCTATCTCCAGATAATATACCCCGCATAGATCAGGTACATACACACCATGGAAATTCCCTCTTTCCGGCTGATCCTCTGCTTTGTGGCCGCATAGATCCACACGATCAGCGAGAACACGATAAGTATGACAATATCAATAATATTTTCCCGGATCAGTGCCACCGGATTGATGGCAGATGCAACTCCGAGAACCATCAGGATATTGAAAATATTGGAGCCTACCGCATTTCCCACAGCCATATCCACTTCGTTCTTTCTGGCTGCAACCACGGAAGTCACCAGCTCCGGAAGGGAAGTTCCGATAGAAACGATGGTCAGTCCCACCAGTGTCTGGCTCATTCCAAGATCAATGGCAATGCGGCTGGCAGCATCCACAGTAAGATCTCCGCCAAAGGCAATGGCAAGTGCGCCTCCCACAATAAAGAGGATGCTCTTCGGCCAGGAAAGGATGCCGATTTCTTCTTCCAGCTCTTCCATTCCTTCCATGTCCACATTTTTTCCTGCTGCCCTGGCCTTCATGGCACTTTGGATCATTACCACAATATAGCCTGCAAAAAATCCCAGCAGGATCATTCCATCCAGATGACCAAGTCTCATTCCGATCGTATCTCCTGCTGCCAGGATCCCCAGCCCCAGAAGAAGGAGCGCACAGATCATGGAAAACGGAATATCCCTCCGGATGGTTTCCTTCTGTACCAGGATCGGTGTCAGGATGGAACAGACTCCAACAACCACCATCAGGTTAAAAATATTGGAACCTACCACATTGCTGACCGCAAGCTCATTGTTATTGACCAGTGACGCTGTAACGCTGACTGCAGTTTCCGGCAATGATGTTCCCATTGCCACAATAGTAAGGCCGATGATGATCGGCGGCACCTTCAGCCTTTTTGCGATACTGGAACTTCCTTCTACAAAGAAATCCGCACCCTTCATCAGGAACACAAAGCCGATCACAAGAAAAACTAACACAAGGATCAGCGGTGAACTGTTTACCAGATTTTCCATTTTTCTTCTCACTTTCTTTTTTTATTTCCCATAACCCGGAGATTCATTGTCGCCCGCCCTGCTGAAAAAATTCTTTCCGGCATTCTTTTGTTACATAAAAAAGACCCATGTATGCCCTGCTGCAATAAGATATAACAAAGCATACATGAGTCTCATTCTTTAAGATTTGCCAGGTTTTTCAGAAAAAACCGGGTCTGTTGACAAATCACACTTACGTGCGAACTACTCCCTCATGGAATTGAAATTTTCAATTTTTTTCAATTTAACAGAATTGTTTTTAAAAGTCAACCCCTGGCCGGTGACTTTTCTTTACCGAAAGCACATATTTTATGTATCTTTATTGTTTTCCGCTTTCAGAAACAATCCCTTTCAGGATCTGTAGGACTCCATCTTCACTGTATGACGGACATACTTCCCTGGCTGCTGTCTGCACTTCCGCTCTGGCATTGGCTACTGCATAGCTCATTCCCGCTTTCTGGAGCATGGCGATATCGTTGAGGTTATCTCCGAATGTACAGGTTTCCTCCGGAGAAATTCCTAACTGTTTCTGGATAAATTCGACAGCTGTACTTTTTTCGCCTTCCGGCGGTGTACTGTCCATCCATTCTTTTCCGGCAGCCGCCAGTGTTACCTTATCCCTCCATGCCGGTGTAAAATACGGGGCACAAAGCTCCTCGCACCGTTCCTGGTGATAGACAGAGAATTTCAGCACCTGTTTTCCCTGAAGAGAAGAAAGATCATCCACTTTTCTCATATCATAACCATAGGAATCCCGCAGCCACCGGAACATCCTTCCATTCTCATTCTCCGCATAGCAGCACTCCGGTGTGGCAATAAAGCAGTCACATTCCGGCATTTTTTCTTTCACCATATAGTGCATGCGTTTCCAAACCTCATCCGGAAGTGTATGTACCTTCAGGATCTTATCATTCTTCCGGATCACCGTACCGCCATCTGACACAAAATACACCAGATCCTTCACCGGCTCAAACAGCTTCCTCTCACTGTCATACTGCCGCCCGGAACACACCACAAAGGTGATTCCCAGCTCAGTCAGCTTCCGGATCACTGTCATATATTCCGGATTGATAGTCATGGTCCCGTCTTTTACAAGAGTTCCGTCTACGTCTGTTGCGATCAGTTTTATCATGTTGTTTTTACTCCTCTCCCATCTGAAATACCAATATCCTCTCCCTGGGATTTTTTCCGTCGAAAAGATCCTGACAGTCGATCTCGTCCAGGAATTCCAGTTCCTCTACGGTCATCAGATATGAAATATATTCGTCAGATGGATAATAGAAAAACAGTAGCATTTCTCTTATTTTTTCATACCAGGATTCCCGGATGCGGCCGATGACGCTTCTCAGTATTTCCACAGAAAACGGATTAAAAAAATAAAATCTGTCTGCGGATTCCGGCACCTGAAAAATAGCTGCATTCTCCAGTATAAATGATGTTTTTGTCCCGTAAACAGCCCGCTGCCTGTTTTCTTCTGCGGCTTTTGTCATACGTTCATCGTACTCCACGCCTGTAGTCCGGCATCTGACCTGCCACGCCAGAAAAAAATCCACTCTGCCTTTTCCACATCCGTAGTCGATCAGATGATTCTTTTTCCCCAGATATCCACAATAAGCCAGCCGTTCCAGCACCCCGTACGGCGTTGGCTCGTATGGATAACAGTACTGATCCGATCTGGAATCGTCACGACCGGTGGTTTTGATCTTCAGCAGCTTATCATATTTTACTTCATTTTGATCCATGCTTCTGTTAATCTCCGTTCGCTACATCGGGCAGCTTCGTTTTTCCTCTTTATCCATATCTCCATGAACATACCTGGCATTGAACTCCATATTGATCTCACGGATCTCTTTCTTTCCGTCAATATAATCCTGATACATATCCGCAAGTCTCGCCATACAGCCATCACAGTTCGCGGAAATATTTCCAAGAGATTCCTCCACGATCTGTTTACGTTCCTCTTTTGTTGTATCTTTGATCAGATATCCTGGCATTGTTTTTTCCTCCTGATAGGTTCACCTGTGTTTCAGGTATTCTGTATTTTTGTTATTGTTCACTTTTTCTTTTGAAAAAAGCTGCTTGTATCAAACAAACAGCTTTACAAAAATTTTTCTTTTCTGTTTTTTTATTCTACTCTGGCCCACTACCAGTGTCAATACAATTTTTCGCCTGTTTCCGAAACACAAAACAAAAGCCTCTGGAACAATTCCAGAGGCTTCATACGTGCGTTAGAGGATTCGAACCCCCGACCTTTTGGTCCGTAGCCAAACGCTCTATCCAGCTGAGCTAAACGCACATCTTTGTTGCTTTTCCTTTGTGATATTTCGTATCACCGCTGCAACAATATGTATGATACTCTAAGACCTATAAAATGTCAAGGGTTTTTTGAAACTTTTTTTGATTTTTTTTAAAAATATTTTTTATTGCTATTTTTGATGCAAAAGCAACAGTTTTTTAATTCCGTCTAAGTGCCTCGATCGGGCTCAGTTTCGCTGCCTTTTTCGCCGGATAGATTCCGAAGAACACACCTACTGCACAGGAGAACAGCGTAGCCGCCAGGATGGTTCCCGCACTGATCCCAGGTGTGATGGTCATTCCCATACTGCTGCTGATCACCGCACAGATCACATAGCCGCCTGCAATCCCCAGCACAATACCGATCAGCCCGCCTATGATCGTCAGGATCGCCGCCTCAGCAAGGAACTGTAACATAATGGACGAGGTTTTTGCTCCAAGGGATTTCCGGATACCGATCTCCCTGGTACGCTCTGTGACGGACACCAGCATGATGTTCATAACACCGATACCACCTACCAGAAGGGAAATTCCTGCAACAAAAGAGATAAACGCAGTCACCATGCCAAGCATCTGGTTCATGGATTTCATAACATCCTGGAAGCTCTGTACCTGGAAATATTCATCCCCGGCACACTGGTGACGTCTCTCAAGAAAATTTATGATCTTGTCTGCGACTGCCTGGGAATCCAGACTCTTATCCGCCTGAACTATGATCTGATAAAATTCTCCGCTGCTTCCGGTAAAGTCGTCCATGGCCGTATAAGGCACATTTATGGTCACCGGCATTCCATCGTAAGTATAGCTGACAAAGGTTCCGTTCTCTTTTTGTGTGGTGACTCCGCAGATGCGGAATGTCTTGGTCAGATCATAGCAGGTAATGTCCAGTGTCATTCCCACTACATCATCCGTTCCGAAAAGCCTCTTCGCATCGGCATCGGAGATCACGCAGACGTTTTTTCCCTCTTCGACCTCCTTCTGCCCGAAATAGCTTCCGTACTTCACAGAAGCATTATCCACCAGCTTGGCATCCTGGGCCTCTCCGGTCACTGTAAGATTAAAATCGCCCTTTCCGGTTACGGTCTCGCCTGTATAGGAATCTGAAACATTAACACCTTCCACGCCATCCAGCTCCCGGACTGCATCAATATCCTCCGGTTCGATCCAGACCTGGTCTGCTATGGCATCATCACTGCAGTAAACAGCGATCTGACCGCCGCCGATATCATTGATCTCACTGTTCATCTGATTCTTTGTACCCTCACCGATGGACACAATGGCGATCACTGATGCAATACCGATAATGATCCCTAACATGGTGAGAAAGGATCTTCCCTTATTAGCCATGATATTATGGATCGCCATTTTGATATATTCATAAATATTACTCATCGGCAGTCTCCCCTGTCTCTGCTGCACTGTCACTGTCTGCCGCTGCTGCCTCTGCCTTCATTCCCTCTTCCAGGGAGCCCAGATCCTCGATGACCTCATCTCCGGCTTTAATGCCATCTGTGATCTCAACAGAGTCCTCGGAACTGATTCCTGTTGTGATATCCTGCTTCGTGATCACACCATCCTTCAGCACATAACAGAAGGAACCATCCTTGCCGATATTTACCACGCCTGCCGGAAGCGTTACCACATCCTCTGCCTTTTCTGCATAGATCTTTACCTTCGCATCTACTCCCAGAAAAATATCCTTGTCTGGCTTGTCGATGCCCACTGTGGCAGAGATCAGTGTGGAGCCTTTTTCGTTGGTTGTCGCAATGTGACTGATCTTAGTCACCTTGCCGGTATATTTCCTGTCGCCGATGGTAATGTCCGCATTCTGGCCTTCCTTTACCTTATCGTAGTCATACTTGGACACATTGATATCAACGCTGACCTTATCTGTATTCTGCAGGGTAAAAAGCTCCATTCCCTGTGTTGCCGCTGCGCCCTGCTGGACTGCTGATTTGGAAATGACGCCGTTAAAATCCGCCGAAATGCCTTTCTTTCCTTCTTCTACCAGCTCTTTCGCAGATTTTGCATCCAGCTCAGTAAGATTGTTGCTGACACGCATTTTTTCTTTCTCTTCTTCTGTAAGGCTGGCAGAATCCGCCTCTGCAATGGATTTCTGGGAAGCAAGGTCCGACTGCAGATCCGCCAGATCAGAGGTTGCCTGTTCGATCGCATTCTCAATAGCAGAAGTATCCACTGTACTTCCTGCAGAAGAAGCATCCGCAGATGCATGATCTGTCAGCCCCGATGTTTCCTCTGAAGCTCCATCGGTAACAAAATCACCGGCTGCACTACTGCTGTAATCAGAATACTCCGGCATTTTTGGCTGGCTGACCTTCTTATCCTCATAAGCTTCCTTTGCTTCCTGGCAGGCGATCTCTGCCTGACTTCTTGCTGCTTCCGCTTCATCCAGCGCCTGGGCATTCTCATCGCTCTGGTCTGCCTGCCACTGTGCAAAAGCCATCTGATAACTGGTATCTGCCTGATTATAAGCATTCTGTGCCGTTACATAATCGGAATTCAGCTGTCCCAGCTCCTGCTGGTACTGCGGAAGTGTCTCATTCTGATATGTAGTCAGCGCTTCTGAATACGCTCTCTGAGTCTCTGCATCCCTGGCAGCCTGGGCCTCTGCCTTTGCCTGGGTCTCCGCCTGGGCCTGTGCCTGCGCATCTGCCGCAGCCTGAGCCTGTACAGACGCCAGCTGTGATCTCAGGGAAGCCAGATAATTCTGCTGCTCCCTTACCTGCTGTTCCAGACTGGAAACCTTTGCTTTTGCACTGTCCTGCTTCTTCTGGGCCTCATTGGATTTATTGATGGAATTTTTGTAATCATACTGTCCGGACTGTACATTCAGTTCTGCTTTCTGATTATCCCTCTCCAGATCCTTCACTTCAAACTCTATCAGCTTCGTTCCCTTTGAAACCGTATCGCCTTCTGCGAAGGATACGTTTTTGATCTGTGCGTTCACAGGAGAATAAAAGGTCTTCTGCTCATCACTGACAACGGTTCCGGTTGCATCTACGATCTCCTCCACATCTCCTGTCTCCGCTTTGGTAACAGCAACCTGCGGAATCTGTGATTCCCCGCGGCCTGCACCTGATGCCGCATAAATACCGCCTGCCACAACAGCCACTGCTGCCACACCGATCACAATCTTTTTCCCTTTTTTCATTCTTAAGCCTCCTCGACAAATTCCTCATTGATCGTATCTGATTCAATTTTTCCATCCATGATCCGGACTACACGCCGTGCCTGTGCAGCAATTCCGTTATCATGCGTGATCAGTATCACAGTCCTTCCTGATTTGTGCATTCCCTTCAGGATTTCCATAATTTCCCTGCTGGATGCAGAGTCCAGATTTCCCGTTGGTTCATCTGCCAGGATCACCGGCGGCCTGGCTGCGATAGCTCTGGCAATAGCCACACGCTGCTGCTGTCCCCCTGACATTTCGTTTGGCTTATGGTCCATACGTTTCTCAAGTCCGACTTTTTTAAGAGATTCCACAGCAAGCTTTCTTCTTGTTTTCCGGTCGATCCCACGATAGATCAGAGGAAGCTCCACGTTTTCCAGCGCCGTAAGATTTGCGATCAGATTAAAGCCCTGAAAGATAAAACCAATCTCCTTATTTCGTACCACCGAGAGATCATTATCCTTCATTGTGGATACATCTGTTCCATTCAGATAATATTTCCCGGAGGTGGGGACATCCAGACAGCCCAGCATGTTCATAAAGGTGGATTTTCCGGAACCGGACTGTCCGATAATAGCCACAAATTCACCCTTATGGATCTCCAGGTCCACATGATCCAGCGCCCGCACCTCATTTTCTCCGGGATTGTAAACCTTGCACAGATCTACTACCCGTACCAATGCATCTTCCATAATAAAATTACTCCTTGTAAAGTAAATCAGTCCCAGGCAAGCCCCTCCTCTGCTTATTGCTTTTCGCCATTGAAACAGAGAGCTTCCCTGATCAGGTTAAAAATACAGAGCGAAGTCTGCAGGGGATACTGCTGTTTCTCGTCGGAACGCTCCAAGCCAAAACAGCAGCAGGCAGACTGCTCTGTCATTTCCGGGAAAACCCCGCTCATTGATCTGTAACGAAAAGATTACCTGAATGTCTTCAGAACTGACACACATTTATACATCTGTTTATGCATCAAGTAAAAACGCCTTATATGCCTTGTATGCCTCATATACATCTGCCTTGCTGGTAACCTCCCACGGAGCATGCATACTCAGCACTGCCACGCCACTGTCGATAACCTCCATTCCGTAAAGTGCCGCAATATAAGCGATAGTTCCGCCTCCGCCAAAATCAACCTTTCCAAGCTCTGCTGTCTGGAAAGCAACATTGTGATCATCAAAAATCCTGCGAACTCTTGCAACGTACTCTGCATTGGCATCGTTGGAACCGGATTTTCCTCTTGCTCCGGTGAACTTGTTAAGAACGATACCGCGTCCAAGATATGCTGCATTCTTTTTCTCAAAAGCCTCACCATAGGCCGGATCATAGCCGGCACTTACATCAGAAGAAAGCATGCTGGAATTACGGAGAGCTCTTCTTAATGCAAGCTCGGAATAGCAGCCCATTCCGTCCAGAAGCTCTGCCACGCTGTTCTCAAAAAATCTAGACTGCATGCCTGTGGCACCAACGCTTCCGATCTCTTCCTTATCTACAAGGAGACAGCAGCCGGTACGCTTCGGTGTCTCCTCCATCTCCAGCATTGCCGCAAGGGATGTGTAAGCGCATACACGGTCATCCTGTCCATATGCTGCGATCATGCTGCGGTCAAGTCCACAGTCTCTTGCCTTTCCTGCCGGAACGATCTCCAGCTCTGCTGAAAGAAAGTCCTCTTCCTCAATACCATACTTCTCATTTAAAATCTTCAGCACATTCTGTTTTACCGCATCCTTTTTGGAATCATCCGGAAGCTCTGCAAGAGGTCTACTGCCGATCAGGATATCCAGCATCTCACCCTCAATAACCTCTGCTGCCTTTTTCTGGAGCTGTTTTCCGGAAAGATGGATCAGAAGATCTGTGATGTAAAGTACCGGATCTTCCGCATCCTCACCAATGCTGATCTCCACAATGCTTCCGTCCTTCTTTGCAACAACACCATGCATGGCAAGAGGCAGTGTCACCCACTGGTATTTCTTTACGCCACCATAATAATGCGTATCCAGATAAGCCAGATCCGTATCCTCATACAGAGGATTCTGCTTGACATCCAGTCGCGGAGAGTCGATATGTGCACAGAGAATGCTCATACCTCCGGAAAGCTCTTCCGTTCCTACATGAAACAGAGCAACGATCTTCTTCATCCCTACCGCATAAACCTTGTCACCGGCCTTGATCTTCTCGCCTTTTTCAAGCTTCGACTCAAGAGATTCATATCCGGCAGCCTCTGCTTCCTTCACGATTTCTGCAACACATTCCCGTTCCGTTTTTCCTTTATCCAAAAATTCTCTGTAAGCCTTCGCAAGCTTCTCCATTTCTGTCTCTTCTGCTTCCTTATAAGAAAGCCACGCATTTCTTCTTTCCATTTTAGTGGTCCACCTTTCTTTATAGCTTCCGGCATCTGCCGTTTCTCATCATATTATCTGCAATCTGTCTACTATTATAGGTCAAACATTTACGAATTTCCACCGCAATTCCCATTCTTTACAAAATCTTTATGATTCGTTATAGTAGTTCTTAAGAATTGGCCCTGTATCCAAAATTTTCAGGTATCTCACACACGGAAAGCTTTCTGTTTCACCGTAGACTTTACCTGTATGCTCCAACAGGGCAAAGGAGGAAACAACATGCAAGCATCTGCTCAGCTAAAAGAGCTTCTTCACAGCATCAACCGCAAAAGCTATCCTGCATACAAGTCTCTGCGGGGTGCATACCAGTTTGACCGTTATATTTTGTCCATTGACCACGTGCAGGGGGATCCTTTTGCCTCTCCCTCTCACATCAGTGTGAAGCTTTCCCACCGAGACACCGGATTTCCGGCAGAATATTATAAGGATTCCCTGACCCGCATCACACTGGGAGACTTTCTGAACCGCCAGTTTGAACAGCAGGTAAACCGTTATACCTTCCGTGCAAAAGGCTCCGGAAAAAGCGGCCTGATCTCAGTAAGCCACTGTGGTCAGGAGGTTCTTGCACGTACCGCCTGTGAAATAACGGAAAAAGGCATCACTGCACGTTTTTTCATCGGTTTCCCGGCCAATGGCAGAACCATCAACTCTCCCGAACTGGAAAAAATCCTCTTCGATTTTCTTCCGGTCTGTATTCACAAGGCATTTTTTTACCGGAATCTTGACCCGGAAGCGCTGAGAAAAGCCATCTGCCTTGCCGAAGATCAGGCATTTATCCGTCAGGAGCTGAAAAAACGTTCTCTGGCTGCCTTTGTCAGTGACGGCGCTATCCTCCCCAGGGAAAGCGGCATTTCTTCACGCCCGATGAAAAACTCTATTCCTTTTGTTTCTCCGGAAAACCTGAGGGTTTCCATGGAGCTGCCCCACAGAGGAACCATCACAGGCATGGGCATTCCCTGTGGCATCACCTTGATCGTAGGTGGCGGCTACCATGGCAAATCCACCTTACTTAACGCGCTGGAGCTGGGAATTTACGATCACATTTCCGGCGATGGCCGGGAGTATGTCATTACCGATCCTTCTGCTCAGAAGCTTCGCTCTGAGGACGGCCGTTTTATCAAAGATGTGGACATTTCTCTTTTTATCAACGATCTTCCAAATAAAAAAGACACCCTCTGCTTTTCTACAGAGGATGCCAGCGGCAGCACTTCACAGGCTGCCGGTATCGTGGAAAGTATGGAGGCAGGAAGTAAAGTCTTTCTCCTTGACGAGGATACCTCTGCCACCAACTTTATGGTCCGTGATTCCTTCATGCAGCGGGTGATCTGCCGGGAAAAGGAGCCCATCACTCCATTTCTGGAACGTGCCCGGGATCTCTATGAAAAGGCAGGGATCTCCACTATCCTGGTTGCCGGAAGCTCCGGAGCTTTTTTCCATATTGCGGATACTGTGATCCAGATGGATAATTATCATCCGGTGGACATCACAGCAGTCACCAAAAAGCTCTGTCAGGAATATCCTCTCTCAGACATTGAGGCCCCTGCATTCCGCCTTCCGGAAAGCCATCGCATCATGACCAGGGCCAAAGTGGCTCCATCCCGCCACAGCCGTCCCGGCCAGCCGGAAAGACTGAAAACCAAGGTTCACGGCAAAGATGGCTTTTCTCTTGGAAAAACCGAAGTGGATCTCCGCTATGTGGAGCAGCTGATCGACTCCGAGCAAACTGCATCCCTGGCGTTGCTTCTGAAATATGCCTGCGAACATCTCATTGACGGAAAACGTACTCTGCCGGAGATCATCACTTATCTGGATACTCAGCTGAAAAGGCAGGGATTGTCCTTCTTCTCGGAAGGCTCTTATATTCCATGTGGTTATGCCATGCCCAGGATCCAGGAAATATATTCCTGCTTTAACCGCTATCGTAGGCCGTAGCTGTGCCTGACGCTGTATATCCAATAAATCTCAGACAACAAAAAAACGCTGCCGATAAACATTGGAAATCTTTATCTCCTCTGTCATTCGGCAGTTTTTTTCTGCAATGCAAAACCACCGTCCTGTCAGCTCTGTCTTGCCAATGGAACGGTGGTTTATCTTCATACATATTTTAGGGAAAGGAAAGAGTTTTTCTTAAGAGCTTCTGTTCTCTTAAGATGTTTATATCATACAGGATAAATGTGAGAGAAATTTGTACAATTTCTAATAAATTTATAAAATTTATTAACGAAGTCTAATCATTTTCCAAAATAATCCTGCTGATCATTATTTACCATGGTCTTCCGGAAAAACCCGAAATATTACAGCCGTTTCTTTCACTTTTTAGTCGTGTCTCTGCTCTTTGTTATCATATGTCTCACAGAATCTGGCAGCAAAAGCCGGCGGCTCCTGATGCGCATACAAATGAGAAATGTCTCCAAAAGAGCTCATACGGAAGGACGCGATCCCTTTTCGCCTCTCCTCTGTAACAATGGTGCTCACCGATGACGGCGCCGCACAGAAATTCTGCAGCATCACCAGCGGAGAGATACTGAGAAGATAGCTGATGAGTACACAGCTTACACCGAAATGGCAGAAAAACACAAGCGTATCTTCATTGGCTTTTTCTGCTCTGTAATAATGTCCTTCCCGCACATATCCATGCTCTGCCAGAACTTTATCAAAATTCTGTGTGACCCAGTCATACTCTTCTTTCATTTTTCCCTCTCGCAGGATGTCATTATCCCACCAGCGGTCAAAGCTGTAGAAATTTTCGATCTTCGTCCAGTCCTGGGGAAGCCAGTCCCAGGGAATGATCTTTTCCCCATGAAGATCCGGTCTTCTGATCTTTACGTCGAATTCTCTCAGCCACTTGCATTCTGTAGCTGTTCTTCCGTTTTTCTTCAGTGTGCAGGATGCGGTATCCTTTGCTCTTCCAAGCGGAGAAACATAAAAATCCCTGACATCAAGAGCTGCGATCTTTTCAGAAAGAAATTCCGCTTCCTTCCAGCCCTTTTCGGTCAGGGAATCTATTGTGTAATCCGGGTCTCCATGTCGTATAAAAAGTAATTTCATCTTTTGGTATCCTCCATTTCATAACCTGGATTTCCATTATATTCTTATTTTTTCAGTTGTCAATTCCTGATAGCTTCTGCTGCAGGGATCAAACCTGATCCGCAGTTTCTCCATGGAGCACAGCCTGCTGCTCCCTCAGCTCATAAACTGCCTTTTTCAATGCCTGAAAGCTCTCCTCACTGATTATGTGCTCGATCCTGCAGGCATCATGAATCGCTGTTTTTTCCTGGACTCCCAGTATCATCAGCCAGGAAGAGATCAGCTGATGACGTTCATATACCTTATCGGCAATCTTATGTCCGTCCTCTGTCAGACGGATATCTCCGTTGTCGGCTACTGTGATGAGATTTTTCTGGCGAAGATTCTTCATGGCAACACTGACACTCGGTTTCTTAAAGCCCATCTCTGCCGCGATATCCACAGCTCTTACAAGAGAACTCCTGTTTCCAAGGATCAGGATCGTTTCCAAATAATCTTCAGATGATTCATTTGATCTCACGTTATTTACACCTCCCTCGGTTTGTTAAAACTAACCAAGTTAATCATAACATACTTTAGGAGAATGGGCAATGGTTTTTAATGCTTTCTGTTTAGTTCTGCCTCAATTGCCAGAAGGCACTGGCTGGAACATATCTGCAGAATTCTGGAAATTTCCAGGAGTTTTTCCCTGGAGCAGTTTCCCCGGAGCAGTTCACAATATCCCTGAAATTTCATCTGTACCAGGATATGTACCAGCTCGTGATCAACTTCTTGTCCACATTCCTTTTGAAAACGTTCATTAAGGATCTGCTCCATTTTCGTGCAGGCATCCTCACGGAAATTCTCATATCTGGTACCTTCAGCTCCATCTATGAGGATTTTTGCGATGTCCCTGTTTTCCCAGATAAATTCCATAAGTATCCTGTCATATTCTTCCGGATGCAGTTGTTTTTCCTGATCCGTAAAGTCTCCCATGATCCGCTTCAGATCCTCTACCGTCTCTTCCACGATTTCTTCAAAAAGAGCTGCTTTACTTTCAAAAAAGAAATATAGCGCTCCCGTAGTCACATCTGCTTTTTTGCAGATCGCACGAAGAGAAGCCTTCAGAAATCCCCTGTCTCTGAATTCTTCCTTCCCCGCTTCCAGAAGTCTGCTCCGCACAGCATTTTCTGATTTTTCCATATTTTACGCACTCCATCATTTTTCCTGCATTCCGCTTTGCAGGAAAATTCCGCTTATTTCTGACCAGCTGTTAATTTTTTAGCAATCTGATCTTACTGATATTTTACCTTAAATCGCTGAAAAAAGAAAGTATTTTGTACCCCGTGTCAATCTGTCATCGGGAAATCTCCACGGTCTGTAACGATTTCATAGCCTACAGACTCCACACGTCTGGTAAGGCACCCTCTGCACTCTGCTGCTTCCTCGCCTGTACAGATCTTGTTATCATAAAGCTCATACTGTTTACGGTTCTTCACCGGAGAAAGATTGGGCATTACTACATTTGCACCCGCCTGAAAACCCTTTTCCCTGCCTCTGGGGTCCAGGGTCCCCAGTGCTGTGGTTGCCGGAAGAAGTACCTGTGGAAGCAGGATCCGGATGACAGACAGCAGAAACAGTGTCAGGTCCACACTTCCTGCCGGTTCCTCTGCAAATTTCGTATCATGGTGCGGGACAAATGGTCCGATCCCCACCATATGCGGATTCAGGTCTTTAAGAAAAACAAGGTCTTCCGCCAGATACTCCAGCGTCTGTCCCGGCGCACCTACCATAAATCCGGCACCTATCTGATATCCCAGTTCCTTCAGGGTATAAAGACACTGTTTACGGTTTGCAAGACTTAAACTCTCCGGATGAAGATAACGATAATGTTCCTCACTGGCCGTCTCATGACGGAGTAAATAGCGGTCTGCTCCAGCATCTTTAAATCTCTGATAGCTTTCTTTTGATTTCTCCCCAATGGACAGCGTAATCGCACAGTCCGGATATCCCTGTTTGATGGACCGGATGATGTCAACCATCCGGTCATCATTAAACCATGGGTCTTCCCCTCCCTGGAGCACAAATGTCCGAAATCCCAGCTCATAGCCATTCTCGCAGCACTGCAGGATTTCTTCCTTCGTAAGGCGGTAACGGCTGGCATTCCTGTTAGAACGGCGGATCCCGCAGTAATAGCAGTCATTTCTGCAGTAATTGGTAAATTCTATCAGACCTCTTGTATATATTTTATTTCCAAAATATTTTTTCTGTATACGGACAGCCTCTTCCCGAAGCAGACGAACCGCATCCGGATCCTGGTATAAGTGCAGAAGTTCCGGATATTCTTCCTTTGTCAGCTGTCCTTCTTTTATAAATTTTTCAACGATCCCCATACTTTATCTGTCCTTCTCTTTTATTTACAAAACTATCTGTAAAAAATATTTTATCACAAAAAAACAGATATTGCACAATATAAGTATACATGCAATATCTGTTCTTACAGAATGGTTACTGTTCATTCCGTTCTCAGTAACACAGAATAATCCAATTTTTATTTAATAAGATCCTTTACAACCTCACCGGCAATGATCAGTCCCACTACGGAAGGCACAAAGGCATTACTTCCCGGTACCTGACGTCTCTGAGTACATTTTTTTTCTGTTCCCGGAGGACAGATGCAATGAGACTTGCAGCTGATCGCCATATCATCAATTGGAGTCATTGGCTTCTCCTGTGAGTAAACCACCTTCAGTTTTTTGATTCCTCTTTTTTTCAGTTCACGGCGCATGACCTTTGCAAGGGGACAGACGGACGTTTTATAAATATCTGTCACTATAAAACCTGTTGGATCCATCTTATTTCCGGCCCCCATAGAGCTGATAATCGGTGTTCCTGAAGCCTTTGCCTGCTCTACGAGCATCAGCTTTCCGGTTACAGTGTCGATCGCATCGACTACATAATCATATTGGGAAAAATCAAAGGAATCCGCTGTCTCCGGCACATAAAATGTTTTGTGGATATTTACAACTGCATCCGGATTAATTTCAAGAATACGTTCTCTGGCCACGTCAACTTTATATTTCCCTACGGTCTTTCTTGTTGCGTAAATCTGGCGATTGATATTGGTGAGGCATACTTTATCATCATCAATGAGATCCAGGGTACCTACGCCACTTCTGACCAGTGCTTCCACCGTATATCCGCCAACACCGCCAATTCCGAATACTGCGACTCTGGAATTTTTCAGCTTTTCCATTCCTTCTTTTCCGATTAATAATTCTGTTCTTGAAAACTGATTCAGCATTTTCTGACTTCTCCTTATATTCTTTCCATGTATATTTATACTGACAACGGATATATTTTTTATATCTGTCCGATTTGTTTTACAACTGTCAGGATTCTATCATGGGAAAATAGCCTTGTCAATATCCCTACCAATAAGCTAGGAATATTTTCCCGTTTTCATCAATAAATTTTATGATACAAAAAAAGATCCCTGAAAAGGAATCTTACTGATACTGCGGGTAGCCGGACTTGAACCGGCACGGAGTTGCCCCCGAGAGATTTTAAGTCTCTTGTGTCTGCCTATTCCACCATACCCGCATATTCAATTAATTTGTTCAAAAATGGGGCCTATAGGGCTCGAACCTATGACCCTCTGCTTGTAAGGCAGATGCTCTC
>ENA-OPAO01000795-OPAO01000795.1-human-gut-metagenome-genome-assembly--contig:-NODE-795-length-24423-cov-5.485144_pt1 | contig 24423 bp, 24 predicted proteins | sample MGYA00241054_ERZ501424 | MGnify/ENA primary metagenome ERZ501424 (study PRJEB25962, sample SAMEA2042623) | human gut metagenome | biome: human gut; feature: human-associated habitat; material: faeces...
TGTATACAGTTAAACCCAGTAAAATCAACGCATGAGGGGAACTGGCTACATTTTAATTCCCAATCTGGTGGGGAATTGCAGCCTGGCCGGTAAACAGCTTTGTACAGCTTAATGACTTTACAGGAAAGACTGTTATTCCGTTTGCCACATCAACTTCATCAGGATTGGGAGACAGCGGTGAGCTTTTAAAGAAACAGGCAGGAACAGGTGACTGGCAGGATGGCAAAAGGTTTCCGTCTGGTGTAAGTGCAGATGAGGTTACAGGCTGGATCAATGATCTGGAACTTAATAAGTAGTTTGAATAAGTGATTTGAAGGAGAACAAAAGATGAACATGTGGGGACTTCTTATGATAATTCTTGCTGTTTTGTCAGCAGCGGGAATTTTGTATCTTGCCAGCCGTATTGGCAGATTTTGGATTATTAAAAGGATTGCAAAAGAAAAAAGAAATATTTGCTTTCTGATCGGACTGATAATCTTAATAGCGTTATCAGCAAGTATTTGGCTCGCATGGGGATATATGAATGCTATTGTCTGTATTCTGCATCTGCTTGTATTCTGGCTGCTTGCTGAGGGAATTTTTACGATAATACAAAAAATAAGAAAAAAGGAATTTAAAAGATACTATGCAGGAATAACAGCCGTCGTGTTTACGGTGTGTTATCTTGGTGCAGGATGGTACTGCGCACATCATGTATGGCAGACATCATATGAAATACAGACGGATAAAAGTGTTGGAAATCTCAAAGTTGCTGTATTTTCTGATTCGCATGTTGGAGCAACATTTGATGGAGAAGGCTTCGCCGGACATATGAAGGAAATTGAGGCACAAAGTCCGGATATCATATTGATCGTTGGTGATTTCGTGGATGATGATACATCGAAAGCGGATATGGTAAGGGCATGCCGGGCACTTGGCGAGTTAAAATGTACTTATGGTGTGTATTATACCTTTGGAAACCATGATAAAGGTTATTATCCATCTGATTATCGAGGTTATAGCGGTGCTGATCTTAAAGAGAATTTAGAAAAGAATAATGTCCATGTTATGGAAGATGATGTAGAACTGATAGACAACCGGTTTTATATTATCGGGAGAGCTGACAAATCTGAAGAATACGGTGCAGGAAGGAAGAACATGGAAGAACTAGTAAAAGACTTAGATCCGGATAAATTTTCTATTGTTTTAGATCACCAACCGGAAGATTATGCAAGCCAGGCAGACTCAGGAGTGGATCTGGTTCTTTCGGGTCATACGCACGGAGGACAGCTTTTTCCGCTTATGACGGTAGAAAAACTTACAGGAATGACACCTGATGACAGGATTTATGGATATGAAAAGCGCGATAGTACAAACTTTATAGTGACTTCGGGTATTGCAGACTGGGCTATTAAGTTTAAAACCGGCTGTAAATCAGAATATCTGATGATCAATATTCAATGATATAATTAATAGGTAAAGCAGTCTTTCACATTTAGGATTGACTGCTTTTTCGTATCATTTGATGCTAAGCATGAAATGAAAAAATTGAAAAAATGGTACAGTAATGGTACAGTAAACGCCAAAATCAATTTAATAGAAAATTTATAAAGCCTGAAACACCAAGTAAAATCAAGGGTTTCAAAAATTTTATTAAAAAAATTAGCACTCGAGGGTTGACATTGCTAATAGGTGGTGGTATGTTATGTACAGATAAAAAATTAGCACTCCAAAATACAGAGTGCTAACAAATTAAAAGCATACTTCAGATGGAGCGTGTGACCAATGGAAAATGAAAACAAAGAACTAGAATTGAGCGAGAGACAGCTTACCATACTGGATGCAATCATCCGCAATTATCTCGCCACAGGAGAGCCGGTTGGCTCACGTACAATTTCAAAATATACAGATCTTAATCTGAGCTCGGCAACAATCAGAAATGAGATGAGTGACTTAGAGGAGATGGGCTATATAGTACAGCCACATACCTCAGCAGGAAGAATTCCTTCGGATAAGGGCTACAGATTATATGTAGACCATCTTATAGAGACCAATGATAAGAAGGAAAAAGAGCTTTCTGATATGAAGGAGCTGGTCATTGAAAATACCGAGAAGATGGAGCAGGTGTTAAAGCAGGCGGCAAAGGTACTCGCAAACAATACCAATTATGCCACACTTGTTTCTGCACCGGATGTCAATCACAACAAGGTGAAATTCATCCAGCTTTCACAGGTTGACGACCAGCACCTGCTTGCAGTAATTGTTATGAACAATAATATGGTCAGAAACAAGATGCTTGATTTATATGAGCCGCTTGACAATGAGACGATACTTAAGCTCAACATTCTGCTTAACACCTCATTAAACGGACTCGCAATGAACGAGATTAATCTTGGAAACATTGCAAGCATAAAGGAGAGAGCCGGTATTCATTCAGGAATTGTCTCTGATGTGATTGATGCATTGGCACAGACTTTCGCGGAGAGTGAGGATCTTAAGATTTACACCAGCGGAGCAACAAATATTCTGAAGTATCCTGAGCTTTCGGATTCCAATAATGCAGCGACACTTTTGTCAGCATTTGAGGAAAAGGAAGAGCTAGCAAGCCTTGTTACTGAATCCCTATCCGATTCCGAGAAGAAGGACAATGGAACAGGCATTCAGGTTTATATAGGAAATGAATCTCCGATCCAGACCATGAAGGACTGCAGTGTTGTCACTGCGACATATGATCTGGGTGAGGGCGTAAAGGGAACGATAGGAATTGTCGGACCAAAGCGCATGGATTATGAAAAAGTAATGGATAATCTAAAGACTCTTAAATCCCAGTTAGATGGAATTTATAAGAAGTCTGAGGATGAAACATAGGAAGGTGGTCAAAAATGCCAGAGAATATTAAAAAAGAAACAATCGACAATGAGACTGCAGAAAACAAAGCAGAAGAGATAGAGATTGAAGGAGCTGATGAGGAAAGCACTCAGGCAGCCGAAGAAGCAAAAGATACAGATGTGAATGAAACTGAATCAGATGATGATGCTTTAGCAGATGCAGATGCAAAAGCAGATGATAAGTCAGATGAAAAGAAAGGTCTCTTCAAGAAAAAGAAAAAAGACAAGAAGGACGAGCAGATAGAAGAACTTAACGACCGTCTGAAAAGACAGATGGCAGAGTTTGAGAACTTCCGCAAGAGAAGCGAGAAGGAAAAATCCCAGATGTTTGACATGGGAGCAAAGACAATAATTGAGAAAATCCTTCCTGTAATCGACAATTTTGAGAGAGGTCTTGCAGCAGTACCGGATGATAAGAAGGATGATCCTTTTATCACAGGTATGGATAAGGTCTACAAGCAGATGCTCACAGAGCTTGATGCTGCAGGTGTAAAGCCAATAGAGTGCGTAGGACAGGAGTTCGACCCTGATTTCCACAATGCAGTGATGCAGGTTGAAAATGATGAACTTGAGTCAGGCACCGTAGCACAGGAGCTTCAGAAGGGCTATATGTACAAGGATTCAGTGGTACGCCACAGCATGGTATCGGTAGTACAGTAATGATGTGTACATCTATCCGGCATGACAGTGAATCAGATTTATATGAATGCAGACAGCATTTAAGGGATTCATGTGAGACAACGGATGGTTACAAATATATTAAACATGTAAAAACACTATATTTAATAGGAGGAAAATAAAATGGGCAAAATCATTGGTATTGATTTAGGAACAACAAACAGCTGCGTAGCAGTTATGGAAGGTGGAAAACCTACAGTTATAGCAAACCAGGAGGGTGCAAGAACCACTCCTTCAGTAGTTGCTTTCACAAAGACAGGAGAGAGACTTATCGGTGAGCCTGCAAAGCGTCAGGCAGTTACAAATGCTGAGAAGACAATTTCTTCTATCAAGAGACATATGGGTACAGATTACAAGGTACAGATTGATGATAAGAGCTACAGCCCACAGCAGATTTCAGCTATGGTACTTCAGAAGTTAAAGGCTGATGCAGAGGGATACCTCGGTGAGAAGGTTACAGAGGCAGTTATCACAGTACCTGCTTACTTCAACGATGCTCAGCGTCAGGCTACAAAGGATGCCGGTAAGATTGCAGGTCTTGATGTAAAGCGTATCATCAACGAGCCTACAGCAGCAGCACTTGCTTATGGTCTTGACAATGAGAAAGAGCAGAAGATTATGGTTTATGACCTTGGTGGTGGTACATTTGATGTATCTATCATCGAGATTGGTGACGGAGTCATTGAAGTATTATCTACAAACGGTGATACACACCTTGGTGGTGATGATTTCGATAACAAGGTAACACAGTGGATGATTGACGAGTTCAAGAAGGCAGAGGGCGTTGATCTTTCTACAGACAAGATGGCACTCCAGAGATTAAAGGAAGCTGCTGAGAAGGCAAAGAAGGAGCTGTCTTCAGCTACTACTACAAACATCAACCTTCCATTCATCACAGCTACAGCAGAGGGACCAAAGCATTTCGATATGACTCTTACAAGAGCTAAATTTGATGAGCTGACACATGACCTCGTAGAGAGAACAGCAATCCCAGTACAGAACGCTATGAAGGATGCAGGCGTTACAAATGCAGACCTTGGACAGGTATTACTTGTAGGTGGTTCTACACGTATTCCGGCCGTACAGGACAAGGTAAAGCAGATGACGGGAAAAGAGCCAAGCAAGTCTCTTAACCCTGATGAGTGCGTAGCAATCGGTGCTTCTATCCAGGGTGGTAAGCTTGCAGGAGATGCCGGTGCCGGCGAAGTACTTCTCCTTGATGTTACTCCACTTTCTCTTTCAATCGAGACAATGGGTGGTGTTGCTACAAGACTTATCGAGAGAAATACAACTATTCCTACAAGAAAGAGCCAGATATTCTCTACAGCCGCTGATAACCAGACAGCCGTTGATATCAACGTAGTACAGGGTGAGAGACAGTTCGCCCGCGATAATAAATCACTCGGACAGTTCAGACTTGATGGTATCCCACCAGCACGTCGTGGAGTTCCACAGATTGAGGTTACATTCGATATCGATGCAAATGGTATCGTAAATGTGTCTGCAAAGGATCTTGGAACAGGAAAAGAGCAGCACATCACAATCACAGCAGGATCTAATATGTCTGATGATGAGATTGATAAGGCTGTTAAAGAGGCTGCTGAGTTTGAGGCACAGGATAAGAAGAGAAAAGAAGCAATCGATGCAAGAAATGATGCTGAAAGCTTTGTATTCCAGACAGAGGATGCATTAAAGCAGGTTGGAGATTCTGTTGATGCCGCTGATAAGTCAGCAGTTGAGGCTGATATCGCAGCAGTTAAGTCATTCCTTGATGCACATAAAGAGGCTGAGGCTATGACAGAGGCTGATGTTGCAGAGCTTAAGGCAGCACAGGAGAAGCTCACACAGAGTGCTCAGAAGGTATTTGCAAAGATGTATGAGCAGGCTCAGGCAGCGCAGGGAGCAGCAGGAGCAGGACCTGACATGAATGCAGGAGCAGCAGGAGCAGGACCTGATATGAATGCAGGCGCTTCAAACGGTGCAGATGATGATGTCATCGACGCAGATTTCAAGGAAGTATAATTAAACAGATGCTGCCATAATGATATGAGGATTAATGACCTGTAATCCGGGTTATCAATCAAAGCATCATAATGGCTGCGTAAGTAAAATTACTCGCAAGGTTGGCCGCTTGGCCGGCCTTGCGAATTAGTTGTATAATAAAAGGAATTTTCAATTATGGCAGAAAAAAGAGATTATTATGAGGTATTAGGAGTATCTAAGACCGCTACAGATGCAGAGATTAAAAAAGCCTTCAGACAGCAGGCAAAGAAATATCATCCTGACATTCATCCGGGTGATAAAGAGTGTGAGGAGAAGTTTAAGGAGGCTCAGGAGGCCTATGCCGTATTGTCTGATCCGGATAAGAGACGCCAGTATGATCAGTTTGGTCATGCAGCATTTGATGGCACAGGCGGCGGAGCCGGTGGCTTTGATTTCTCAGGCATGGATATGGGGGATATTTTTGGTGACATTTTCGGAGATTTCTTCGGAGGTGGAAGAAGCAGTGGCAGAAGAAATGGTCCTGCACAGGGTGCAAATGTCCGTCTCAGTGTAAGAATTTCTTTTGAGGAAGCTATATTTGGCTGCACAAAGGAGCTTGAATTCAACTATAAGGAGACATGCTCTACCTGTGGCGGTAACGGAGCTAAGCCGGGCACATCTCCTGAGACATGTACCCAGTGTAATGGTACAGGTAAGGTTGTCAGACAGAGTCAGTCTCTGTTTGGAGTAGTGCAGAATGTCACAACATGTCCATCCTGCGGTGGTTCGGGCAAGGTAGTAAAGGATAAGTGTCCTACATGTCACGGTACAGGCTACAATACCAAGAAGGTCAGAAAGACTGTTGAGATTCCAGCCGGTATAGATAATGGACAGTGTGTCAGAATACGTGAATACGGCGAGCCGGGCATAAATGGCGGACCGCGTGGAGATCTTCTTGTTGAAGTTATTGTTTCAGGCAGCAGGGATTTTGAGCGTCAGGATGTTAATATCTTTTCGAAGGCATCCATCTCGTATGCTATTGCAGCCTTAGGCGGAGATATAAGAATCAAGACTGTTGATGGAGATATTATATACACAGTTGCACCGGGTACACAGACAGGTACACGTATCCGCTTAAAGGGCAAGGGTGTTCCTTCAACAAGAAATAAAGCAATAAGAGGTGACCATTATGTCACACTTGTTGTCAATACGCCTACAGGTCTGTCTAAGGAAGCTAAGGAGGCTCTTAAGAAGTTTGATGAGCTTTCAGGTGGCTCTCTGACCAAGGAGGGCGGAGCTTCTACTGATTCTAAAAAGAAAAAAGGATTTATGGATAAGCTCAAGGAGTCTTTGGACGATCTGTAAATAGATGATCTGTAATAGATGTCCTATAATATATGTCCCGCCATGTGTGGCGGGGCATTTTTTAGGCTATTTTTACGTATAAAAAAATGGGGCTTTTATACAGCACATTTTTATGGTATTATATGAGATAAGTTGTGGAGGCAGTCGTATGACTGCCTTGTAAAATGTACGGAAATGTTTTGAAATAAAACTGTATTTATACTATGTATCTATTTTATTAAGAGAGGATTTTTATATGAAGTGGAAGAAATACACGATTGAGACAACAACCGCGGCTGAGGATTTCATGAGCAGCATGCTTATGGAGCTTGGTATCGAGGGAATCGAGATTGAGGACAATATTCCCCTGACCAAAGAGGACCAGGCGGATATGTTTATTGATTTTCTGCCGGAGCTGCCTCCGGATGAGGGCATAAGCCATGTCAGCTTTTATATTGAGGATGATGGCAGTGATCAGTCAGATATGCTTAGAAAGGTAAAGCTTGGACTTGAGGATTTAAGAGATACTGTTGATGTGGGAAGCGGTGTAATTTCGTCATCTGAGACAGAGGATCTCGACTGGATTAATAACTGGAAGAAGTATTTTTCATCATTTACAATCGGTGATATATTGATTAAGCCTACATGGGAAGAGGTAAAGCCTGAGGATGCGGATAAATTTATGATAGAAATTGATCCGGGAATCTCCTTTGGTACAGGAAAGCACGAGACAACACAGCTTTGTATCAAGCAGCTTATCAAGTATATTGAGGGCGCAAAGGAAGCACCTACAGTGCTTGATGTGGGCTGTGGAAGCGGAATCCTTTCAATTGTAGCTTTAAAGCTTGGTGCAAAGGAGGTTGTAGGTACTGACCTTGATGCTGACTGCATGATTTCTACGCGTGACAATATGCAGGTCAATCATCTGGATGAGAAGCTTGGCACGTTTTATGTCGGCAATCTCATAGATGATACAGAGCTTCAAAAGAAGGTCGGTACCGAAAAATATGATATTGTTGTTGCAAATATCCTTGCTGATGTCATCATTCCTATGGCACCTGTTATTCCTGACAGGTTAAAGGAAGGTGGATATTTTATTACATCGGGTATCATAGATTTCAAGGAAAATGAAGTTAAAGAGGCTATCGAAGCAGCGGGGCTTAAGGTGATAGAAATCAATCATCAGGGTGAATGGGTCAATATCACTGCGCAGAAGCTGACTAAATAGTTTGGTGGATTATGTATCAGTTTTTTGTAGAGGAAGAGCAGGTTCATTCTGACAGCATCTCAATCACCGGAGGTGACGTAAATCACATAAAGAATGTACTGCGCATGAAAAACGGGGAAAAAATAAGAGTAATCTCAAAATCCGGACAGGCATATTTCTGTCACATATCGTCGATTCTGGATGATGAGGTTATCGCAGCTATTGACAGTGCAGATGAGACGGGCACAGAGCTTGACAATCACATCGTGCTGTATCAGGGGCTGCCAAAGGGCGATAAGATGGAGCTTATTATTCAAAAGGCTGTGGAGCTTGGTGTATCTGAGATAGTACCGGTTGCCATGAAAAACTGTGTGGTAAAGCTGGATGACAAAAAGGCAGCAAAAAAGCTGCAGAGATGGCAGGCTATCGCTGAGAGCGCAGCAAAGCAGTCAAAGCGCACTGTGATCTCCACAGTGAATCAGCCGGTTACATACAAGGAAGCTTTGAAAATCGCTTCAGAGCTTGACATCACGCTGGTGCCATATGAGAATGAGCGTGGCATGGATGCGACAAGAGAGATAATGGGGCAGCTTAAGGCTGGTCAGACTATCGGTGTTGTCGTGGGTCCTGAGGGTGGCTTTGCACCGGAGGAGATAGCACTTGTGGATGAGCATGTCACAATGCACAGAATAAGCTTGGGACGCAGGATTTTACGCACGGAGACAGCAGGACTTGCTGCACTTGCCATGCTTGTATACAATTTGGATGTATAGACAGTAGAGATACTTAACAGTTAAGAAGTAGAAGTTAGGAGCAAAAATGGAAGCATATTTGGATAATTCTGCCACAACCAGATGCTCAAAAGCGGCGGCAGATATGGTTTATAAGCTGCTTACAGAGGATTACGGTAATCCTTCATCACTTCATATGAAGGGCGTTGAGGCAGAAAATTATATTAATGATGCTAAGAAAAAGATTGCAAAGACACTCAGGGTGCAGGACAAGGAGATACTATTTACATCCGGCGGCACAGAGTCGAATAATACTGCAATAATAGGTGCTGCAATGGCCAATAAGCGTGCAGGAAGGCATATCATCACATCTTCTGTAGAGCACGCATCGGTTTTGTCTGTGATGCAGTTTTTGGAAGAGCAGGGCTTTGAAATCACATATCTGCCTGTAAACCATGACGGCGTGATAAGTGTTGAAGAACTGAAAAATGCCGTAAGGGAGGATACAATTCTTGTATCGCTTATGCATGTAAACAATGAGATTGGCGCAGTCATGCCGATTGAGGAGGCGGGAGCAGCTATAAAAGAGAAAAATCCTGCCACACTTTTTCATGTGGATGCCATACAGTCCTACGGCAAGCTTGAAATCAGACCAAAGCGCATGAATATAGACATGCTTTCAGTCAGTGGACACAAGATTCACGGACCAAAGGGCAGCGGATTTTTATATATAAAGGACAAGACTAAAATCAAGCCGATTATATACGGAGGCGGCCAGCAGAAGGGCATGCGCTCAGGTACGGAAAATGTTCCTGCATATGCAGGTCTTGGAGTGGCAGCAGAGGAAATTTACACGGATTTTGATAAAAAAATAGCACATATGTATGAGCTTAGGGATCATTTTATAGAGTCAGTGCAGCGTATTGACGGAGTATCTGTAAATGGACGCACGGACCATACAAATGCACCTCATGTGGTAAGCGTGAGCGTAGATGGTGTGAGAGCGGAGGTTATGCTTCATACTCTTGAGGACAGGCAGATATATGTGTCTGCAGGAAGTGCCTGTTCATCAAATAAACCGGCAATCAGTTCAACACTAAAGAGCATAGGGCTTAAGCCGTCACTTTTGGATTCCACAATCAGATTCAGCTTTTGCGTGAATACCACACAGGAGGAAATTGATTACGCTGTATCAGTGCTGGCAGAGGTGATACCAATGCTGCGAAGATATACAAGGCGCTAATGAGCTGCAAAGAGATCGCAGGTATTAGCATAGCCGGTAACCATGAAGGGCTAAAAAGTTACGCATACAATGAAATATTAAGTAATTAAAAATAATAAATAATAAATAAAACCAGAACAGGAGAGTTACATGTACAAGACATTTTTGATCAAGTATGCTGAGATTGCGATAAAGGGCAAAAACAGATACATTTTTGAAGACGCGCTCGTTAAGAATATCAAATATCAGCTTCGCAATGTGGATGGAAGCTTTGAGGTAAGAAAGGAAAGCGGACGTGTGTACGTTGAGACAGACGGAGACTATGATTATGACGAGACAGTTGCTACATTGTCAAGAATTTTTGGTATCGTGGGTATCTGTCCGGTCGAGCTGCATGAGGATGAGGGCTTTGACAAGCTCTGTGAAGCAGTTATCGATCATATCAACCATGTATACAAGGATAAGAGCTTTACCTTCAAGGTAAATGCGAGACGTGCCAGAAAGAACTATCCGATGACCTCTATGGAGATAAATGCCGCAGTCGGTGAAAAGGTGCTGGAGGCATTTCCTGAGACAAGGGTAGATGTTCATAATCCACAGGTTATGATCAATATAGAGATCAGACCTATGATAAATATTTATTCAGAGGAGATTCCTGGACCTGGTGGTATGCCGCTTGGCACAGCAGGAAAGGCAATGCTTCTGCTCTCAGGTGGAATCGACAGCCCGGTTGCAGGATACATGATTGCAAAGCGAGGCGTGGTAATCAATGCCACATATTTCCATGCACCGCCATATACGAGTGAGAGAGCAAAGCAGAAGGTTGTAGACCTTGCAAAGAAGGTTGCCAGATATTCGGGCAAGATAAAGCTGCATGTTGTCAATTTTACCGATATACAGCTTGCCATATATGAGAAATGTCCTCATGATGAGCTGACCATCATCATGCGCAGATACATGATGAAGATAGCAGAGCACTTTGCTGATGAGGATAAATGCTTAGGCCTTATCACAGGTGAGAGCATCGGACAGGTTGCAAGCCAGACAATGCAGTCGCTTGCTGCAACAAATGAGGTGTGCCATATGCCTGTATACAGACCTCTCATTGCCATGGATAAGAATGATATCATTGATATATCAAACAAAATTGATACCTATGAGACATCGATTCTTCCGTATGAGGACTGCTGTACTATTTTCGTAGCAAAGCATCCTGTTACAAAGCCGAATATAAACAGGATTAAGAAGTCTGAGGAAAGACTTAACGATGTGATAGATGAGCTTATGAAGACAGCTATAGATACTACAGAAGTGATTATGGTGGATGCTGAGTAATCAGTGCCACCTTAGAGCAAAATAAAAAGGACCTGAGCTTCAGGTCCTAATTAATCAAATCATTGTGTCTGTATTACTTGGCTTCGTCGATGATATATGGCTTTAATACTTCCATAATCTCGTCAAGTCCGGTTTCTGTATGTATAGCGAGCTCTATTGGCTTAGAAAGGTCTAAGCTGAAGATACCCATAATTGATTTAGCATCAATGACATATCTGCCCGATATTAAATCAAAATCGAAATCAAACTGAGTAATAGCGTTAACGAATGATTTTACTTTCCCAATGGAATTTAATGAAATCTGTACTGTTTTCATATTGAAAACCTCCTTAAATAACTACTGTCATATAGATAGTAATAGTTTTTTAAGGAAAAGTCAATTAAATAGGAGTAAAAAAATAAAATGAAAAAAGCAGCCTTACATAATTTAGGATGTAAAGTAAATGCATATGAGACAGAGGCCATGCAGCATCTGCTTGAGGAGGCGGGATATGAGATAGTTCCATTCACACAAAAAGCTGATGTGTATGTCATAAATACCTGCTCAGTCACCAATATGGCTGACAGAAAATCCAGACAGATGCTTCACAAGGCAAAGAAAAATAATCCGGACTCAATAGTTGTGGCAGCCGGCTGCTATGTGCAGACAAGTGAAAAAGAGGTATTAAACGACTTATCGGTGGACATAGTCATCGGAAATGACAGAAAGCATGACCTTGTAAGGCTGCTTGAGGAATACTCTTTGGACAGTGTAAACGATACCGTGGACGATATAAATGACGGAAAGCATGATTTTGAGGAGCTCTTTATAGACCAGACAAAGGAGCACACGAGAGCCTTCATCAAGGTGCAGGACGGCTGTAATCAGTTTTGCAGCTATTGTATCATTCCGTATGCCAGAGGACGTGTCAGAAGCCGTAGGTTTGAAAATGTAATAGCAGAGGTTGAAAGACTCGCGGCAAACGGCTTCAAGGAGGTTGTGCTGACAGGTATCCATCTAAGCTCATACGGTGTGGATTTTGAGGAAGCTACAGGCCTTCTTGAGCTGATACAGGCGGTGAACGCGGTAAAGGGCATAGAGCGCATCAGGCTTGGGTCACTTGAGCCTAAGATTGTGACAGAGCACTTTGCGAGTGAGCTTTCAAAGCTTGATAAAATCTGTCCTCATTTCCATCTGTCGCTTCAGAGCGGCTGCGATGCAACACTTAAGAGGATGAACAGAAAATATACCACTAAAGAGTACGAGAGAGGCTGTGAGCTTTTGCGTAAATATTTTGTTCATCCGGCCATCACAACCGATGTGATTGTGGGATTTCCTGGTGAGACAGAGGAGGAGTTTGAACAGACTAAGGCATATCTTGAGCATATACATTTTTATGAGATGCATATCTTTAAGTACTCAAAGCGAAAAGGCACCCGCGCAGCAGTAATGCCTGACCAGATAGATGAGCAGATTAAGGCGGCACGAAGCGAAAAGCTCATAGCACTCGGTCATGACATGTCTAAGGAGTTCAGGAAATTCTATATCGGAAAGAATGAGGAGGTGCTTTTTGAGGAAAAGGCCGTAATCGGTGATAAAGAATACTTTGTCGGATATACTAAGGAATATGTCAAGGTCGCTAAGAAAACTGACGAAAACCTTGAAAATCAGATAGTTTCAGGCCGTATATCGGGTATGCTTACAGACGAAATATTACTCTTCGAATAATAAAAGGTTGTAATTTTATTACATTTATAATAAAATAATATTACAAGAAGGGCGAAACGTATGGAAAAAAATATTAACAACACACAATTTTTTACAGTTCAAAAGGAGCCTGAGCTTCAGGTAAGCGATGTACTTGAGATTGTGTACAAGGCATTAAAGGAAAAGGGCTACAATCCTGTTAATCAGATTGTTGGATATATTATGTCCGGAGATCCAACATATATCACAAGCCACAATAACGCGAGAAGTCTCATCATGAAGGTTGAGAGAGACGAGCTTGTGGAGGAGGTTCTCAAGACATACATTGAGAACAGCGCATGGGATTAATATGAGGATATTAGGTCTTGATTTTGGTTCAAAGACAGTCGGAGTAGCGGTGAGCGACGAGCTCTTAATCACAGCACAGGGTGTTGAGATAGTGCGCAGGAAGTCGCCATCCAAGCTCAGACAGACTTTGGCACGTATTGAGGAGATTATTGCAGAGTACAAGGTGGACAGGATTGTGCTCGGCTATCCTAAAAATATGAATAACACGGAAGGAGAACGCTGCGAGAAGACGAAGGAGTTCGGTGATATGCTTGCAAGGCGCACAGGTCTTGAGGTCATATACTGGGATGAGCGTCTTACAACAGTCGCAGCCGACCGTTCTATGATGGAAACCGGCATACGCAGGGAGAATCGCAAGGAGTTTGTTGATGAAATTGCGGCGATTTTTATTTTGCAGGGATATTTGGATTATCTGTCAAATAGTCGGTCTTAGTTTTTATGCAGAAAATTAAATTTACTGATCCGCAGACCAATGATGTTGTCGAGTTTGCGGTTGAAGAAGAGACAACACTTAATGGAACACGATATCTTTTAGTTTCCGAAGGAGAAGAAAGCGGAGACTGTGAAGCATATATTTTAAAAGAAGTAAGCACAAAGGATGAAGAGGTGCTTTATCAGATGGTTGAAGACGATGTTGAGTTTTCGGCTATTGCTAAGGTATTTTCTGAGCTTACGGATGATGACACTGCACTTGAATATTAGGATTGCAGTTGTACGTGAAATAAATTTGGAGGTAATATTTTGAAGAAAACAGAAAAACAGAATACAGGTAAGCTTAAGATCATTCCACTTGGAGGATTAGAGCAGATTGGAATGAATATTACTGCCTTTGAGTATGAGGACAGTATTATTGTAGTTGATTGCGGATTGTCATTCCCTGAGGACGATATGCTGGGAATAGATTTGGTTATCCCTGATATCACTTATCTTAAGGAGAACATCGATAAGGTCAAGGGCTTCTTTATCACTCATGGACATGAGGATCATATCGGTGCTATTCCTTATGTACTAAAGGAGATAAATGTACCGATATACGCTACAAAGCTTACCATCGGAATTATTGACAGAAAGCTTGAAGAGCATGGCATGCTCAAGACTGTCAAGAGAAAAGTCGTAAAATACGGACAGCATATCAACCTTGGCTGCTTCAGGGTTGAGTTTATAAAGACTAACCACAGTATCCAGGATGCAGCAGCGCTTGCTATTTATTCACCGGCAGGTATAGTTGTGCATACAGGCGATTTCAAGGTGGATTATACACCTGTATTTGGAGATGCAATCGACCTTGCAAGGTTTGGTGAGATTGGAAAGAAGGGCGTGCTCGCGCTTATGTGCGACAGTACCAATGCAGAAAGACCGGGCTTCACACAGTCTGAGAAGTCTGTCGGAAAGGTATTGGACGGCATCTTTGAGGATCACAGGAAAAACAGAATTATCATTGCTACATTTGCATCAAATGTAGACCGTGTGCAGCAGATTATCAACTGTGCTGAGAAGTATGGCAGAAAGGTAGCCATCGAGGGACGAAGCATGGTAAATATCATTTCGATAGCCTCAGAGCTTGGCTATCTGTCGCTGCCTGACAATATTCTTATAGATGTAGAACAGCTTAGAAGCTATCCTGATGAGCAGACTGTCATCATCACGACAGGAAGCCAGGGAGAGTCTATGGCAGCACTTTCCAGAATGGCAGCAGATATCCACAAGAAAATTACAATTAAACCAAACGATACGATCATTTTCAGTTCCAACCCGATTCCAGGAAACGAAAAAGCCGTGTCAAAGGTTATCAACGAACTGTCCATGAAAGGGGCAAAAGTTATTTTCCAGGATGTTCATGTATCAGGACATGCATGCCAGGAAGAAATCAAGCTGATCTATTCACTGGTAAGACCAAAATATGCAATTCCGGTTCATGGTGAATACCGCCATCTGACCGCACAGAAACATGTGGTTGAGGATCTGGGTATCCCGAAAGAAAATATCTTTATCCTTGCATCCGGCAACGTTCTTGAAATGGATGAAAACAGTGCTCAGGTAACAGGATCCGTTCAGACAGGAGCAATTCTTGTAGACGGTCTTGGTGTCGGTGATGTCGGAAACATTGTCCTTCGTGACCGTCAGCACCTTGCAGAAGACGGCATTATGATCGTTGTCATGACACTGGAGCGACACAGCAACGTCGTTCTCGCAGGACCGGATATCGTATCCAGAGGTTTCGTATATGTAAGAGAATCTGAGGATCTGATGGAACATGCAAAAGAAGTTGTTGAGAATGCACTTGATTCCTGCCTGGACCGCAACATCACAGACTGGGGCAAGATCAAAAATGTAGTGAAAGATGCACTCAGTGATTTCCTCTGGAAGAGAACAAAGAGAAGTCCGATGATCCTGCCGATCATCATGGAAGCATAAGACACGAAGCTTTTACAGACAGAAAGGAGCCGATATGGGAGATACAAAAGACCGGGTAGGCGCAGCAGGAGTCATCGTTGCGGGAGGTTTTTTCAAAATAGCTCTGTATGTATGTGTGGCTGTTCTTGTTATCTGGATCGGAAAAGTCACATACCAGTTTGGATACAATATATTTAACCAGCAGGCAATGAGTCCGGGAGAGGGACAGGAAGTAACGGTTGTGATCAAAGAAGACGCAACGGCTTATGATATTGCCAAAACACTGAAAAGCAAAGGCCTGATCGAAGATACACTGGTATTTGTTATACAGGAAAAACTTTCCAATTACAGCGGCAAAATGAGACCGGGAACTTATCTTCTCAGCACTGCATATACACCGACCAGAATCATGGGTATTCTTGCGGGAGATGCGGAGCAGGAGGGAGTAACTTCGTGATCGTAGAAGAAAGAATGCGAACATTTATAAATTCTCTTGATACAGGCAACACTCCATTTCTTGATGAACTGGAGTGTTCTGCTCTTTCTGAGGGAGTTCCGATCATCCGTAAGGAGATGCAGAGTTTCATCAAAACTCTGCTGGCGCTTGCAAAACCGCAGAAAATTCTGGAAGTGGGGACAGCCGTTGGCTTCTCCACACTTCTTATGTGTGAATACGGCAGACCGGATCTGCATATAACAACGATTGAAAATTACGAAAAACGAATTCCGCTCGCAAAAGAGAATTTCAAAAAAGCAGGAAGAGAAAAACAGATTACATTTCTGGAAGGAGATGCAGGAGAAATCCTGAAAGAACTTAAAGACTCTTATGATCTGATCTTTATGGATGCAGCCAAAGGTCAGTATATTCACTGGCTTCCAGATGTTGTAAGACTTCTTGCACCGGGCGGAATCCTGATGTCGGATAATGTTCTGCAGGAGGGGGAACTGATCGAGTCTCACTACCTTGTGGAACGCAGAAACCGTACGATTTATAAACGAATGAGAGATTATCTTTTTGAACTGAAGCATCACCCACAGCTTACGACGAGTATCATTCCATTGGGCGACGGTGTTTCTGTGAGTGTTAAGGAGGAATTATGAGAAAAATTGAATTGCTGGTTCCGGCAAGCAGTCTGGAAGTTCTTAAGATCGCCGTTGTATTTGGCGCAGATGCCGTTTATATCGGTGGTGAAGCGTTTGGGCTTCGTGCGAAGGCGAAGAACTTTTCAAAAGAAGATATGGCAGAAGGAATCGCTTTTGCACATGAACATGGTGTAAAAGTCTATGTGACAGTAAACATTCTTGCGCATAACGATGACCTTCCGGGAGTACGTGAATATCTGCAGGAACTCAAGGAATTAAAACCAGATGCACTGATCATTGCAGATCCGGGAATCTTTACTTATGCCCGTGAAATCTGCCCTGAGATCGAATGCCACATCAGTACACAGGCAAATAATACCAATTATGAGACTTATCGATTCTGGTACCGTCTCGGAGCCAAACGTGTTGTAACTGCACGTGAACTGTCTCTGAAAGAGATTCGTGAGATCCGTGCAAATATTCCGGATGATATGGAAATTGAGACATTTATACATGGAGCAATGTGCATTTCCTATTCCGGAAGATGCCTGCTGAGCAATTATCTTGTAGGAAGAGATGCCAATCAGGGCGCATGTACACATCCATGCCGTTGGAAATATTCTGTAGTTGAGGAAAAGCGTCCGGGCGAATACATGCCGGTTTATGAAAATGAGAGGGGCACTTATATTTTTAACTCCAAGGATCTCTGTATGATTGAGCATATGGATGATGTCCTGAACAGTGGGATCGACAGCCTGAAGATTGAGGGACGTATGAAAACTGCACTTTATGTAGCAACAGTCGCGAGAACATACCGTAAGGCGATCGATGACTATCTGGAATCTCCTGAAAAATATAAAGCGAACATGCCATGGTATCAGGAACAGATTTCAAACTGCACATACAGACAGTTTACGACTGGATTCTTCTATGGAAAACCAGATCAGAATACACAGATCTATGACAACAATACTTACGTAAAAGAATATACTTATCTGGGATATGCGGAAGAAATTGATGAGAAAGGATTTGCACATATTACCCAGAGAAATAAATTCTGTGTCGGTGAGACTATCGAAATCATGAAGCCGGACGGAAGAAACTTGTCTGTGACGGTTAAGGCAATCTACAATGAAAATGGTGAGTGCACCGCATCCGCAGCAGAAACTTGCTGTAGACCTTGGAACAGGGATAGAGAAATACGATCTCTTAAGAAGAGCAGAAGCATCAGAAAATTAAATTACAGCTATAATAAAAAGATCAGATACCCATTTCAGGTACCTGATCTTTTTTGTATAAGAAGTGACTATCATAGAGAGGATTAACGGCACAACACCGGCGCAGTCAGTTCAAATCTTGCTCCGGATTTCCAGGAAGCACCGCTTACCGGTTGGGCAAGGATCTGGATTTTGGTGATATTCTTGCGATATTTCCAGTTGGCAAGAGTAGTAGACAAATGAACAGTCCTGCGGGTAGGGATATTTCGTGCACATTCAAAATATTGTTTTCCGCAAAAGAAGCGTATTTTAATCTGGACAGAAGTTTTGGTTGCCCCTGTTACACGGAGAGTAGTGCAGAAACGTGGAGAAGAAGAAACATTAAGTTTTTTCTTAAAACTTTGCGTATATCCCCATGAAATATTCTGATTGCGGGAGGTGTTACGGTATATAGTAAAATTATCGCCTTTTTTATTGAAACTTCTGGAAGCACCGTAGGCTGTCCAGCTTTTGGAAACAGAACCTGTCTTTTTATAACCACTTACCGGGGTTAGTCTTCCAATTGTACAGGAAACTTTGTTGTAAAGTCTGTTGCTGTAAGAAGGAATAAGCTGTCTCCAGCTTCTGGCACCACCAATTGAAGATACCAGTGAACTTGTTGCGAAATTGGAAAGGCTGGTGTCCATGTATTTATAGATATTCCAGGATAATTTTTTTGATCTGGCATTCTCGGGTGAGGAAGAACTTGCGGAAGTTGTCCATAATCCGAGGTTTAATCCCTGACTGATCTCAGCTGTGTGATCGACCTGACGGTGAATGATGAGAGAGTCGATCATGTTGTCTGATTCAGAAATCAGGTACGAATATGCAATCGCGGCGGCCTGAAGTTTTTCAACATTTTTTCCGTTCTGGATAGAAGTATACCCCTGTTCAGAAAGAATGATCCTTGTTCGGGAACCGTATTTCTGGCGGATGTAACGAGTCAGAATCTGGATATTTCCCATATTGATTACAGGAGAAGAAAGCGAATTTCTGATCTGCCCGTTTGTGTTGGCCCAGAAGCGTGGCTCTGTCAGTGGCGAACTGTAAGGGTGGTAAGCGAGGTTCCATGCGATGTTTCCATCAGCACGAAGTCTTGTAGCAAATGCGTCCAGCATTTTGCGCGAAGCAAAAGTACCACTCACATTGTTAGTATTCCACAGATGATCCAGTGAAATGTAAACTCTTGCATTTGAATAGACGCTTGTCAGCGCATTATATGCCAGACGGAACTGGTCGGCATAGACTTTTGCATACTGATTTAAGTTCTTGGAACCCGCATAATTATATGTCCAGTAATTGTTGACTTCGTTTCCGACGATCCAGTTTACGATTCGTCCGTATTTTCCATTGGTAGTACTGTAACGGTTGGCAAGAAAATTAAGCGTTGCCTGCAGATAATTTCTTGCAGCAGGGTTGGCAGTGTTCCAGGCATAAAAACTGTGCCCTTTATAACGCCCCTGCGGATAAATCAGTCCCCTAAGATCATCGCGCCAGCTTAAAAGAAGGACAGCGCTGTTGACCGAAGAGGTGGATTTTAATGATTGCAGCTGTCGGTCATAATAAGAAACAGAGTCTTTTACGAACCAATAAGTTTTACCATTATACTTCCAGGCATAAGAATATCTGGAATTTCTAAGGACTGGTGGTGCAAGGAGCTGACTGAAATCAATATTGATGACAGAGTTATGTACATTCAGCTCCTCGGCGTCTTCAAGCATATCAGCGTTGATCTGCAGCCCCTTTTTGGAAACTGCTTTTGGGAAGCGGTAGCGGTATCTGGCAAGTGTACCGGGATTTGAAATATATCGTTTTGTACTGATTTGGGTGTATTTGCCTCTGCTGTTTCTCGAAGCGATTGCAAAACCATGATAAAGAAGACTGGTATTGTTTAAAGTAGAAGGACAGGAAAATGTCATCTTGTTTGCTTTGCGTGCAGATGCAACAGGTCTGGCGGATGAAGAAATCCGGCTGCTTCCCGGAGTCAGTGCAAAAAGATAGCATCTGGAACCGCCTATCCTTCGTATGTTTGAAACAGTGGCTGTGATACGTATTTTTTTTGTTCCGTTCAGTCTGCATGAAGTGATAGAAACAGGATTTGTCGCTGCCTCCACCTGAACAGGCTCTGTCAGTGAACTATATAAAGTCATACACAACAACAGAGTAAAAATAACCACGGAAAATTTACGTATGCATGAAAGAAATGGGTTACGATTAGTATTTCTCATAAATGGTATTCTCCTTCCGATCATAGACTGATCCATTTATGATTTTAGAAGATTTCTCTGAGAAAATCAATGGAATAGAGTACGTAATTTTTTTAGAGCATTTTTTTCGATGCGTGAGACATAGGAGCGGCTGATATCAAGGCGGGCGGCAATCTCGCGCTGCGTCAGCTCAGGTTCATTAAAGATGCCGTATCGGTAGCAGATGACCTGATATTCCTTTGGAGAAAGAATGCTCTTTATAGAAGAAAGAAGATGAAGAATGTCCTGTTGTGTGGAATAATTTTCGATGACGTCTACCGGTGGGCTTTCGATGATATCAAGCAGACTGATCTCGTTTCCTTCTTTATCCGTCCCGATCGGTTCATACAGAGAGACTTCTCTGGAACATTTTTTGCGTGAACGGAGCATCATCAGAAGTTCGTTGTCAATGCACCGCGCAGCATAAGTGGAAAGTCTGGCAGACCGGTCAACATCAAAAGTAGAAATAGCCTTGATCAGTCCGATCGTCCCGATGGAAATCAGATCCTCAAGGTCTTCACCGGTATTTTGATATTTTTTTGCGACGTGGGCAACCAGACTTCCATAACTTCCAGACCTTTATTGACAAGTGTCGCAGAATCTACGGTAATCTTCTGTCCCATCACCCAGTTTGGATGTTTCAGAGTATCCGCAAGCGTAACTGCTTCGAGGTCTTTACGCTTTTTCCCACGGAAAGGACCTCCCGATGCGGTGATCAGAAGTTTATGTACTTCTGATCGATGTTCTCCATTCAGAGACTGAAAAATCGCGCTGTGTTCACTGTCTACCGGCAGAATCCGTACCCCGTATTCTTTTGCCATCGGCATGATCAGATGTCCCGCGGTCACAAGCGTCTCTTTATTTGCAAGTGCTATATCCTTGCCTGCACGGATAGCTTCAATCGTCGGGCGGATTCCAAGCATTCCCACGATTGCTGTAACAAGAATTTCTGTTTCCGGCATAGCCGCCAGTTCCAGAAGTCCATCCATTCCTGAAACAACTTTGGTGTCTGTATCTTTAATCTTATCTGCAAGATCTCTTGCTGCATTTTCATCCCATACAGCAACGAGACGAGGAGAAAACTCCCGAACCTGTTCTTCCAGTTTCTGAATATTTCTTCCGGCGCTGATGCCCAGCACTTCAATATCTCCATTAGCACGGACCACATCCAGCGTCTGTGTTCCGATCGAACCTGTAGATCCTAAAATTGCAATTTTCTTCATGTTTTTCTCCTTTGGCAATATCAGATACCAAGAATAATTTTGGCAAGATAATAAATAACCGGCGCAGTAAAGATCACACTGTCAAAACGATCCAGAATACCACCATGTCCCGGTATCAGTTTACCATAGTCCTTGATTCCCTGATTTCTCTTGATTGCGGATGCCGCCAGATCTCCAACATGGAAATCAATGCACCAATCCCACAGATTACTGCATATTCCACCATTGGCCCCTGTGTCGCAGCAGCATAGATCACACCCAAAAGTGCAGCCCCGACAACTCCGCCGACACCGCCTTCTACTGACTTCTTCGGACTGAGCACCGGTGCCATCTTATGCTTACCGATCAGCATGCCCACACAATACGCGCAGGTATCGCATCCCCATGAGCAGAGAAAAATCAGCCAGACAATAAATTTGCCATCCGGAAGATTTCTTGTCATAAGAATGAATGACAGCATCACTGCCACATAAACCACACCAAAAAACGCTGCCATTACCTGATTTGCATGATATTTCGGATATGTAAATACATAAACAAACATCACCAGGATCAGAGAAACCAGCACTGCCATCAGTCCATAGCTTTCAAAGCCAAGGAGCAGGCTGATATAATAAAGAACAGCACCCAGATATCCGACGATTTCCAATAATCCGGTACGATCCTCATGTATGCCCATTGCCTTATAAAGCTCCTGCATTCCGATCAGGGAAATACATAACAATGTAAAAAAGAGCACATAACCGCCACTTATGATCGTAAGCAATGCTGCGATCACAAGCAAAATTCCACTTATGAGTCTTGTTTTAAACATAATTATTCCTCCTTCACACCCCCAAAGCGGCGATCCCTGCTATTGTATTTTTCGATTGCCTTAATCAGATCTTCTTTGTGAAAATCCGGCCACGGCACATCTGTAAAATAGAATTCTGTATATGCAAGCTGCCACATCAGGAAGTTGGATAATCTCTGTTCTCCACTTGTACGGATCAGCAGATCCGGGTCTGGAACTCCGGCTGTATCAAGGTAATTTTCCAGTAAAGATTCATCAATCTCTGACGGAGTACATTTGCCGTCAGCAACATCCTGTGCCAATTTGCGGACTCCGCGAACGATTTCATCCCTGCTGCCATAGTTTAAGGCAATCTGAAAGTACAATTCATCATAATCTTTTGAAAATTCTTCCAGCTCACGGATTTTTTCCTGAATGTCCGGTGCAAATGCAGAAGGATCTCCTATGATCTTTACACGCATATGATTTTTCTCCGCACTCTTCATACATTTCTTAAGATAGCTGCGGAACAGTTTCATCAGTCCCTCAACTTCTTCTCTGGAACGCTTCCAGTTTTCTGTAGAAAAGGCATAGACTGTCAGATATTTTACTCCGAGATCTTTGATGTCATCGCAGATATTTTCAAGGTTCGCACACCCTTTAATATGTCCATATCCTCTCGGCATCCCCTTGGCTTTCGCCCATCTGCCATTGCCGTCAAGAATAATCGCAATATGATTCGGTACTTTCATAAGTTCTCCTTTTATTTTCGACAAGATTCCTGTATTTCAACAGAAAGAGAGCCTTTATGCGGCTCTCCCTCTTCTTTCTGTCTGTGTCATTATACAGTCAGAATTTCTTTCGCTTTTGTATCTACTGCTGCATCAATTTTTTTGATGAACTTGTCTGTAAGCTTCTGTACAGAATCTTCCAGATCTTTGATTTCATCTTCGGAAACATCCTGCTTAGCCAGCTTCTTGAATGCATCGTTTGCATCACGACGGATATTTCTCACTGCGACCTTAGCTGCCTCACCTTTTTTCTTAACGTCCTTTACAAGTTCCTTTCTTCGTTCCTCTGTCAATTCAGGGAACACAAGACGGATAACCTTACCATCATTCGTAGGATTAATTCCGATATCAGACTGCATAATCTCCTTCTCAATTGCCTTTAAAAGAGAAGTCTCCCATGGCTGAATCGTAATAATTCTTGGTTCAGGAACAGAAACATTACCAACCTGCTGTAATGGAGTAGGGGTTCCGTAATAGTCTACCTTAATCTTATCTAATACATGCGGATTCGCTCTTCCGGCACGAATAGAGTTATACTCTCTCTCCAGACTCTCAATAGACTTCTGCATCTTCTCTTCAAACTTCTTTATCATAATATGTCCTCCTACATTATACTTTGTACTCTCTATTATTGTGTGGTATTAATTTACAATAATCCATCTTGATTGTCAAGCTATTTCCAGTTTTTATTTATCAAACAATACCTCTATACCGTAACATATGTTCCGTTAAACTTGCCACTCATTGTATTTACAATACTGTTCTCCTCTTCCAAACCAAAAATGACTAATGGCATCTTATTCTCAAGGCACATGATTGTTGCTGTCAGATCAATAACACCAAGCTTTTTGGAAAGTACCTCATCAAGAGAAATCTCATCATACTTCACAGCATCCGGATTCACCTTCGGATCACTGTCATATACACCATCAATTGCTTTTGCTAAAAGAATCGCATCCGCTTCAATCTCAATGGCACGAAGAGCTGTAGCTGTATCTGTGGAGAAATATGGATGTCCGGTTCCTCCGGCAAAGAAAGTTACCACTCCATCTTCCAGATTATTCACTGCATCATCTTTTGAAAAAAGTTCTGTAAATGCTCCACAGGTAAAAGGAGTATAAACCTTCGTCTTCATTCCTGCGTGACAGAACATATCAGAAACATAAATACAGTTCATTACAGTTGCAAGCATACCAATCTGATCTGCCTTGGTTCTTTCCATGTTCTCGCTGGTTCTTCCTCTCCAGAAATTACCG
>ENA-OPAO01000813-OPAO01000813.1-human-gut-metagenome-genome-assembly--contig:-NODE-813-length-24172-cov-4.595887_pt1 | contig 24172 bp, 16 predicted proteins | sample MGYA00241054_ERZ501424 | MGnify/ENA primary metagenome ERZ501424 (study PRJEB25962, sample SAMEA2042623) | human gut metagenome | biome: human gut; feature: human-associated habitat; material: faeces...
GGATTCTTATCATAGGGCCGAGATTTACAAACACTTTAGCCCCGATACCTGCATTTTTTGTAAATCTTGTTTGTATTATGTTACTGATGATTTTAGGCTGCCATAATGTGATCATGTCTAATCATTCAACATTTGTATTAGGATATTTAGCGTAAAATCGTATTTTAAAATGTCATAAAGTTTAAAAATAACCCATTAATAACCCAATTGCCTACAGGTGCGATAATTAAATACAAAGAGATATGAGTAGTTATGGGAATACTATTCTCATACGAAACTGCTACAATCATTCAAGAACACTTAGTAAAAGCTAGGTGTTCTTTTTATTGCAGTGCTTTAGCCCAGTATTCTCCAATAGGTAAACTACTCTACCCACTCAAGGACATTTAGTGTAAAAGCTAGATGTCCTTTTTGATTGCAAAGCTTTAGTCTGGTGCTTTAGCCTAGGGATTTAGCCAAGCAATCACAAACGTACAGAAATGTACAATAAACTAGGAAAGGAGTACAAAAGTGTACAAAAACAAAGAAAACAACTTCACTGGACTAACAGAAGAAGAAGTCAGACAAAGTCGGGAGGAGCATGGTAGTAATAAACTACCAGATCCAGAACTAAAAAAATGGTGGGAATTCGCACTAGATGCTCTTAAAGAACCAATCACAGTAATACTGATTGTAATTACAATCGTTACTTTGATCTTAAGTATTCTAGGTGTTGAACACATTTCAGGACCAATCCTAACATTAATCGTAATCGGATTAGTCACAGGAATTGCTGTAAAAACAAACACTTCCATACAAAAATCAACAGAAAATCTAAGACGTAAAACAGCAATCAGATACTGTGAAGTAATTAGAGACGGTGAAGTCAAAACTATCAATGCGGATGATTTGGTTGTCGGTGACATTACTATGGTCACTTTAGGCCAGGAAATCCACGCAGACGGTTACTTGATTGATGGTAAGATTTCTGTAAGCAATGCAGTCATTAATGGTGAAGCAGAAGAGTGCAAGAAAACAGTAATCCAAGATTATGTCTATGAGAAGGATGAATCAACTGATGCCTACAAAAATCAGAATCACCTCTTTGCAGGAACAGTAGTTGTTGCCGGGGAAGGTCTTGAAAAGGTAACAGTAGTTGGTAAAGACACTGTAAACGGTGAAACCTTAATTAACATGCAGACCTTAGAAGCTCCTAAAACTGCTTTGGACATTGCTTTAGGCAAGCTCGCTAACTTCATTAACAAATGGGGAACTATAGCTGCAATCATTGCCTTTGTAACTATGACTGTCTCTGGTATTATGCAAGTTAGTTTAGCCCAGTACTTCTCAGGAAATGTATTAGAAATCATCAATAAGATTGCTGCCAATGTAAGTAATGCTGCAACTATCATTGTCGCAGCAGTACCAGAAGGCTTACCACTGATCGTTAAGTTAGTTACTAAGCAGAATGTCAATATAATGGAGAAGTTTAACATTTTAGCCAAGAACCCTAACAAGATTCCAGAATTGGCTTACGTTAATCTCATTTGTACAGATAAGACCGGTACACTCACAACAGGAGTGATGTCTCCAGAAGTCATCGTTGATGGTGAAGGTAATGAAGTTGGAGATAACTCTGACTTAGCAAAGACACTTCACGAAAGTATCGTACTCAACAACAGTAGCTTCTACAATGAAGAACATAAGATCATCGGTAACAATTTTATTGACAGAGCTATACTTTCTCTAGTTGTACCAAAAGAGTACGAGATGATAAACGAAAAGTACAGTATTGAAAGAAAGCAGGCATTCTCCAGTGAACTTAAATACTCAGTTGCATACTGTAGCAATGGATACTCGTACTACAAAGGAGCTCCAGAGATAATCATTGACAACTGTACTAAATACATGACAGCAGACGGTAGTGTTAAAGACTGGGATTCCAGTGCCACTTTAGCCAAGCTCTCTGAGTTAACTCAGAATGCAAACCGTTGTATTGCCATCGCAGTTAAGAGTGGCGATTATGAGGACGACACTTTAGCACAGGGAATGACTTTCCTTGGAATCATAGGAGTAAGCGACCCAATAAGACCAGAAGCTATTGAAGCAGTTAAGGTCGCACACAAAGCAGGCATTCAGGTAATTGAACTCACAGGAGACTGCATGGAAACAGCACTCGCTGTAGCTAAACAGTGTGGTATTTTCAGAGAAGGTAAAGACGTTGCCCTCACTGATAACGAAATTAGAGAAATGTCTGACGATGAAGTCAAAAAGGTATTATCTAAGTTAATGGTGGTCTCTCGTTGCTCACCTAATACAAAACTGAGATTAGTCACTTTAGCCCAGGAGATGGGACGTAGTGTAGCTATGACAGGTGATGGTGTTAATGACTCACCAGCACTTAAAAAGTCAGACGTAGGCTTCGGAATGAACAGCGGAAGTGATGTAGCCAAGGCAGCTTCTGATATTATTCTCACAGATAATAACTTTGCTTCCGTCGTTAAATCTGTTGAACTAGGTAGAACATTTATGCACAATATTATGATGTTCTTAGAATTCCAATTACCTATTAATATCAGTTTATTAGTACTTAGTATTTTCTTCCCAATTATGATGGCAATACCAGTACTTACTTCCGTGCAGATTTTGCTTATTAACATTATCATGGACACACTTAATTCACTTAGCTTTGGTGGAGAACCACCTAAAGAGGAGTACATGAGGGAAGCACCTATCAGAAAAGGTGCAGGATTGTTCATCAGAGGTTCAAAACAGAGAATTGCACTTAGCACAGTTTCATTCTTAGTATTCTACGCTATTCTGATCTTCTCACCGATCAAAAACCTCTTTAGCACAGAACTCGAAGCTAACACAGCTAGATTTGCTTTAATGTGCTTTGCCTCTGTAGTAAATGGTCTTAATATCCGTACAGAACATTACAATCTTTTCGACGGTATTGGTAAAAATAATCTTTTCTATCTGATAGGATTATTCATTGTATTAGACACATTCTTACTTTGCCAGTTTACAGGAGGACTATTTAGCACAGCAGCTCTGACACCAGTAGCATGGATGTCTGTCGCAGCTTTAGCCCTGTGTATCATTCCGATTGATTTTGTTCGCAAAGCGATTAGAAATAAAAGATTAGCAAGAGCATAGCTTTAGCCCAGTGATGAAAGGGCAAGAGAACTTAGTTTAAACGCTAGGTTCTCTTTTAATTTAGAAATAAAATAGTAGCAAAACAGAAATAAAACAAACACAGAACAAGAGGAGGTTACTAATGTTAGTATCTTTAGATCAAGTAAATACGTTAGCAAAATCACGCTATAAGAATTACATGATAACTATACAATCGGTAAATTCAATGATGATGGAGGAGATTGCTAATAATGCAGGGACTACAGATGACGTGGACTTTTTACATACCTCTGCCAAAGATGTAGATACAATAGAACAATACTTCACTTTCATTGCTGTAAAAGTAATTGATGTTGAGGTGGAAAAAGTAATGCTAGAGTTAAGATTAACTTTAGCTAAGGAAGACAAAATAAACAATAAAATAAAAGGTAAAGATAAATTAGTGAGTGTTTGTAAACAATTATCAGAACCTTTAGCAAAGAAGGCAGAAGAACTTTGCAAAACTAAATTCTACAAGAATTCACATTTCGAAGTTGGTTCTAGAATTGCTTTTATTGATGAATTACAGATTTACAATTCAAACTTCATCAATTACTTAGTTTTTGTTCTTGATAATCTTAACATAATTCTCAGAGAAAACCTTGGCATTAATTTACGTATTGCAGCTTTAGCCAAGGAAGACACACACTGCCCGTTTGATAAAAACATTAATAATGTTTTAAATGAAGCAGGATTTACTGCAACGCACATAAAAGATTTTTTAATCAAAATGTACGAAGCAAAGTAATAAATTATTACAAAGGAGGTGAGCTTTTGAATTTAGAACTTGTAACAGATTTAACCAAGATAGGATTAGAAATTAAAGTAGTAACAGATCCAATGGAAAGCTGGTTATCCTACAACTTAATTTGCATTCCTTTAACAAAGAACAATAAATTAGTAGGAAAAGAATACTTGTGTGATTTTAGAAATAGTAGCGTAGTAGAAATGAAGAATTCAAAAGCTCTGATCACTTTAACCAAGCATTCCGAATTATTAAGTAAATTTGAATTAAATCTACGCGATATGCCGGAAGAAGTAAATAAGTTGGCATTCTTCCTACTTGGTAAAAAAACTGGAACAACCATTAAAGGTTTAGACAGTATTAATGTGAATCTAATGGATTTCGCACACAGTAGGGAATTAGTATCTCTAGAGGTTTTAAATCTCTCTTGGGGAGTAAAGTGCATTAACCTTTGTAATTTTTATCGTAAAGAGAAAACCTGGATTTTTAAGGAAATCTCCAAAAGAATTAAGATGGATGATTTCTGTTGGAATTTAAATGATTAAGTAAGGGGTGTTTTAATGAATTATACAAGAGATGATCTTTTTAGTGTAGCAAAACGTTATAACAATTCAAAACGTAACTACCTGATTGTTAATAAAAAGCAATCTAAGTATTTACCAACAAAACCAAGTGATACCTTGGAAATGGTAACCACTTTAGCCAAGAAGGCTAAAGAAATTACTACGGATGACAGAATTGATTTCGAAGAACAAACACTAGTAATTGGTTTTGCAGAAACTGCAACAGCTTTGGGACATTTGTTCGCAAATCACTTTAGGAAAGCTTACTACCTCACAACAACCAGAGAAAACTTAGGGAATGATAAGTGCATTGAGTTTAGAGAAGAACATAGTCATGTAGTAGAGCAAAGACTTTATTATGGTGAACTTGAAAACGCAATCAAGAATGCTGGCAGCTTTAGCCAAGTGATCTTCGTTGACGATGAATTCACTACAGGCAACACACTTAGGAACTTAGTAACAGAACTGCTAAAGGCAATGCCAGCTTTAGCCAAGTGCAATAAATTCGCTGTCACTGCAGTAGACAGAATTAGCAGTGAGAACAGACTAAAGCTAGAAGAGTTTGGGATTAAGGTGTGTTCTCTGCTTGCATTCTCTGATGACAATTTTTCAGAACAGGTTAAACACATCAGAGTTTTCGAACCATTAGACACCTGTCTCAGAAAATCTGAAACAATTTCAGATTTTATTAAACAACAGGAGGTAAAACAGGGTAACAATGCTAGACTTGGTTTTTGGTGTTCTTTCGGTATTGAAGAAAGAGCTTTAGCTCGGTCACTTTACGAACAGTACGAAGAAGAGATTAAAAATGTTGATAAAATTTTAGTGTTAGGCACAGAAGAATTTATGTCTGTGCCTATTTATTTTGCACGAGAAATCGAATCACATCAAAAGGAAGTAGTTTGCCATTCAACAGCTCGTAGCCCAATTGGAGTTAATAACACCTTAGCAAAGTATCCAATTACAAAAGGTTACAAACTTCCAAGTTTTTACGATGTAGAACGACTTAGTTATTTGTATCACATGGAACACTATGACTTAATTTTTATTCTAACCGATTCAAAAAGTATTCCAAAAGAAACTATCAAAGCCATGAGTTATTTAATGAGTATTTATAAAAATTATAATACACAGTTAATACAGTTTAAATAAGGAGGCTTTATGGAAGACAAAGAAATTAACAAGAATTCTGTTATGAAGACTTTTGGTACTTACAAGGGTGATGATGTTACTATTCTGCTAAAAGATGTGACAGACTTAGTCAAGCCAGTAGGTACTGAAGAAAAAGAGAGAATGATACAGAGTGGTATTCATTACTCCGAGTTGTTGCAAAAGGAGTGGGAACCTAGCAGTGAGTACTTACGGTTGTTTGAAGAAATCATGGGTAGCTTTAGCCCAGTAATTGCACAATTAGTTGCAACAGTGTCAACGCAGATTGTTAAAGACAAATGGGAAAACACCGTTTTAGTCAGCTTAGCAAGGGCAGGAACACCAATTGGTATTTTGATTAAACGTTACATTAAAGAGCGTTGGGGATTTGATGTTTCACACTACACTATTTCAATCATCAGAGACAAAGGGATTGATAAGAATGCAATGGATTACATTGTAAATAAACATGGTGAAAAATGGATTCAATTTGTAGATGGTTGGACAGGTAAAGGTACAATTAAGAAACAGCTTAATGAGTCTTTAGCAAAGTACTACACCGAAACAGGTCATAGAATCAAACCAGATTTAGCAGTGCTTTCTGATCCAGCAAGAGTTGCTAATAAGTGGGGAACTCGTGAAGATGTTTTAATTCCGAATGCTTGCTTGAATGCAAACATTTCTGGTGGATTAAGTAGAACCTTCTTAAAAGACGGAATTGTTGGTAAAAATGATTTTCACGGGTGTGCTTTCTACAAAGATTTAAAGGGTAGTGATTACACTTATACTTTTATTGACGGAGTAGTGAAGTGCTTTAGCAAAGCAAAATACATTACTGTAAAAGATGGAATTACAGTTTGCGTGTATGATGGTGAAAAATATCTTTTTGACGAGAGTGTAAAAGAACTAACACCAAAAGAGGAAATTGAAAAAGTGTGCAAAGAATTTTCTTTACCTTCTGATAAGTATTGCAAACCAAGTATTGGAGAGACAACTAGAGTTTTATTAAGGAGAACTCCATGGAAGATTTTAGTGAATGAGAAGGATGGGGAGGAAAGCGAAGAACTTCGTTTACTGCTGGAGTTAGCAAGAGAAAAAGAAATTCCAGTCGAGCAGTATCCGTTACAGAATTATAAAGCGATTGGATTAATAAAAGTTTTGCATTAGGCAGTATTGGCTTTAGCCTAGTGACAGCTTTAGCACAGTAGCTTTATCCAACACATTAATTAAATGGGAGGTGATTTGATGGAAAAGGAAAATGTGTTATTCATTTCTGATATTGACAGAACTCTAATCTTTCCAAAACGATTTGCAAGAGATAGAGATGTGTGCATTGAATGGGCAAAAGATGGTAAAGAATTAAATTACATTAATCCTGATAATTTAAATACTTTAGTACGTTTAAGTAAACGTATCAAAGTAATTTTGGTTACCATAAGAACAAAAGAACAGTACGAGAGAATTAGATGGCCAATTGGATTAGAATTGCATTCAGTACTTCTTTGCTTTGGTAATGATGTTTACTTTAGCCAAGAACTCGAACAACGTTATAAAGAAAAGTACGATTATGGTTTACGTAAGTATGATGAAATTCTTTACAATGCGTTTAATTGGTTAAAATCGAAAAATTGTTTTATTAAGTGTAGAGTATGTGGTGATAGTTTTATTTCTGCACAGTTTAAGTCTGATGTTTCTGATAATTATAAAAGTTCATTAAAAGAAGATCTTTACTGCGAGTTTCGTATGGAGTCCTACATCTGCGATGACAGATTTTATGCTGTACCAATGAACAATACAAAAGGAGATGCAGCATTAGCTTTAGCCAAGTTACTAAAGCCAGATGCAATCGTAGTTGCAGGGGATAGCGCTCCAGATGCTCCAATGTTATCCTACGCTGATTGTGCTATTTATCCAAATACTATTTTGGACAACATTTGTTGTAAAAATACAAGTTTAAAGGAGTCTATGATTCAGTATGGAAAAGAGCCATTAACAAAGTACAACAGAGCAATCAACTGCATCTTTAGACCAGTTGATTGCGTAGCAGGATTTACAGACTACGTAATTAGAGAAACAACTAATTTTGTAACCAAAAAACTAAAAATAGAGGTATAGGAGGTGCGATAGAATTTACAGACTATGTAATTAGAGAAATAACTAATTTTGTAACCAAAGAATTAAAAATAGAGGTATAGGAGGTGTAGTAGCTTTAGTAAAGATAAGAAATTACAAATAAAAATTTAAATCAAAAAATTAGATAAGAGAGGTTAAATTGTTAAATGTTAAAAGCATTAAAAAACAAAAAGGATTTTAGAAAGAAACTATTAATTACTTTAGGTATTCTTGCAGTAATTCAGATTGCTTCAGGGATACCAACACCAGGTGTAAATACAGCTTATTTTAGATTGTTGTTAAAGTCAAACGGTACACTAGGGATGTTAAATGCACTGTCAGGAAATGGTTTACAGAGCCTGTCCATCACAATGCTCTCAATCACACCATACATTACCAGTTCAATCATTCTACAGTTGATGTGTTCAATCATTCCTTCACTTGGAGAAATTCAAAAGGATGGAGAAACAGGTAGAAAGAAATTTAAAATGTACACTGTAATTCTTGGTGCAGCTTTAGCCGCGATTGAAGCTGTAGGTTTTGCAGTAGGATTCGGGCAGAGAGGTTTATTACTTTCTTACAAATGGTACTGGGTTCTGTGTGTTAGCTTAATTTGGTTTGTAATGGCTATTGTATTAATGCTTGCAGGCGAGTACATAGAAGAGAAAGCATTTGGTAATGGTATTTCTTTAATTCTTCTATGCAATATCCTGTCATCCTATCCTTCCGATTTTAGCAGCGTTTACACAAGATTTCTCAAAAGTAAGACTCCTAAAGAGATGGCATTACGAATTGCTTTCATTAGCATTTGCATTATTTTACTTTTTGTTTTTACTGTAGTAATTCAGGAAACAGAAAAGAGATTAACAGTAAGATATTCTGGAAAACTTCAAGGATGTGTTAGCGACGAGGACAGCTATTTTCCAATTAAGCTGTGCCCTGGTACTGTAGTTCCTATCATTCTTGCATCCAGTATTATTTCCATTCCTAGTATGGTTGCACTGTTCTGGGAGAAGAGTAGTAAGTACTGGTTTGTTAAAGCTATGGACACATCAAATTGGTTTAGCCCAGCACATCCATCCTACTCCGTTGGAGCAGTGATTTATTTCCTCTTAATCATCGGTTTTTCTTACTTTTACACACAGTACATTTTAAATCCTTTAGAGATTTCTAATCAGTTAAGTCGTTCTGGAGGAGTATTTCCTGATATTACACCTGGTAAAGCAACTGTTGATTATATTAAAAGTGAACTTAGATGGATTATTGGTCTCGGAGCTTTAGCCATGTGCGTGGTTGCATTTATTCCTTGTATTCTTTCAAATGTATTTGATCTTTCAAAACTTTCTTTTGCAGGTTCTTCAATTATCATCATTACAGGTGTATTCATTGAGACCAAAGATAAGTTTTTAGCAGAGATTCAGAGTGAGTTAAATCATAGTAAGATTTCTCTGTTTTAGCAAAGGAAAGAAATTAATGTAAAGAAATTAGTGCAAAAATCAGTGCAAAGGAAATAAATTAAATGAAAAGAAAGGAAATAGTAAAATGAAGAAGATGATTGGTAATCTTAAATCACTCACAGTTCCAACCTGTAAACATACAGCTTCCATTACTGCTTTAACAGTAATTGGTTCTGTAGTTGTTGCAGCCATTGTAGCCGGATTTACATTTATTGGAAGTGAAGCCAGTTTAGCTGTTATTTCTTTAATTAGTAAAGTATTGTAATAGTTAAATTATGAACATAAGAATGAGTAATCTACTTAAAATAGTAGGTTACTCATTTTGCATTTGTAGGTACATGTTAAAAATTAATTGAAAAGAAATGTAAACAATTGAAAACATGTGTAAATTATTGTCAAACATTGATAACAACTGATAAACATTAAAAAATAATGATAAATAGTGTAAAGTATTGATAATAATTGTAAATGATTGAAAAATATTGATAACCATTGTAAATAATTGAAAAACATTGATAAGCAGAAGATTTATGTCTTAGTTTTGAATTAGAAAAAGATTTAAAATTTAATTACCTTACATTAGTGTAACTTTAATTATAAAAATCTAACAAAGCAGGTAGAGAGACAGTCAAATGTTTCTTTCCCTTTAATTGCAAAAAGAAAAAGAAATTACTTTAGCGATTTCATTGCATTAAATTTAAATGATTGGAGGTATTCAAAAATGTCTGTTGAAAATTTAATAGCTAGCCGAAATCCTATTAAAATTTGGATAGCAGCAAGATATTTCTACAGAATAGGTGACCCTATTATAACCGATGAGCTGTATGAACAGTACACTAAATTACTTAAAGAACATCCAAATACTAAAAAAGTTTTGCATGAATACTTTATAAGAACTTATGACGAAGATCCAATACCTTTTGGTCTTTTACAGGAATTCGGAATAAAAGCTGATGATAATCTTACCAAAGCTAAAAGCTTTAGCCAAGATCCCGAATACGGTAGGTATTTTGATGCACTTAACGAGGATAAGAGTCTTAGTTGTCGTGCTGTAGTAAGTTACGAAGAAGCCTGGGAATTCTTTAAAAAGTATAGGGAACTTAAGAAAGATTTAATGATTTCTTTGAAAATGGATGGGATTAATACAAAGAGCATTTACAGCAATGGTAAATTAAAGTTATCTCTCTCAAGAGGAAGAAGCAGTGAGTCGTTTGATTTCACTGAGCAAACCAAATTAGTTTTACCATCAAGCATTCCACTTAATAAGAAAGATTTAAAAATAACAGGTGAAAGCTTTGTAACTTATGAAGGTATTTCAAAACTTAGGAATGACATTGATAACACTAAGTACAAAACTTGTAAGTCATCTGCCATTTCTTTACTGAGAGTTAGACATGACTTAGAATACTATAAGTTTTTGAAAACAGTCGTGTTTGCTGCAGAAGGACTTGCAACAACTTTAGCCAAGACCTTTGACACTTTAAATGAAAGCGGGTTTAACGTAGTACCGCATAAACTAATTAAGTGGGAAGAAATTCCAGACGATTTTAAAAGTTTTAAAGTTTGGGCAAAAAGTGAAATCTTTGACTACATGTGGCAGTTTGGAGAGAAAATGCCTTCAGATGGTGTCGTAGTGGAAGTCAATGACTTGACCTTCTTTGGCGAACAAAAAGATCAATATTCTGACAGGCAAATTGCATTAAAATTCGAGCAATGGTCATTCAATACGTACACTGGTATTGTACGTAATATTCTATGGAGACAGAATAGAGTACATGCTTCGATACGAGTTGAAATTGAACCAATGGAAACCGTTGATGGTTGTACCGCACAGTTTATTAACGTCTTTAACCCAGCAATCTTAATTTCAAATCACATACGTATAGGAAGTTTAATTCATTTCGAAAGAAATAGTGATGCAGTTAATATTTTAATTCAGAATGATAGGTTAAAGGATGGAAAAGTGAACGGTGTTATTGTCAAAGGTAATGAACCTAGTTAGGTGGTGATCATTATGAGCATTCAGGATGATTTACAATCTTTGAAAAACTTAAAACCATACTATCCAACATTTAATTTACATTGTAGTAAATTACAACTTAGTTTGGAATTTGGACTGGGGAATGGTGAAATCACCTTAGACCAGTATAAATACTTTTGTAATGAAATAGATAAGATTAAAATACATGCTCCTAAATTAGTGTACGTTTCTATGTATTCAATCATGAAAACTAATTTCGAATTCTTTTGCAATGTTGAGCAATTAGGAAGCTTGCGGATTTATTTGGATGAAAGCTATGGGTATTTAAAATCTTTAGCAAAGAGTGATTGCACTTTTCTAAGAGAAGTGATTAATGATTTGTTAGAATCTGTTTCGAACAAAGATAGGGAAAAAACTTTTGATCTTTTTTACTTTTTTAATTGCTATGTGAGATGTCACGATTTCAGTGTTTTAGCTGGGTTAAGTAAAAAGGATATTGTTATTATTGGAAATGCGTATCATTATGTTATAAGTGAATTGATTACGGAAATGACTAATAGCGATGTAAAAGTATTACAAGCTTTCGGTAATCCAGGCAACTTTAAATTAGATGCAAATGTAATTGCCACAGTAGTTACAAAAATATTGACAGAAAAAGATAGTAAGATTGTTGAAGATTTTATAGATACTGTGGTTAAATCGTTTTATGGTAAATCCAAAATGGATGCAGTGCGAATACTTAACGATTTAGCAAAGTACTATCAATTTTACTTTAAAACAGAATCTGATTATTCAGAAATTTTCAAAATGATAGAGATGATTAAAAAGTATAGTAAATACAATGTTAGAGATGTCATCGGAGATAAGTTAGTAGATGAATTAATAGATTACATTTACAAATATTTTGAGAATTTTGAAGACTTTGATTGCTACAATTTTATTGTAAAAAATCAAATGTATTTTTCTAATGCTTCAGATAAAAAAACTATAAAAGCTACTAAAGATAAAATAAAATCACTATTAAATGAATGTAAAATTTTAGATTATGATGGTGTTTTAAAAGAATAGAAAAAAATAAAGGAATGATTTTATGGTAAAAAAATTAGTTAATGGTGAGATTAAAGACCTCACAGACGTTACCATTGGAGGAATTAAGGTATACAAATGTACACCATCTAAAGGTAGGATTAATGCCAGTTTTAGCAAAGATAACATTAACGAAGATTTAAAATACAACAAAGACAACATTAGCGAAAACTTAGAAGTTGAAAAAGAAGACACTGAACAGAAATCTGTACTTGGTAGCATGTCAATCTTTAACTAAGAGAAACTTAGGAGGTGAGTTTGTATGCTAATGATAATAATTACTAAAGATGGAATTATTGTTGATTTTGGAAAACCAACAATGTTCATTGATGATAAAGATTTTGAGACTTTTTTAGACAATCCTAAAGAAGCAGTTAATTTTAGAAATGAGTATGGCGAAGATGTTTGTATTGGTCGTTTAGGCCAGAAAGATACTGAAGGCGTCTACCAAGAGAAAAATGTTAAAGATGGAACTGTAAATTTAGATGACAGGAGAGCAGGGGGTGTTTTTTATGGTTATGTCTAAACAATTATTAGAAGAATACAAAAAAATGGAAATTACTGCTCTTGATGAGCAGATTTTATTTTTATGTAAGTATGACAAATATAAAGATGTTATTGACATGAAAGTTATTTATCAGCAGTTTAAAACAGCTGTAGCTTTGAAAAATGAGGATGCCACAAAGATCTTTGAAGACATTCTTTTACAATGGATAGATATGGATGATATTGAAACTCTAAAGTTGTACACAACTTTAGCCAAGTAATTCTAACGGAGGAATAAAATATGAGTTTTAAATTACAAAATAGACAACGTGTGGATTTTAATAATTTAATTTATAAAGAAATTCCTAAATTATTAAAAGAAAGCACAAAATTTGTAAAGAATGATTATAAAATTGAATTTTTTCCTTATCCATTTAATGTAAGTGAACCATTAACCAAGGATGGTACAATTTATCAGGTAATTAAAGTGAATTGTGTTATCACTTCTTTAAAAACTGATGAAAAGGTTTCTTTTAATTTAGATTTATTAAATCTTCCTATTTTAGAAGAGCTTGGTTTTAAAATACGTGGAAATTACATTCAGGTTTTGGACTCATACAATCGTAAATCTGGTTGGAGTTTTTCAAAATCAACCAATAGAGATGGTACCCAGCAAGTAGAAGCTACTTTACTTCCAATTGGTGACAATGTTAGATCATTAAATATTAAATATCAAAATAAAGGTATAATGGTCTCAAAGAAGAACAAAGATAAGAATGATAAGTATGCAGATATTGATATTTGCACTTTTCTTAAAGCTATCACTGGTATGAATGAGATCGAGTTAATACAGATGTTTGGTTTTGACAATCCTTTTGTTTTACAAGCCTTTAACCCAGATAGAAAGAAACAGACAGAAATTAAAAAAGAGAATTTCAACAATAGGAATGATTGTATCTACATGACAGCGTATGCTTTCTTTGGACATAAATTAGTTCACGAAGATTCAGTTATTACAGACTTACAAGCTATGCTTGATAGATCTCTCTTTAATAAAAATTACTTTGATTTAGGTCAGGGAAATCTTGAACGATTAGACAACACACAATCTTTTGTAAACCGTGCAAGCAACAAGTATTTAGCACAGACCATTACAGTTAATGGAAAGACTTATGAATCTGGAATTACTTTAATGGAACCTTTACTAAAAGAGATTGATAACAGTTTGATTGATACACTTAAAGTTGAGTATAACAATAAAATTTACACTCTCAAAAAGTTTTCAATCTTTAACTTTAGAGTGCTTGGATTAAAAGCAGCGGAAACAATCACTGTAGGTGATGTGAGCTTTAGCAAAGATCATACGTTTACAATGGATGACTTACAGGTTCTAAATGATAGCGATTTAAGCTGTATTGAAGTAATTGATACAAACAATAATAAAATTAAAGTTATTCGAAGAACAGATGCTTCAAAGTTATACGTTGAGGATTTATACACGGCAATAAGTATTCTATTTGATAACATTAATGGCTTTGATACATTTGGAAGTGACTACGAGTTAACAAATCGTGTTGTAGTTCCATTTGATAAAAAGGTGTGTGAAATTCTCACATCACATCTTAAAATGATTTGTAATACGTTAGAGAATTCATTGTCTGCGACTAGTAGCAGCAATACAGCATTACCAGAATTCTTTAATGACTTTAGCCTAGATAAAGCTAAAGATAGCAGAAATGTGTATGACTTGAATAGATTTATTTCAAGTATTACAAAAACTGATACTGGCACAGGACAGATGGCTGATACAACCAACATCATGGCTAGCTTGGAACGAGCTAATAAGGTAACCGCAAACATTAGTGCACAATCAATTACTGATGCACTTGTAAGCGTGCAGGATTTACAGAATGGTCGTTTAGATCCGATTGATTCTCCAGAGTCTTCAAAGATTGGTATTGTTCACCATAGAACTATTTTAACCAAAGATGACGATGATGGTAATCTATTGGTACCATTCTTACCAGTCAGAGATGGTGAGGTAGTTAGCGACAAACCTGTTTATTTAACAGCGGTTGAAGAAAAAGATCAGTACGTTGCAGAATGGTGTGAGACATTTAAAAATGAGGACGGCAGTAAAAAACAGAGGGTTTTAGCCAAGTATTGCGGTAACGTTTTAACGGTTGATACACATTTAGTAACATACAAGGAGTATTCACCTTTAGCCTCGATGTCACCAGCACGTAGCTGTATTCCATTTCAGAATCATTCGAATGGTAAAAGACTTTTAATGTGCTGTAATCACCAAAAACAGGCAGTTCCAACCTTTGGTGCTTGTAGAGCAAGAGTAGGGACTGGGTGCGAAAGTATCCTCGATACAGGTAACTACACGGCTAAAAATTTACTACAAGATTTCTATGATTGTAATGTACAGATGTTTCCAGAGATGAAAAATCATGAAGATGCAATTCTCAATAGTAATTTGAAATTACTTAGTGTCGAGACAAGTCGTGAAACAAAAACATTAGTACTTAAAGTAGTAGCAATGGAATCTCTAAAAGAGAAGTTCCCGCAGACTACAAAATTAGTAGTTCCTTTTGCACAGAAAACTACAGAGAAAAATATGTTCTCTTATAGAATTAATGCAGTACCGAATAATGTTTACAAACCAAACGATGTTGTTGCGTATGCTCTTGGTTACTCTTTAGACAAGAAACCAACTGAAGTATTTGCTGACTACGGTGGTTTTAAGGTTGACAAGGACACGTTCAATTCAGGTTTAGCCATGGGTATGGATTTAACCATAGCTTTTAAAACTTACGAAAGCTCAACAATTGATGACGCTGTAACAATTAGTAATGAAATTGTTATGGACGATACTTTGTCCTCTATTTACATGGTAGACATTAAGCATGAATTACACTCTGATGAGGAACGAGAAGAAGTATTCGGTAAGTTAAGCACATCTGATAACAAAAACAATTTTTCATACATCAAGGAAGATGGTTTACCAGAAAAAGGAACAATTCTTCGTAATGGTGATGTCGCTATGACTGTCATTATTAAAAAGAGTAATAGTTCGTACAAGCAAAAAGAAATTACTTTAACAGGTTACACAGAAGGACAGGTAATAGACTCATACATTTATGAAAAAGACGGTTCTAAAATTGGTAAGGTAATTTTAGCTACCAGAGCAACAGCAGAAGAGGGAGATAAAATGTCTGGACGTTGTGGTAACAAAGGTGTTATTGCTAAAATTAAACCTGCTGAAGAAATGCCTTACGACCCTGTTACTGGACGAACTGTACAGGTAGTTTTAAATCCACTCGGAGTTCCTTCCAGAATGAACATTTCACAATTACTTGACTTAGTAGTTGGGGAAGCAATGAGAAAGAAAGATCACAGAATTGTAATCAGTCCTTTCTACAAGGATGATTTGAAAATCGTAAACGATTTAGCCAAGGAGTGTGATGTGCATCCTAAATATTTGTGTGATGGCCGTACTGGTAAAATGTTTAAAAGACCTATTAATATTGGTACACTTCACATGTTTAAATTAGTTCACATGGTAAATAAGAAAGCACACTCAATTGGTAGTCATGTTAAGGTAGATCCTATTTTTGGACAGCCACGGCATGGACAGAAAAATGAAGGTGGTCAGTCCTTCGAGGAAATGTGCTGTTGGTGTGTTTCTGGTGTAGGTGCAACTAAAGTCTTACAGGATATGTACACTGTACAGTCAGACGATTTAGCTTCGAAAAAACTTTTGGCTGGAGAAATTAGAGATGACCCTAGTGATATACACATTGACGGAACTAATAACAGTGATTTCATTATGCAGGCCTTTATTCGTTCAATGGGTTGTGAACTCACGACGGTAGAGAACGGCTACGAATTTAGCCCACTTACTGACGAAATGATTCGTTCGTTATCGAGCATTCCTGTAGATCATGTTGATAATTTACATTCTACAGTAATCTTTGGAGATGCTTCAAGACCAGAGATGGGAATTCGAAACAGAAGCAAATGGGGTTACATTGATTTAAAATGTGAAATTATACATCCAACATGGATTGTTAAAGGTTCTTTAGACAAGTTAATTCTGTGTAGATATAAACGAGAAATTAACATTGATTCAGAAAAAGCTCCAGAGGAAATGCCTTTAGGAAAAATTTCTAAAGATAGGTTAGCAGCCATCATTAGGTCCGAGGTTTTAGTCAAACTTCCTGAAGATGGAACTAGATTACCTTTTGTTGTTTTAATTGATTCTAAAATTCTTGGAACACTTACAGAAAAAGAACGTGAACAGTACAGAACTGGAATGTCAGCTTTAGTAGAGATTTTCAAACGAATTGATGTTAGAGCAACAAGAGATTACTACCAAAGAATGATTGATAAAAAGGTAGATAACGGAGAGGAAGCAGATTCCGGTGTAATTGAAAGTTTACATTACTGCGATACTTTTCTTGCATCTCATTCAGACAGTGGTGAGACCTCTTTAGCCGAGTATGTTATTTCAGCGTTTCCAGTTATGCCACAATCATTTAGACCTATTATGAAAAATCTTAATGTTAATGGAGTACCTGATTTTGATTGGCATTATAAACAGATTTTGAATGCTGTATCGGATGTTAAAAATAAAAATAAGTCGCAGGATTCTTTACTTAATTTGTATAGAACAATTTCTATTTTTATTGGGTACGAGAAGGTCGATAGACTTGAGTACCAGACGGTTTTACTTTGGTTCTACGGCCATAATTCAACCAATAAAAATCATGGTAAGATTCGTGAAGCTGTACAGAAAAAGAGAACAATTTGTTCAGGACGTTCTGTAATCATTCCAATGCAGAACGTACAAATGAAACCTACTGAAATGGGTGTACCACTTTCAATGGTTGTAAAGATGTGGGGAGATAGAATTATTTCCTACATTGGACAGCACACTTCTGTTGATGGCATTTTCAAGGGAGCTTCTGCACAGAAATTCCTTGACGTTTTAGCAGCGAAGAATAAAACTAAGTTCTTAAGTATGTATTGGGAGCATTATGCTAAATATTTTGATATCGAAGAAGATAGAGTTATCACACAGTTTATGGATTGGATTACAGAATTCATTGAAGGTGACGACAGTCTCGGTTTAGACCAGCAAGTTGTGCTTGCTGGACGACAGCCTTCTTTGCATCGTTTTAGTGTACGTGCATTTTACGTTAAGATAGTTCAAAGCAAGGCTATTCAGATACATCCACTTTCGTGTAAAGGTTACAATGCCGATTTCGATGGTGATACCATGTGGTTAGTAGCTTTAATCACAGAAGAAGCAAAAAAAGAAGCTATCGAAAAGATGTCTCCAGAACACAATTTTATTAATCCAAAGAATTCAACCATTATTCTGGAGCATAGTCAGGATGAAGTTCTTGGTTGTTACTGCGCTACGATGTTAAAAGACAATGCTGACAACATCGGTGAGATCTATGAAGACACTAAAGACTTTGTTAATGATCTGTTCTATTACAGCGATTTAGCCCAGTTAAAATCTGACGTAGAGAACTCTGTCATCGAGACATACAATTTTGTGTGTTACACCGATTTAGCCACAGGAAGACACTACCTGTCAACAGCAGGTCGTATTCTGTTCAATTCACTTATTCCATACGGATTCACAGACAAGAAGTTTACAAACCCATTAGCTTTTCCTGGAGTAGACTGTAGTAAGTATTACGATTTAGCTTACGATGGACTTTTAGCATCAGGATCTGGAAGAGGACCGATTAAATACTGTAGTATCTCTCAAATTTGTAAAGATTTATTTAAAGAGATGGGAGAACCTTGTATTTACATTTATCAGAAGATTCTTGAATTCGGTTTCTTCTATAGTGATTTGTTTGGAATTACGCTTTCAATAGAGGATTTGGATTTAAAGACTAAAAAGAAAGAGTTAATTGGTAAAGCAGACAAAATTAAAGCTTTAATTGAAAAGGACTATCAGAAAGGTCTCATTTCCGCAGAAGATAAGAAAGATGCAGTTGTTAAACTTTACAAAGAAACAAACAACAAAATTAAAGAAGATTTAATTTCTAGCATTCCAAGAAACAATAACTTCTTCATAATCTTTGATTCTGGTGCACGTGGAAATGCCAGTCAGTTAATGCAGACAAGCGGTGCTATTGGTATTCTTCAGAAGACAGCTACAGAGGATTTGGAAACTTCCCTTACAAGTAACTACACTGAGGGAATTAGCAGTTTTGATATGCACTTGTCAACGTACTCCTCACGTACCGGTGTTGCCACAACACAGAACGAAACAGCTACAGCAGGTCATGCTACCCGTCATGCTGTGTACGAAGCAGCCGGACTTGAGATTGTTGAATACGACTGTGGTAAGAAGGACTGGTGGTATGACATTGAATGGGCAAATCATCGTCCAGAGTTGGATAAGTTCATTCCAACAAGAGAGTGGTTTAATAAGCATTTACTTGGTAAAGTCACGGTTGATAAAGAAACCTTTGAAATCTTTGATTCCACTTTAGCAAAGTCTGACGGTGAAAGAGGAATTATTACTGAGGATAGCTACGATAAACTTGCAAATGGTTTTCATCACATTGCAGTGCAAGCTTTAGACGAGTTATTTGACGATGATGATGACGATGACAACGATGGCACGGAGTTCTTTGGTGGTGTTGCTTTAGCCCAGGGAATCTCAACTTGGGACGTTGCTCTCGAAGGTAAAGGACTTTTTACACCAATAGGTATGAAAATAGTTGGTAATATTAAAGAGTACAAAAAGTTAGCAAAAACATCTAAAGACGGTGGCAAAGATTATTACGTTAATGATAGATGTGTCACAGTGATTAAAGAAAAGCACATTAAAGAACTCAAAACAGAAAATGGTATTTTCACTTTCCGATACAAAATGGCAAAACTTTCACGTAATTTACTTGTTAATAGAGAAGGGCGTAATTTACCATTCTTAGAGTTACATTCAGAAGTTTTTCCATCAGGTCATTTGATGGCTGTGAATTTAATCACAGAAAAAACTCTTGATTGGGTTGAAGAGAACGGAAAAGATACTATTGAAGCCAGAATAATGTTAGATTGTGAGTCAGAGCATGGTATCTGCTCACGATGCTATGGACTTGGTTTCTCAGATGCAAAGTTCCAAGAAATAGGTGCTAACGTCGGTATTGAAGCAGCCCAGTCTATTGGAGAACCAGCCGCACAGCTTACGATGTCATTAGTTAACTCTGGTGGTGTTGCAGGGGAATCCGTAGCTAACGGTGTAGAAATTGTTGGTGCTATGCTTCAAGGCAATTTACCTGGTAGCATTTTAGCCCCGGAAATTGCTAACATGGATGGTTACATTAACATTATTCGTTATGATGATACCGTAGGTATTAGAATCGAACCAGAAGATTCGGAAACAAGTAAAGTGTGTAAGCAGTGCATGGAAGATAATCAGATGTTAGATTGCCCTTATGGGCGAGCCAGCAAAGTAGCTTGCTTAGTAACTAATAAGCAAAGAGCAACAAGCTTAAGGGTAGGTAATGGACAGTACGTTCATGCAGGAGACCAGCTTACAAATGGTTTCTTACAACCATCAGGAGAACAAATTAATGCACGATTTGTACATCCTAACTTGATTACTTCTGAACATATTCCAGATTTAGCCAAGTTACTACGAACAAAGCAAATCATTTGGTTGGATTGTTATTTTTATACATTTAAAGAGAATAATATTTTCATTAATCCTCGTCATTTTGAAATCTTTGCCAGATTGCAATTATTTAAGGTCACAGTACTTGACAGTAATAGTAAGTCTTTAGCTAAGAACAATGATGGAAATAATGAAATTAATTATTTACAGGGTGGTCGCTATGATTATAGTGAAATCGCAAAAAATTCTAATAAGCCAAAGAAATTTGCTATTAGAACATCTACTATAGATGAAGTTGTAACTGACAATAGTGGTTTACTAACAGCTTTAAGTTTTGAAGATGTTCCAAAACTTCTGTCTCAGTTTGCCAACGAAAAACGCAAGGTCGATATTCGTTATAACAATGCAATCATTGGTGGTCTTAACATTGGAGCAGACCTTGAACATTTAAAGACTCAGCCAAAGATGTTACACAAACCTGCAGTAATTCAGAAATTCAAGGTAGAACTACCAGATAAAAACAATTCTTTAGTTGAGACATTTTACAATGCTGACACTGAAACAGAAGCATTGAATGATTTGGATTTATCACAAGCATTAGATGATTTGTTGTCCATGGATTCACTTGGTAGCGTGGCTTCGGACGGATTTAGCAGCGAACTTAATGTTGATAATGAAAATGATGATGACAATACAGGTGTAAACGAATCGGAAGCAAACAGTACTAGTTTAGATGCAATGTCCACTTTTAATTTCGATTTTGATGATGAAGAGGACGATGACGAAGTTGAATTCACTGGTAAAATCGACAACGATTTTACTAAATCTAATACCATGCTTGGCGGTATGGATCTATTTAGCCAAATAACAAAAGAACCAGTTGACAGTAACCACATCATTGAAACCGGTACTGAAATTAATGCTAATCAGGAAATTACTCCTGATTTAACAGGTTATTTCGCAGAAGAAAAAGTAGTTGATAGCGATTTCGATGATGAAGATGGTGAAGACTACGAAATCAATGAAAGCGATTTAGAAGAGTATACAAAAGGTAATGATGTTGATGCTACGCCTGTCAGCAATTCAGAAGATGAAGATGTCGATGTTGATGTTGATGATGTTGATGCTGATACCACAGCTGTTGATAATGAAGATGTTGATGCTACAACAAGCAATACTTCTGAAGAGAATCACACTACAATGAAATTATTTTAATGCTACATAAAATTATTTTAATGCAGAGCATTGCGATGTAAAAGTCACAATGCTCTTTTCTTTAGCCCAGTTTAAAGCTGGGCTTTTTCACGCTTTAGAAAGGAGAGAGTTAATTAAACAGCGTGGAAATATTTTTAAATTTTGTTTTTAATTTTAATTTAATGTAGGTGATAATGTGAAACACAATCAGAATTTAGGAAAACGACATGCATATCGTTTTTACATTATTAATTTAAGAAAAGCTTGGAGAGAGAACAATCAAAGAACTTTAGCCAAGCAAGCAAACAACAATTGTGAAAATGATAAGACTTTTGCAGTGCAGAAACAAAGGAGTGGTAATAAACAAAAAGATTTAAATAACAGTGTTGTAGTAAATGATACTACTAAAAGGACAACCAATGATACTAAAAAGAGAATCAATAATGCTAAAAGGGTAACCAACAATACTAAAAAGAGAACCAACGATACTAAAAAGAAGTCTAATAGTTCTAGACGAAAAAAGACACAAGGAATGACTTATTCGCAAAAGAAAAGGGCTTCGTTTAATTATCGTAATGAATACTTTAAAAAGAATCCTGGTATTTACGGTAATATTTGGTTTTGCTCACAATGTGGAAAAATACTAATAGGTAAGCACAATGTTGTTATTGACCATATTATGCCACTTAATAATGTGGCAGGAGTTAATCGAACATTTAACACAGTTGCTATCTGCCAGAAGTGTAATAGCTCAAAGTCAGACAGTGTTGATTACAGAGTTGTAAAAGGGTATTTAGCAAAGCTATTCGAAGTGTTTACTTCACATCTTCCAGACGCTTTAGCCCTGGTTCTATCTTTAATTGTATCCTTAGCTTATCAAATTTTTAATTTATTATTCATATTGGTTACAATGCCATTAACTTTAGCTAATGGTAAATTTTTAACATATGCTGTAGTTATTGTAATAATTTTTGCTTTTATTTTTAGTAAACTATGATAACAGCCATACTAAGAATAGGTAAATATTTTTTTATTTTGGTCAATTTTGGAGGAAATATGTTAAAAGGTGTTTATAGTTTTAAAAATTTAGATTTAGATATTGCACAAGCTTACATTGCTATCGTTCTTGATTATCACAGTCAATACAAAGCTGCAGAACGAGTATTAAATTTTTACAAGTACGTTAGTAGTGATGAGAATGAAGTGACTGTAATTCGTGAAAAGAAATATCTTGAGTATCTCGCTTTAGCCAAGAAACAAAAGAAGTCTTTTTTAGCCACAGTAATTCATGATATGTACAATAATAAAGTTTTAGACAATGGTCGAAATAGAAATAATAGTTTAGCAAATAAAGTATCTCTGCTGGATTTAAATGTTAACATTAGTGAAAAAGAAATTTATAACGATGTTATGATTTTACAAACATCGCAAGAACACATTTTAATTCATTACATGAGAACACATACTTTCTTTGTGCAATTTAGAAAATGGTTGAAAAATAAGTATCCAAAGGATAAATTTAATAGACCTAATAATTTTACAGATGCTAAATGTAAAGAATTGCTCAATCCAGTAATCACACGTTGTAGAAATTATTTTACTAATAATTTCAATAAATCATCTATTGGATTAGATGATTATATTTTCAAAGCTTTAAATATGTATTTCAAAGATTCACCTGACAAAGATGGTAATTATGACAAGAAATCAGAAGTTAATGAGTTCTTTGAAATTATGAATAGGCATGGGCAGGATAGAGAAGTTAGTGGTAGTGATGCAGATTCCTCAACAACGGCTCTTAATTTTGTAGGTATTGATTTTCGATTTCGCGCTCGCGCAGTTCGGCGATGCGCAGGTAGGAGGGGCGGAAGTCGTAGCCCCACTGCGAGATGCAGTGGGCTTCGTCCACGGCCAGCAGCGAGACGTTCATCCGCACGACGCGCAGCCGGAACGCCTCCGTGGCGAGTCGTTCGGGGGCCACGTAGAGGAACTTCACGTCGCCATAGACGCAGTTGTCCAGCGCGATGTCGATCTGCCGCGGCGAGAGTCCCGAATGGATGGCGACGGCCGGAATGCGCCGCGCCCGCAGGCGGTCCACCTGATCCTTCATCAGGGCGATCAGGGGCGTGACGACGATGCACAGCCCCTCCTGCGCAAGCCCGGGGATCTGGTAGGTAAGCGACTTTCCGCCGCCCGTGGGCATCAGGGCCAGGGTGTCGCGCCCGTCCATCACCGAACGGATGATACGCTCCTGTACGGGGCGGAATTCGGTGAAGCCCCAGTAGCGTTTCAGCACGTCGTATATCTTGTCCGCTGCCCTTTCCATGAATACAAAGGTAGGAAAAATTAGGTGTTTCCCGGAATTTTTTATACTTTTGCATCGGATTAGACGTTCGACAAATGAAGATAAGCGAAAATTTCAAAGTGCGCGAGATGGCGGGGGAGCATGTGATTATCATGCCGGGCCGCTGCGGTGCCGACATGACCCGTATTCTGGCGCTCAACGATTCGTCGCTCTATCTTTGGGAGGCGCTCGGCGGCAAGGACTTTACCACCGGGGATGCAGCCGCCCTGTTGTTGGAGCGTTACGAC
>ENA-OPAO01000829-OPAO01000829.1-human-gut-metagenome-genome-assembly--contig:-NODE-829-length-23902-cov-5.280622_pt1 | contig 23902 bp, 18 predicted proteins | sample MGYA00241054_ERZ501424 | MGnify/ENA primary metagenome ERZ501424 (study PRJEB25962, sample SAMEA2042623) | human gut metagenome | biome: human gut; feature: human-associated habitat; material: faeces...
ATATTCCCACATACGAAAAGGAGAGGCTCGACTCGGAGCCTCTCCTTTTTCCTTTTGCTGCAACTGATTATTTTTTGGATTCAAACCAGACGTGCTCGCTCTCGTTCTTCTTCGGGCGTTCCATCAGGTCGCGCATCGCTTCTGCGGTGCCCTTGCCCTCATACAGCACCTGGTAGGTCTGCTCGGTGATCGGCATATCGACCCCCATCTTGGCCGCCAGCTCCCGCGCCGTTTTGGTGCAGGAGTAGCCCTCGACCACCATGCCGACCTGTTCCAGCGCCTGCTGCACCGGCACGCCCTGGCCAACCAGAATGCCAAACCGCCGGTTGCGTGAGTGCATGCTGGTGCAGGTGACGATCAGGTCGCCGATGCCGGACAGCCCCGCAAAGGTCTCCTGCCGGCCGCCCATCGCGACCCCCAGGCGCGCGATCTCGGTGATGCCGCGGGTCATCAGCGCCGCCTTGGCGTTGTCCCCCAGCCCCAGTCCGTCCGCAGTGCCTGCCGCTACCGCGATGATATTCTTGAGCGCTCCGCCCAGCTCAACGCCGATCACATCGTCGTTGACATAGACCCGGAACGCCGGGCTCATCAGCCAGTCCTGCACCTTCTGTGCCGCCTCCATGTCGTGGGAAGCGGCGACAATCGAGGTCGCTTCTCCCCGGCTGACCTCCTCCGCGTGGGAGGGGCCGGACAGAATCACATTGGGGCAGTTTGGGATTTCCTCCCCGATGACGGTGGAAAAGTCGGCGTAACTGCCCTGCTCCAGGCCTTTTGCCACGCAGGCAACCACCGCCCCCTCCCGCAGATGGGGAGCGAGCAGGCGGCTGGTCTGCCGCACCGCAAAGGAGGGCACCGCCAGAATGGCAAAATCGCACTTCTGTGCCGCATCCAGCGTGGCGGTAAAGGCGATCTCCTGCGGGAGCTTGACCCCCGGCAGCAGCTTTTTCTGCTCCCGCTCGACCTGCAGCCGCTCGGCCTCCTCGCGCCGGTGCGACCAGACCGTCACCTCGTGCCCACAGTTATGGCAGAGCAGCGCCAGCGCAACGCCGAAGCTGCCCGCCCCCAAAATCATCACCTTTGCCATGCAAGTCCCTTCTTTCTGTCTGGGTGCCCTGTATTGATCACAGCACCTTTTTGACTAAAATGCCCTCCTCGGTGTCCCTGACCCGCTCAAATCCGTTTTTGAGGAAAAGGAACAAACTGGGGTTGTCGTCCGCGATGTCGTCGTAGAGGGCTTCCAGGCCGTCCCTGCGGCCCTGCTCACACAAAAGCTGCAGGCCCTGCGTCCCGTAACCCCTGCCGCGGTACCGGCTGTGGACAATCACATCCACGATGCAGCCGTCCAGCTCCTCGTCGAAGTGGTAGGCCGCTTCCCCGACGAAGGCTTTTTCCTCCTCGCTGTAGAGGTAGGCGTAAAACCGCCGGTCCGGGTGCTCCACCCAGCGGCGGTACCAGCCGGACCAGCGCTCCTGCGGAAATCCGACCGCGCCGCCCCAGCGGGCGTTGTAGGCCATCGTCTGTTCGTCGGACAAAAGCTGCCGGCGAAAACAGAGCTCCTCCCGCAGCGGCTTGTGAAATCGAATCATCGAGCTTCCCCCTCAGGCGTTTTTGCTCTGCTCCTCCCGCTTTTTCTCACCGATGCGCGGCTCGGTGCCGTTGAGCAGCCGCTTGATGTTGCCCCGGTGTCTCCAGATCACAATGACCGAAAAGAGCAGGGCGAACAAAAAGTCAAACAGCACCGGCCTGCGCAGGCACAGGTCGACAATCAGGGTGACAAACGGGTAGAGAATTGCGCCGGTAACCGACACCAGCGAGACGATGCGGGTGACAAACAGCACCGGCAAAAAGATAATCAGCAGAATCGCGAAGACCAGGGGGTTCACCACCAGGATGATGCCCAGCGAGGTGAGGATTCCCTTGCCGCCCTTAAATCCAAAATAGATCGGGTACAGGTGGCCCAGCAGGGCAAAAAATCCCGCCAGATATCCCGCATCAAAGGCGGTGACGCCCATGACCGAAAAGATCAGCCTTCCGGCCACCACCGCCAGCACGCCTTTAAAAAAGTCCCCCAAAAGGGTAAACAGGGCCGGCAGCTTGCCGTAGGTGCGCAGGACGTTGGTCATCCCGGCGTTTTTGCTTCCATATTTGCGAACGTCGTCGTGCGCATAAATCCGCGATACAATGACCGCGGAGCTGATGCTTCCGAGCAGATAGGCCACCACCGCGGCCAGTACACAGGCTCCAACATTGAGCCAAATCTGAGATTCCATCATATTTTTCATCCTCCTCCATTTTATTGTATCAACTGTTTCACAAGAATGCAAGCCTTATTTCCTTTTTTATACCGTTCTGTAAAAATTTCGTCCTTCCTTTTTCCTGCCTATTCGTCAAAAACCCCCGTCAAACCGGCTTTTTGCAGCTCTGCAAGCGGCGCTTGACACAAAAGAAAGCTCCTCTTGGTTGTGTTTTTGCGGCGCATTTGCTAGACTAAGGACAACACCAAAACACAAAGGAGGCTACCCTCTATGACAATGGGAGAAAAAATGCAGAAGCTGCGCAAGCAGAAAAACTGGTCGCAGGAAACGCTGGCGGAAAAGCTGGGCGTCTCCCGGCAGGCGGTGTCGCTTTGGGAGCGCGGAGTTTCCCAAAGTTAAAGATACTATATACCCAAACCCACGCTTACACGACTTCAACCTTGTAACAGAATACTAATAATAGAAGCACCAGTGCCATCACCTATCGTGTAGCACTGGTGTTTTGCTTTTGCAATAAGTGGGTGCTATTTTGAAATAAATAATTTTGGGCAAAAAACAATGCGTTCACATAATTTTTCTCGCTTTTGGCATTGAAATATGCTATAATAAAATCGTATTTTGCAACTATGTGGTATTGAAGAAGAGGTGCAAAAAATGGCAGTATCCTATAAGAAGCTATTCAAGATTCTCATTGACCGAGATATGAAGAAGAAAGAGTTTCGTGATTTCGTCGGCATCAGCTATTCTACAATGAGCAAACTGGAAAAAGGCGAGAATACGACTGTTGAAGTGCTAGAAAAAATATGCCTCAAGCTCGGCTGCGGAATCAATGACATTATGGAGATTCTTCCTGACGATCCCGAAAATGGAATAGAAAACGATGTAGAGTAGTGCTAAGGAGGAACAATCGGCAGAATGGAAAGAAAAGAATACAGCGCGGGCGCAGTGAAGCTGTCCTTCTGGTTTGTAGAGTTCCGTAAGGTTGTAGAGCTTCTTAGCGAAGGAAAAAGCACCTATCAGATAAAGGACCTCGCAATGAACGAAAATCTATTTGCTGCTCCAACCGCTCTGCGATCCAATCAAATTTATCATACCGTTACAGGCCGCATTAAATCTCTGGACAGGAGCTTCATCCCTCTTTTCACGCGCAGCGACCTTGCTACGCAAAAGCTCTTTGCCCTGATTGCCGCTATGGCGTATGACACGCTTTTCTTTGATTTTGTCTACGAGGTGATCCGGGAAAAGATGATCCTCGGCACCTATGAGCTTGCGGACAGCGATGTGCGCGTTTTTTTCAAAGATAAGCAGCAGCAAAATGAAAAAGTGGCCGGATGGACGGACGCTACATTGGTACGGCTTGGCCGGTGCTATAAAACAATGCTGTACGAGGCCGGGATAATTGATAAAGCAAAAACGGCCAGAAAAATACTGCGCCCCATTTTAGATCCAGACTTAGTACACTGGCTGGAACAGAATGATATGGGTGCTTATGTTAAGGCGCTTGCGGGGGTAAGATAATGGATTTAACAGAACGACTGGATGCGATGGAGGCGGCGATCCGAAAGCCTTCCTTCCGTCAGAGCAGTGGAAAAGCCAACGAGGTCAACTATTGGATTTTTGACTATCCACCTGAAAAAGAACTGGAAGTCCGAGAGCGTATCGAATATATGAAGCATAAGAACTCGAAAGGGACGGACGGATTTGAGCTGGTTGTGTTTGACCTCTATGACATTATCATTGACTTCCTTGAGGGGAAGAACTTCATAGAAAAGTGCTGTGAATTTGAGAAAAAACGCGGCATACAAAGGATTGTCAAAGCAGTCAGCAACTCGATGAAAGTGAGCGAGGATGACAGCCTGATTGTGCAGTACATTCTTGACCACACCCCGGAGAATGCCATTGTCTTTCTAACCGGTGTTGGCAAGAGCTATCCGCTTCTCCGTTCGCATAATGTGCTGAACAATCTCCACCAGTCCTATCTACACGCACCAGTGGTGATGTTCTTTCCCGGCACATACAACGAACAGGAATTGATTCTCTTCAACGAAGTCAAAGACGATAATTATTACAGAGCCTTCCGGCTTGTGAAGTGATGGAGGTAGCGTAATGAAAATAAAGGATATGTTCGCCAAGAAGATTGACCGTGAAATTCAAGGCGTAATTATCGTAGGTCAGGGCGAGGACGCAAATGTCTCTCAGGAGCTTGAGGAATATGTCGTTACCCGCGAGCTTCAAAAGCACTTTGCCGATTTCTACTCGGCCTATAAAAAGGGGATTGTAGAAACAACACCAAAGATGGGCGTGTGGATTTCCGGCTTCTTTGGAAGCGGTAAATCGCACTTCCTGAAAATCCTGTCCTACCTTCTGGAAAACCGTCAGGTCGGGGACAGAAAGGCGATGGACTACTTTGTCGAGGATAAAAAGATCGTAGACCCAATGGTACTTGCCGACATGAAGCTGGCGGCTGAAACCCCTACCGATGTGATCCTCTTCAACATCGACTCCAAGAGCGAAACAAACGGCAAGCAGAACAAAGATGCCATCGTCAATGTATTCCTCAAAGTCTTCAATCAGATGCAGGGCTTCTGCGGTTCCATCCCCCATGTTGCCGATCTGGAACGGAGGCTTTCCGAGGAAGGCCGCTACGATGAGTTTAAGGCTACTTTTGAGGAAGAATACGGCGACCCGTGGGAGGACTCCCGGCAAGACTTCGACTTCATCCAGGACAGCGTGGTAGATGCCCTTGTTTCGATGGATTTCATGAGCGAGGCAGCGGCAAGGAACTGGTGCGAAAAGGCGGTGGAGCCTTATACCATCAGCATCGAGGACTTCGCCAAGCGCGTCAAGAGCTATATCGAGCGCAAGGGGAACAACCACCATGTTGTATTTCTGGTGGATGAAATCGGGCAGTACATCGGCGATGATTCCAAGTTGATGCTCAATCTCCAAACCGTTACCGAGGAACTTGGTAAGGAGTGCATGGGCAAAGCTTGGGTCATCGTGACCAGCCAGCAGGACATCGACTCCATCACCAAGGTCAAGGGCAACGACTTCTCCAAAATTCAGGGGCGGTTTGATACCCGTCTCTCCCTCTCTTCTGCAAATGTGGATGCCGTTATCAAGAAGAGAATCCTTGAAAAGACGGAACCGGCTGCGCAGGCGCTCCGACTGCTTTATGAGCAGAAGGCAACGATTATCAAGAACCTGATTGTATTCAATGACACGGCAGAAAAGAAGCTGTATGCGAGCGCCGAAGACTTTGCCGAGGTCTACCCCTTTGTACCGTATCAGTTCAATCTGTTGTCCAGCGTACTGACTTCCATTCGTACCCACGGAGCTTCCGGCAAGCACCTTTCCGGTGGCGAGCGGTCCATGTTGGCGCTCTTCAAGGAGTCCGCTGTCAACGTCATGAATGAAGAGGCAGGGGTCATTGTACCCTTCCATCGCTTTTATGACGCACTGGAAAACTTTCTGGATCACAGCCATAGCGGGGTGATCATCCGGGCTTATGACAACAGCTACATCAACCCGGAGAAGAAGGACAAGGATGTCTTCGCTATCAATGTCCTCAAGACCCTCTTCATGGTCAAGTATGTGCTGGAAATTGAGGCGAATATCGACAACATCACCAGCCTGATGATTGAAAATATCGATGATGACCGGATTGAGTTGAAAGGCCGCGTGGAGGAAGCGCTGAAGGTCCTGATGCGGCAGATGCTGATTCAGAAAAACGGCAGCATCTATGTCTTCCTGACCGATGAGGAACAGGAAGTCAACAACGAGATCGAAAAGGAAAATGTCGAAACGCCGGAAATCATCACCAAGGTCGCGGAGATGATTTTTGAGGACATTTTCCCCGGCAAACGCTACACCTATCCTGTCTTCAATGGTCGCTATGCCTTTGGCTTCAACCAGTTTGTAGATGATCGTCCATACAAAGCAAATCAAAACTATGACATCGGCCTTCGTGTCCTGACACCGTGGTATGACGGCAGCACGGACGATGGTACACTTCGGATGATGTCCGGTCAAGGCAGAGAAGTCCTTGTCGTTCTCCCCAATGATGCTGAGTTCCTGACGGAAATCCAAGCCTACCTGAAAATCGAAGGCTTCCTTCGGAAAAACACTTCCACACAGCTTGCCAAGTACGAGACGATCAAAGAGGCAAAGCGTGTGGAAATGCGGGAGCGCAACCAAAACGCCAAGCTCTACCTGACCGAAGCACTGAAAGAAGCAACCATCTATGTAAATGGTGATGTTGTCCGCGTAAACGGGAAAGAAGTCAGCAGCCGGATCAATGAAGCCATTGGCCGTTTGGTACAGACGGTTTACCACAAGCTTTCCTACATTGACGCACCGATGGGCGAGGCGGAGATCCGCAAGATGCTCCATCAGAGCAACCAGCTTTCCCTTGAGCTTGAAGGTGGTACAGAGAGCAACGCCCACGCGCTGGATGATGTGCAGAGCTTTATCGCCATGAATACCCGCAATCACATGAAAACATCCATGAAGACGGTGAAAGATCGCTTCATGAAGGCTCCTTACGGTTTTGTGGAAGACGATGTGCATTGGCTGGTGGCGCGTCTGTTCAAGCGCGGCGACCTGTCTTTCACGGTCAACGGAGCTGCGGTCAATCTGAATAACAAGACTGAGGAAGAGATCATCGGCTTCATCACCAAGAAGGCATTTGCGGAAAAGCTCCTGATGGAAGAGCGTGTCCGTGTCAGCGATAAGGACAAAAAGGCTGTCCGAGATGTGATGAAGGAAACCTTCCGCGCAACCACTTCGGCGGAAGATGAAGATACCATCATGAAGAACTTCCAGCGCTACGCGCAAAACACGGTTTATGAAATCGAACGGTTGGAAGTAAATTATAAACAGTACCCTTATCCGGGCAAGAAGGTTTTGTCCAGCGGAAAGGCGCTGATGCAGTCTGTCGTTCAGATTCAGTCTGCATTGGACTTCTTTACGACCGTTTCAAAAAAGCGGGATGATTTCTTCGACTTTGCGGAGGACTACGAGCCAATCAAGACCTTCTTTGAGGGCGAGCAGTCTACCATCTTTGCCCGTGCGCTTGATATGCCTGCAATCTTCGATGACAGCAAGACCTATATTGTCAATGACGAGCTGGAAGGTATCGTCGCACAGATGCGTTCCATTACCCGGCAGGAAAAGCCCTATGCCAACATTCCGAAGCTGCCTGAACTTCGGGAACGGTTCATGTCCTGCTATGTCAAGATTTTGCAGCAGGAATCCGCCCCTGTTCTCGATTCGATTAATCAGGCGTGGAAGCGTGTTTTGGAGGTGCTTTCCACCAAGGAGTACAACGACCAGAAGCGGACGGCTTACTATGAGAAGTTCCAAGAAATCCGGGAGGGAGCCACCCGCTGCAACAATGTCTCTACGCTGAGAAGCTATGCGGACAAGGCAGATGCTTTGAAACTCCGGCTGCTCAACGAAATGGATGAGCTTGACCGCAAGCTGGCAAAACAAAAGGCCGAAGAAGAAGCTCGCCGTCAGGCAGAGGAAGCCAAACAGAGTGGAAAGCCTACCCCGGAAGTGCCCGTTGCCCCTGCGCCAGTGAAGATCCGCAAGACGAAAAATGTCTCCATCAAGATGATGACGGGAACGGCTTCTTGGCGTCTGGAAAGCAAAGAGGACATTGATCGTTACATGGGCAGCCTTCGCAAGTCGCTGGAAGCACAACTGGACGAAGACACGATTGTCAATGTGGAGTTTTAAGATAAGGAAGGAGTTGGGCAACCCACGGATATGAAATTTACGATTGGAACCGTCTCAAACTCGCTGGATTTGGCTGAGGATTTGAAACTGATAAAAAGCTCCATTCTTTATGCCGACGAAATCGAACTGATTGGAATGGCAGAATATGCACTGTATAAATACCTTCCAAATTGTATCTTTGACGCTCAGGATATAGATGCAATGATCCCAGCTCTCAGATCATTTTTACAGTCCTTGAAACCTGCCGGTAGTGAAGAACTTTTAGGGCAACTGGATTACGCAGATGCACAACTTCAAATACTTACTCCGTATTTGAAAAGGAAAAAGCACAGGTCTAAGCAGGAAATAATTGCGCAGATGAAATTCAAGCAGCTTGAGATACAGTGCCGAGAGCAGTTGAAAAGCGGAATACAGCAGCTTTATATCCATCCCGGAACACAGGAAATAAAAAACTATGTGGATCGGAACATCGTTTCGGTTTACGACTATGATTTTGATGGGTTTGATGCCAACGAGCTTGCAGGAGGATACTTTGCCAATCTGATGAATGCCATGTACAATGGCACAGCCTATCCGCTTTTCGATAAGGCGAGCAGTGGATTGATAGATTCCGTTATTAAAACAAAGCTGCTTGACATCGGAAGGTTGGACGAAAATGTCTTACGCCACGCTGGAATCGCGTCCGAGATACTTATGACCTTGCCAACCTTGGAATCTGCTTCTGTGGATGAATTGCTTTCTCTCAAGAATGAAAACCAAGTTCCGCTTACTAATTTTCGGAAAGCAATTTACGATTTTTCCATGCAGATTCACTCTCTTCCTTGGGATGATAATTTCCAGTATGATTGTCTGCAACTATACAACACTCAAGTTTTGCCGAAGGTGCAGGAAATCAACGAAACCTTAACGCAGACAAGTGTATTGCGGAACTTGGGAAAACGAGCTTTAGCAGACGAGGAACTGAGGAAAAAAGCTGGATATGCTGCTGCGGGTTTAACGACAGCAATTACAACCTCAACAGACCTGTTTGGCGTTTTTAATTCCATAAAGGCCTTTATCCTTGTTGCCGGCATAGCTGCGGTCTCCAAGGAAGCAGTAACGGGGTTCCTCAAGATTGCAGACCTATACAATAAGGCACGAACCGAGGCAACAGAAAAGACAGACACCGCAAGGAAAAATGTGATGTATTATTACTATCTTGCGTCGAAGATTTGATTTTATGGGGAAGGAATGAACCAATGAATAAAACAGACATAAAAAACTTTGCAATATGGGCACGGAATAAGCTCATTGCGGACATCCAGTACCGTGCCGGATTGATGGGGATTACGGCGGACGGCATCAAAGACCCGCTTCCGCAGTCTACCGGGACGATGGAGTTTTATGACATCGGAACTTCTGAGCCGTATGCCATCAGCGGCGATGCGATCCCGCAGCGCAAGAAGCTGGTGGAGGTGATCCGCAAGAAAGAGAACGACAGCAACTACGCCACAGCTTATAAGTACATTCTGGAAGAGGTCGCCTATACATGGTTCAACCGGCTGATCGCCATCCGCTTTATGGAGGTCAACGACTATCTTCCCTCCCACATCCGCGTTCTGTCCTCCGAGAGCGGCAAGATCGAGCCGGATTTGGTGACAACACCCTTCGACGCGGAACTGACTTTCACTTCTGCCGAGGAAGAGACTGTCCTGCGCCTGAAAACCGAGAACAAGCTGGACGAGCTGTTCCGGCTTCTGTTCATCAAGCAGTGCAATGCCCTGAACGAAATCCTGCCCGCCCTGTTTGAGAAGACCAGCGACTATACCGAGCTGCTGCTGAACCTCTCCGTGGTAGATCGGGAAGGTGTCGTGTATCACCTGACACATGACATCCCGGAGCAAGACTTTGACATCACGCATCCTGATGAGAACGGAGAAATTCCAGGTCAGGTAGAAATCATCGGCTGGCTGTACCAATATTACAATACCGAGCTGAATGAGCAAGTATATGACGGCACGATGTCGAAGAGCAAAATCCCGCAAGAACTTCTCCCGGCAGCTACAACAATTTACACGCCAGACTGGGCGGTTCGCTACATGGTCGAAAATAGCCTTGGCCGTATTTTCATCGACAAACGGAAAGAACAGGGTGTTTTTGCCGATGGTCGCGGCCTCGATGAAATGACTTGGGATGAGGTCGAAGCAAAGCGCATCGCCAACGAAGAGGAAATCGCTAGGCAGATGGGCTGGAAGTATTATCTGCCGGAAGCTGCCCAGACTCAGGAAGTCCGCCAGCAGCTCGATGAGATCCAGAAGCAGAGCGAATATAAGGATGTACGGGACATCAAAGTCATCGACCCCTGCATGGGCAGCGGCCATATTTTGGTGTACGCTTTCGATGTGCTGATGCAGATGTACGAGAACGACGGGTACAGCCAGCGAGATGCGGCGCAGTGCATTCTTGAGAATAACCTGTTCGGGTTGGACATTGACGAACGGGCGGCGCAGCTTGCCTATTTTGCGGTCATGATGAAGGCCCGACAGTACAACCGGCGCATCTTCTCTCGCGGCATCCAGCCCCATGTCTATGCGATTGCCGAAAGCAATGACATCGACGCTTACACGCGGGACTACTTTGCGAACAACGACCCGAAGCTGAAAGCGGCGCTGGACAGCATCATCCAAGATTTACACGATGCGAAGGAGTACGGCTCCATCCTGACGGTGGCACCGGTGGACTTTGCCGCCCTGTATGCCCGTATGGACGAGGTGCAGAACGACATCAGCCTGCATCGGGAATCTGCCCTGAACACCATCCTGCCGCTGATCCGCGTGGCGGAAGCACTGGCGCAGCAGTACGATGTGGTGGTGACAAATCCTCCTTATTTGGGTAGTTCTCGGTTTTCTCCGCTATTGGACAAATATGTTAAAGAGAATTATGCAGATGTTAAGAGTGATCTTAGCATGGTCATGTATCAGGCAGCAATCAACAATTTTTCTAAGCGTTGTGGATTTATCTCCTTTATTACGACTTCATCGTGGATGTTCCTTTCAAGCTTTGAGAAATTGCGCGACTATCTGAGTCACGCAGCGACATTGTACAATCTTGTGGATTTCGGTACTGAGCTTTTCGATGGAAAAGTAGGACACAACCCTATTGTGTCTTGGGTGACGCGAAAAGCCCATGTTGATTATAAAATGACTGCTATCCGGCTGGTGGACTATTGTTACTCTCGCCGAGATGAAAAAGAGCCAGAGTTTTTTAATTTGAAGAACCGCTACACCGCCCAGCAATCCAACTTCTCCAAAATCCCCGGCTCGCCGGTTGCGTATTGGGTGAGTGGTTCATTTATACAAGCATTCGTGAACGGAGTCTCACTAAACTCCATTGCTCCCACAAGGAAAGGGATGTTTACAGGAGATAATGATAAGTGGTTAAAATTTTGGCATGAAATTGATTATAGAGATCTTTTCTTCAAGCAAAAACCCTACAATAAAGGTGGAGAGTTCAGAAGATGGTACGGCAATCATGAGTATGTGATTAACTGGAATAATAACGGCCAATCCGTTATCAACTTCAAAGGCTCTGGTAATATCAATACTACACTATATTTTCGCCCGTGTATCACATGGAGCCTTGTTACAACATATAAACCAAGTTTTCGTGGTATATTTGACAACGATCATGTTATGGGCGATGCAGGTCCAATAGCAGCAGCAAAAGAGAACGATATATTATACCTTCTCGGTTTATTGAACACAAAATTTGTTGCTGAAGTTGCCGCTCTTATTGCACCTACAATCAATTTTAGCAACGGTGTAGCAGGCGACATCCCCGTATTGTTTGATAACCTCAATAGGCCTAAAATAGAGGCGTTGGCTCAAGAGAATGTAAAAATATCGCAAGCGGACTGGGACTCCTACGAAACCTCATGGGACTTCCAGCGGCATCCGCTCATCCGTTCTGTTTCCCGTCTGACCGATGCCTACGCTGCATGGAAAGACGAATGCGAGCAGCGTTTTTTGCAACTCAAGACCAACGAGGAAGAACTCAATCGAATCTTCATCGTCATCTACGGCTTGCAGGATGAGCTGACCCCGGATGTGGCGGACAAGGATGTTACCGTCCACCGCGTTTTTGATACCAAGGACGATGTGCCGCAGTCCATGCAGGGCAGCAACTATGTTCGCACCAAGCGGGATGAGATTGTCTCGCTGCTCTCCTACGCCGTGGGCTGTATGTTTGGGCGTTACTCGGTGGATGTGGACGGGCTGGCCTATGCCGGTGGAGACTGGGATGACGGGAAGTACAAGACCTTCCTGCCCGACCGGGACGGCATTCTGCCCATCACCGACGAAGAGTATTTGGAGGACGACATCATTTCCCGCCTGTGCGACTGGCTGAAAGCCGCCTACGGTGCGGACACGCTGGAAGAAAATCTGGACTTCATCGCCGGGGCGCTGGGCGGTAAGGGCAACAGCAGCCGCGAGATTATCCGCAACTACTTCCTCAAGGATTTCTTCAAAGACCACTGCAAGACCTACCAGAAGCGCCCGATTTACTGGTTGTTTGACAGCGGCAAGCAGAACGGCTTCAAGGCGCTGATCTACCTCCACCGCTACACGCCGGACACCATTGGCAATCTCCGCGTGGATTACCTCCACAAGATGCAGCGCGTCTACGAGTCCGAAATCAACCGGATGCAGGACATGATCGACCACAGCACCAACGCCCGCGAGGTGGCTGCTTCCACCAAGCGGAAAGAAAAGCTCCAAAAGCAGCTCAAAGAGTGCCGCGACTATGATGAGATGATTGCCCACCTTGCCCTGAGCCGCATCGAACTGGACTTGGATGACGGCGTGAAGGTCAACTACGAAAAAATCCAAACCGCCAGCGATGGAAAGAAATATGCCGTTCTGGCTAAGATATGAGGTGTTGATATGGCAACTAACAAATTGAAAGTAATGCTGAGTTTCATGCGCGAAATTAACGACGGAAATATGCCGAGCGCTGCCGATTATGGCATTACGAACAAAGAATTTTGGGAAATAATTGATGCTTGCCAAGATGAGGGCTTGATAAAAGGCGCTCGATTTTCAAGAGGTGGTCAGGGAAATCCTATCCTTATGGCCTTCCTTGATGGGGTCACACTAACGGTAAAAGGGCTGGAATATCTCGACGAGCATTCAGCAGCTATGAGAGCATACAAAGGGTTGAAAGAGTTGCGAGATTGGCTCCCGTTTTGACTCATCCCAAATTCAACAATCAAGGAGGTGGTCGAGATGACCGCAGAAGAGATTTTCGCCGGTGAATCTGAAAATATAGAGTTCAAGAGCGAGATTCCCGCCAAAAGCGAGAAATACATGAAGACTGTGGTGGCCTTTGCCAATGGCAAGGGCGGCAAGCTGGTCTTCGGCGTGGAGAACGGCACATGGGCTGTCACCGGCTTTTCCAAAGAGGAAGTCTTTCAGAAGATGGACGCGATTACCAACGCCATTTTCGATAGCTGCGAACCCAAGATCACCCCGAACATCGCAGTACAGGAAATCGACGGGAAGGCCATCATCGTTGTCGAAATTATCCCCGGTATGCAGCGTCCCTACTATATCAAGAGTCAAGGCATCATGGAAGGCACTTACATCCGTGTAGCGGGCACAACCCGCCATGCGGAGCGCTACCGCGTGCAGGAACTCATCATGGAGGGCACGAACCGCTCTTTTGATCAGATGGAGCGGGAACAGACGGTATCTGAGGAAGAGATCGCGGCCTTCTGCGAGAAGATGTACCAACACGCCCTCAAGCTGGCCGAGACAGATACGGCACGGGAGCAGATCCAGAAGGTTAGCAAAAATCAGTTGCTTTCTTGGAAACTTCTGGTGGAGCGTGACGGCGCTTACCACCCCACCAATGGGTATCTGCTGCTGAACGGTGACACGGCTGAGTTCCCGGATGCCGCCATCCAGTGCGCGGTATTTAAGGGGGTTGTTCGGGACATCTTCATCACCCGCAAAGAGTTTACCGGGCCGATATACGAGCAAATTGAGGATGCCTACAACTTTGTATTGCAGCACATCGACCTCGGCTCCCGCATAGAAGGGATCGCAAGGCAGGACTACTATGAGCTGCCGGTCAAGACTATCCGCGAGATGATCTCGAATGCCGTCTGCCACCGTAGCTACCTGACACCGGGCAAAATTCAAGTGGCACTCTTTGATGACCGGTTGGAGGTCACCTCCCCCGGTATGCTGGACAGCGAAATTACCATTGAAAAGATGAAGTCCGGCCTCTCAAAGATTCGCAACCGAGGCATTGCCTCCGCCTTTTCCTACATGAACATTGTGGAGGCATGGGGCAGCGGCATTCCAAAAATGTTTCGAGAAGCAAAAGAATATGGCCTTCGCGAGCCGGAACTGATCGATATGGGCAGCGATTTCCGCATCAATCTCTATCGTAAGGACGCGACTACCGATCAGAATGGTGTCATTGATCCCAAAGAGCGTGACACTAATGACACCAAAGTTGAACCCAATGATACCAATGAAGAAGCGATTCTGCGCATCCTCCGAACTGACCCCAAAGCGACGCAGAAAGACATTGGAAAGATGCTGGGCATTTCCCTTGCCACGGTGAAGAGACTCATGAATACTCTCCAAAAAGATGGCAGGATACAGCGCAAGGGATCAAGCCGGAACGGAACATGGGTCATTGTCAATCCAAAGGAGTAAAACGGCATGGCAGAAATGAACATCAAACAAATCATAGACCGTCTGAATGCGGAGTTTACCGGCGACACCCGTAAACTCGTCTTTTGGTACGATGACAACGGAGAGTTTGTGGAGGATATGCAGAATGTGGAGCTTGAACATGCCAAGGTCTACTATTTGCAGCCGGACAACCAGTTTGCCACCAAGCTTTTTCTGGAACGGCAGGACACCACAACAAACTACCTCATTTACGCGCCCTTTCCAAAGCCGGATGTGAGGGACAACCATCTGGAGGACACGCTGCTCTACTCCAAGCGTTTCTTTGCCGACCGCGCTTCGCTGCTTTCCGTGGATTTGGGAATCGACGAGAAGTACAAGCCCATCATCGAAAAGCACATTAAGTTCTTTGCCAACAAGGAGCGGACGCAGCGCTTCTATGACCTTGAAATCGAAAACTTCAATGAAGAGAACATCATCACGGGTCTTCTCTCTGCCATTTGCCGCACCCGTACCTGTTCCTTTGAAGAAGTAATCCGGGTCATGCTGACGGACAGCGAGCTTACAGATAATAAATTCCTGTCCGAGGTGGAGAAATACGGTCTGCTGGATGATTTCTGGAAGCTCTGCGAGCAGCACTTCGGCTACACGGATGTAAAGCCGACGCTGGAAAAGCTGGCCGTTACCATGTTCGTCACCTACACCGCCAAGTATGTAGGCGCTGAACTTCCGAAGGCTTGGAAGGGATTTGTCTCCTATAAGGCCGGGAACATCATCGCCTTTATGGATAACCTGATGAACAACATCCTGTACCGAGGCCGGTATGACGAGCTTTCCGCTCATGTGGCTTCCGGCTTGAATGTCAAGAAAGCATTTTCCGACTATCCGCCCGAGGACTTGGTGAACTGCGATACCTTCCTTGCTGTTGACCAGATCCTCATAAAGTGGATCGTGGCGCGCTTGGTGGCTGAGGATATTGGCGCAAAGCTGGACGATCTGACCATCCCGCAAATCTGCGAGAAACGGAGCAAGATGCACTTTGGAGAAAAGACCAACGTCTGCTACCAAATGCTCAGCAGCGCCTATCAAATTATTCAGGTGGGAAATTATCGCTGCCCAGACAACTTCAAAGTCATTCTCCGCAAGTATCAGGAGGAAGACTTCCAGATTGATTACGAATACCGGTGCTTCTACTCTGCTTACGATCAGATGGATGATCCGGCAGATTTTGAGCCGCTGCGTGACTTGGTGGAGAATATCTATACCAACGAGTATCTGGAAACGCTGCTTCCCAAATGGAATGCCGCCATTCAAGAGCCGGACTCGTTTATGGCGCTGCCCTTGCAGAGGGACTTCTATGCCCGCAATTTGAAGAATGCCAAGGAGCGCACGGTGGTCATTATCTCCGATGCCATGCGCTATGAGGTGAGCAAGGAACTGTTCCGCCGGATACAGGATGATCCCAAATGTACGGCAAAACTGGAAGTGCAGCTCGGTGTTCTGCCCTCCTACACCCGTCTCGGTATGGCGGCTTTGCTGCCGCACACGGAACTGACGATGACAGATGATTTCAAGGTGTTGGTGGATGGATTCCCCTGCGAAAATCTCGCCGAGCGGGAAGCAATTTTGCAGAAATACAGCAGTGACAGCGCATGTGTCCAGTTTGACAGTATCAAATCGCTCAAGATTGCCGATCTCCGCAGCATCTTCACCGGCAAACAGGTGGTTTATGTGTACCACAACCAGATCGATGCCCGCGGGGACAAACCCAATACCGAGGACGAAGTTTTCGTTGCCTGTCAGGAAGCGATTACGGAAATCATCGACCTGATTCGGCGCATCTCCACCAGCGCGAATACATACCGGTTTATCGTAACGGCTGATCATGGCTTCCTCTACAAACGGGATAAAATCTCAGAGAGCGATAAGATCGAGGGGATAAAAAGCAAGACCTCCTTTATCAACCGGCGTTTTGTGGTTTCACCGGAACCAGTTGCCGGAGATGGCATTGCCAGCATGGAAATGGGAAAAATCCTCCGCAGCTCCGATACCAAATGGGTGTCTTACCCGATCAGCGACGATGTGTTCAAAGTGACTGGCGGCGGGCAAAACTATGTGCATGGCGGTTCCTCCCCACAGGAAATGCTGGTGCCTGTGCTTGATCTCAAGATGGAACGAGGCCACATGGATACTCGAAACGCGAGTCTTGCCCTTGTGAGCATGGTGCGGAAAATCACTAACAAGATCACCGTACTGGATTTCATCCAATCTGAGCCGGTCAGCGATGTAGTCAAAGCGGCTACTTATCGTCTGTTCTTCGTCTCTGATGACAACGAACGGATTTCCAACGAGAATAGCTGTATTGCTGACAGCCGTGATCAGAATGCGTCTAAGCGTATCTTCCGCATGAAATTCCAGTTCAAAGACAAAAAGTACGACAAGGACAAGCAGTATTTCTTCGTGATATACGATGATGCAACAGGGCTTGAGGTGTTCCGGCATCCTGTCATCATGGACATGGCCTTTGCCGATGACTACGGCTTTGGCTTTTAAGGGAATACCGGTGTGACAGGAGGCGATTGGAGTGGTTGATATGACAGAAAACGAGGACAAAAGAGCTGTCATCAAATCAAAACTGCGTCAGTATTTTGATGGAAAGATTGTACGCAAGGATTTGACCAAGAAAATCAAGGAAGGGGCAAATGTTCCGGTCTATGTCCTTGAATTTCTTCTGGGACAGTATTGCAGCTCTGATGATCCGGAGATTATTGAGGAAGGCGTAGAGAGCGTAAAGCGCATTCTCGCGGATAACTTCGTCCGCCCAGATGAGGCGCAGAAGATTCTCTCTGTCCTGCGGCAGCGGGGCAGCTATACCGTGATTGATAAAATCACGGTGAGCCTGAATATCAAACGGGATTTCTATGAGGCGGAGTTCTCCAACCTCGGGCTGAAGAACATCCCCATAGACGAGGAATATCCCGCCAAATTTGACCGGCTGCTTTGCGGCGGTATCTGGTGCATCGTGCAACTGGACTATGAGTATATGGAGGAAGACAGGAACGGAACGCCGATCAGCATCCGAAAGCTCAACCCCATCCAGATGCCCCATGTGGATATTGAAGAGCTGAAACAGGGGCGGAAAGCATTTACGCAGGACGAATGGATGGATGTGCTGCTGCGCTCCATCGGTATGGAACCGGACTCCTTGACTTACCGCGAGAAATGGCTGCTTCTGATCCGTATGATCCCGCTTGTAGAAAATAACTTCAACCTCTGTGAGTTGGGGCCGCGCAGCACTGGCAAATCCCATCTTTACAAAGAAATTTCACCGAACAGTATTCTTGTTTCCGGTGGTCAGACAACGGTTGCCAATCTGTTTTATAACATGGGACGCAAAACGGTTGGTCTTGTCGGATTATGGGACTGTGTTGCTTTTGACGAGGTTGCCGGTATCAAGTTCAAAGATAAAGACGGCATCCAAATCATGAAAGACTACATGGCCTCCGGCTCCTTTGCCCGAGGCAAAGAGGAAAAGGCCGCGACTGCCTCGATGGTATTCGTTGGAAATATCAATCAGAGCGTGGATGTGCTGCTCAAGACATCCAGCCTTTTTGACCCCTTCCCGCCTGAAATGGGTACGGATACGGCTTTCCTTGACCGGATTCACTGCTATCTTCCCGGTTGGGAAATCCCGAAGTTCCGCCCGGAGCATTTCACAGATGACTATGGGTTTATCACGGATTATCTGGCGGAGTTTATCCGGGAGCTGCGCAAGGAGCAGTATGGGGATGCGCTGGATAAATATTTCCGTCTAGGCTCCAACCTCAACCAGCGTGACACCATTGCTGTTCGGAAGATGGTCGGAGGCCTCTTGAAGCTGCTCTACCCTGACGGCGAGTTTACGAAAGAACAACTGGAAGAGATTTTGAAGCTTGCATTGGAGATGCGCCGCCGTGTCAAGGAGCAGCTGAAAAAGTTGGGCGGCATGGAGTTCTATGATGTGAATTTTTCCTACATCGACAAAGACAACTTTGAAGAATACTATGTTTCCGTACCGGAGCAGGGCGGTGGCAAGCTGATCCCCGAAGGAATGTGCAATCCCGGCCAGGTCTATACTGTTTCGCAGGGGAAGTCTGGCATGATTGGTGTGTTTCGGTTGGAATCACAGATGCTTCCTGGTAACGGTAAATTCGAGCGAACAGGACTTGGCTCAGAACGCGAAGCGAGAGAAGCGACAAATACCGCCTTCAACTTCCTGAAAGCCAATGCAGGGCGCATCAGCGGAGCAATCAGCACCACGACAAAGGACTACATCGTCAACTATCAGGATATGCAGGGAATTGGTATGACGAACAAGCTTGCTCTCCCGACACTGATTGCACTGGCATCCGTCGCACTGAATAAGCCTATGGTCAGCAGTCTAGCCGTGTTGGGAGAAATCAGCATCGCCGGTACAATGATCAAAGTGGATGAGCTTGCAAATTCCCTTCAAGTATGCCTTGACAGCGGTGCGAAAAAAGTGCTTTTGCCGATCACGTCTGCCGCTGATCTCGGGACAGTGCCGTCAGAATTGATAGGATGCTTTAACCTTATTTTCTATCAGAGTGCAGAAGATGCAGTGTACAAGGCTTTAGGTGTAGAATGACGACGAACTTACTCAAATAAAATAGAAAAATGCTTTTAACAAGAAACGGGGAGAATAGATTCCTTTACCTGAAGATTCCCATTTTTCAAAATAAGAGTAATTACTTTTTTTGCAAATTTCTTGCTTACCATCGTATCCCACTCTGCCAAGCGGATAATCTCCGCTGTTCCAGCCTCAAAATCAAACGAAATCTCACCCCATTCGCCGTCGTTGTCCACCTGATATAGGTAGGCAGCGGCGGCGATTTTCTTTTTGCGTTTGGTCTGGGACTTGCGTTTCAGTCGGATCATATGAAGCACTCCGGCTTCTGTCAGCAGACAGGCCAAATGATCCACGGCTTTACGGTAGGCCCGTTCTGCACCACTGGCCGTGCTGCCCTCAAAGAGGACTGCCAGTTCTTCAAAGGTCAACCGGGTGCTGATGGGACTGACCCGCCCACAGGTCATACAGATGGCGTTTCTCTTTTCCAAAAGGGTCTGTTCCCGGTAATTCAGCTTTTCAAACGCTTCTCGGACAGCTTCAGCCCGGATACCGTTCCATAGAATCTCCGCATAGTCCCAATGGTCATCCCGGCTGACATCCTCGCCGGTTTCTTCGCTGTCCTCATCCTGAATGGTCTGATAAAACGGAACACGGCTTCGATTTTGCTTGGCCAATGCTAAAAACTTTGCTGCGGTTTCCTCGGTACAACCGTTTTTCTGGGCATATTTCTGGATTGCCGCCTGTTCAGACTGACCGGATTGATTATAGAGCCAAGCAATCCCACGCACAGCTTTGTACTCATCCACATTTTCAAAGGAACCAGCCTCCTCTTGCATCCGGCAGGTCAAAAGGGCGTTCCCGATAAAATGATGGGCATAGGTCAGAAAATCTGCTCCTTGTGCGGGATCGTATTCCCGGAGGCAATCCAGCATGGCAAGCACACAGCTCATTTTGTAGTCTAAAAAGCGTTCCGGGTCATAGCGATCCAGTCCCTCCCGCAGCAGGAAACAGCGAACACGGCCATTAAGCCGATTTTCATAGCAGTGCAGGAAAAAGGAGAACCAGCGCAATTCACGACTCCGCACAGCCTCAATGATGTAGTCGTTCATATTTTCCAGAGCAGGCGGTTCCGGGTCAAGCTGAAAGATGCGTTCCGCTTCCCGCATGGTCAAGCCCTTGGTTTCAGTCAAAAAGCTGTATTTGGCACAGTAGCCGGGCAGTTCCCATGTCCACGCTGTATCCATTTTCCCTCACCACCTTTCAAATATTTCGCTGCTTATTTCTTTTGTACGGCCTTCAAAAGTGCATCCTGGGTCATTTCCTGCTCATAGACAGTGCTGGCATAACGCTGATCTGAAAGCGCACGGAGCATCTTATCTTTTGCCAGCTTTTTCATAGCTGCTGCCGTCTCTTCATCCAACTTTCCCCGGCGGGTGCTTTGCAGGATGGTGTTCATCCGGCGGGTATAAATGGCCTTGATGGGGTGATCGTCTGCAAGCTCCCGCTGCTCCCGGCCTCTCAGATTGCCGATTTGTCGGCACGTCCGTCCCCGCTGGTCGCCGGGAGCCAGACCGCCGCAGTATTTGGTATGCCGTGCATCAATGGTGAGAAACCATCTGTCGCAGATGGGGCATTTCTTGGGTGCATGGCCCACACAAAGCCCCTCAAACAGATCGGAACGGAACATCCCCACAAAGGAGACATAGTGCATCCGCTTGACCAGCTGAGGCTCCGTCTTTCCGGGTCGAGTGGCGGCTACATACTGCACCGAAGCATTGGTCAGGGTCATCCAAGCCGGGTTATCCAGCGACAGAGTTGGCTCACTTTTGAAGAACTGCCCGAACATTGCCGCATAACCGTCCGAGGTACGGTCATGGCCGGGTTCATTCAACCGCTCTGCAAATTTCGTCAGGGCCTCCTTGTATTGCCCCAGAGAATAACTCAAATGCCCCAGCACCTGCGCTATTCGGACGAGCATTGTTGCCTTGCTGTGCTGACCAGTCAAAGCACAAATCAGCTGCTCCTGCTGGGTAAGCTGCAAATAGGCTTTGGCATCTTCCATGTATTCTTCGGAAAAGATGGCTGTAAGTTTTTGCTCAAAATAGCTTCGATTCAGGCGGGAGAACGGTGGCGTGGCCTGTAAAAAGGAGATGATCTCGCCAGCGGCCTGCTGCACCTGCGGCAGCAGCTCCATATCCACGGAACCGGTGTTCATCCCCTGAAGCAGCTGGTTCAGCACATTGCAGGGTGTATCCAGCTTTTCGATGGTACTGTCCGGGATGTTTAGCACCTCGCAGCCAATGGTTCCTGTGGGCATGGCACACCCCTCATAGGTCACGGTGTCCTGCCAAAAATCCAGCGATAAAACCGCATGGTTGATGATCTGATCCATGTTCTCCCTCCTGTCATGTTTTTCTATTTTTATAATAGCACACAATCAAATTCTTGTCATGTTTTTTGAAAACGGCTCGTCATGCCATTAGCCTGTTTTTTTCGATTTTCCCCATAACCTATACAGAGGGGTGAAAAAACTGCCCCATCAAAAAGGAAATGGAGGGAATCTGTATGAATTTGTTTGAAGTGGTGAAAGCCAGTATCAACACACAGGAAGCAGCGCAGACGTATGGAATCGATGTCAACCACCATGGCATGGCGTTGTGCCCGTTCCACAATGACCGTCATCCGAGCCTGTATGTATCGGATGACCACTACCACTGTTTTGCCTGTGGAGAGCATGGGGATGTGATCGACCTGACTGCCAAACTGTTTGACCTTCGGCTGTATGATGCGGCCCGAAAACTGGCGTCGGACTTTCACCTTGCGCCGGACAAGCCCTTGCCGGAATCCATTCGTCAAAAATGGAAGCAGAAAACCAAAGCACAGCAGCTTCGTGAGAACGAGCAGCTGTGCTTTTCTGTTTTGAACGAATACCGGCGGCTGCTCCTGGATTGGAAAAAACGGTATGCGCCGCAAGCGCCGGAAGATTCGCTGGATAAGCGATTTGTGGAAGCCTGTCACCGTCTGCCCTGGGTGGAGTATCAGCTGGACATCCTGCTGCAAGGCGATTCCTATGAACGAAGCGAAGTCGTAAGCGAACTAACGGCAGACGGATACATCCGCAAATTACAAGCCCGCCTGAGAGAGGAGCGATACCATGAATAACCCTGTTTGGATCGATGACAAGGGGAAAATCGTAGAGCCGGAATACTGCCGGGATTTTCTGTCCCGGCATCCCATGCGCTGCATCAACGACCGATTTTATACTGTGGATGGACAGCTGCCGGATGAGAACAAATTGAAGCGAACGATTTATGAGGAACTCTCGCCCTGGCTTCATGCCAAAGCCGCACAGACGGTGGAACAGGTAATCAAAGCGCTGAAGCTGGCGGCATACGCCGACCCTTTGCCCCTGCAATGTGACCGCATCCATGTGGCGAACGGCACTTATTTTCTGGATGGCACGTTTACAGAGGAAAAAGAGTATTGCAGCAACCGCCTGCCGGTGTCCTATCAGACAGAGGCTCCTGCACCGGAACAATGGCTGCGTTTTCTCTCGGAGCTGTTGGAGCCGGAGGATATTCCCGCCTTGCAGGAATATCTGGGCTACTGCCTGATTCCGTCCACCAAGGGCCAGAAAATGCTCATGCTGATCGGCAAGGGCGGCGAGGGCAAAAGCCGCATCGGTGTGGTGATGAACGCCATTTTCGGGTTCAACATGAACACCACTTCCATCCAGAAGGTAGAAAACAACCGTTTCGCCAGAGCCGACCTGGAGGGCAAGCTGCTCATGGTGGACGATGATCTGGACATGAACGCCTTGACCAAAACCAACTATGTAAAATCCATCGTGACAGCAGAACTGCGGATGGATTTGGAACGGAAGAAAGAACAGAGTTATCAGGGGCAGCTTTATGTGCGTTTTCTCTGTTTCGGCAACGGAGCATTGACTGCACTTCACGACCGCAGCGACGGCTTCTTTCGCCGCCAAATCATTCTGACCACCAGGGACAAGCCTGCGGACCGGTTCGATGATCCGTTTCTTGCCGAAAAGCTGATTGCCGAGAAAGAGGGAATCTTCCTCTGGATGCTGGATGGGATGCGGCGGCTGATTGCCAACCACTACCACTTTACCATCAGCCAGAGAGCCAAGGACAATATCACTTCCGCTGTTCGGGATGCCAATAACATTCTGGACTTTCTCGATTCTGAGGGTTATGTGGCATTCAAGGCCGATTATGAAGCCAGCACCAAAAATCTGTATGCAGCCTATAAGCGGTGGTGTGAGGACAACGCAGAAAACCCACTGTCCCCAAAGAGCTTCGCAAACCAGCTCAGCCAGAATGCTGAACGCTACCATTTGGAGCCGGTCAATAACCTGCACATCGGTGGTGGAAAACGGTGCCGGGGATATATGGGCATTTATGTTCTGCTCTCGCCTATGGAGTTGTAATGAAACTTCAAAACCTTCTGTTCGTGCGTTCATGCGTTCCTGATCGGGTGCAGCCTGTGGAACGAAGGAACGCACGAACGCAAAAAATCGAAGTTCATTTTTTATTGTTCGGCTCAGAGGACGCTCTAAAATCCGCACTTTCCAA
>ENA-OPAO01000881-OPAO01000881.1-human-gut-metagenome-genome-assembly--contig:-NODE-881-length-22910-cov-3.448523_pt1 | contig 22910 bp, 18 predicted proteins | sample MGYA00241054_ERZ501424 | MGnify/ENA primary metagenome ERZ501424 (study PRJEB25962, sample SAMEA2042623) | human gut metagenome | biome: human gut; feature: human-associated habitat; material: faeces...
CCATCTGCTCGAACTCGCGGGTGCGGAAGGTGAAGTTGCCCGGGGTGATCTCGTTACGGAAGGACTTGCCCATGTTGGCGATGCCGAACGGCGGCTTCTTACGGGAGGAGGTCATCACGTTCTTGAAGTCCACGAAGATGCCCTGTGCGGTTTCCGGACGCAGGTAGTGCAGGGAGTTCTCGTCCTCGACCGGGCCAAGGTGGGTGCGCAGCATCATGTTGAAGTCGCGCGGTTCGGTCCACTTGCCGCGGGTGCCGCAGTCGGGGCACACGATGTCGGCCATGCCGTTCTCCGGCAGCTTGTCTCCATGCTTCTCGGCGTAGGATTCCTCAAGCTTGTCGGAACGCTGGCGCTTATGGCAGTTGAGGCACTCGACCAGCGGATCGTTGAAGACGGCCACGTGGCCGGAAGCCACCCACACGGGGGTCGGCAGGATGATGGAGGTGTCCACGCCCACCACGTCGCCACGGGTGACGACCATGGAGCGCCACCATTCGCGCTTGATATTGTCCTTCAGCGCCACGCCGAGCGGACCGTAATCCCATGCGGAACGGGTTCCGCCGTAGATTTCACCGGCGGGAAAAACAAAGCCACGACGCTTGGCAAGGGATACGACTTCATCGAGTTTGGATACAGCCACAATGCACCTTCTGGATTGAATGGTTTGGGGTCTTTACAAGCGCAAAGCCTACCGTCACAGGCTGACAGCTTCGCCTGACAGTTTCACGGCATGGCAAGTTACGTGATTTCCGATGGGGATGAACGGCAAATTGATGCAAGAACCGAATGAAAACAGATAAGAATATGTGAAGATACATAAGGGGCTTCCCGCGAATGCGGAAGGCCCCATGTAATGGATAAGGAGAGAATCGTTCTTTATGTATTGTTTGTCACTGCTTGGTAACGTTCTCGTCTTCGACGGTGTCATTGTTAAGCAGCAGCGACCAGATTTTACAATTGATGGTCACGTTGTTCTTGGTGGCGTCGCCGCCCTTATCAAGGGTGTACGTCACATCTTCAGGAACGGCAATACGGTTGATGCCCTGCACGGCCTGAACGAAGCCACGCATTGCATCATAGCTGCCATTCGCAGTAATGCTCACCGGAACCTGCACAAGCCGGCCGGCTTTGATGGTTCCCTGCATTTCGGACGGCACTTCAGCGGTGGTGGCCTCATCGAAGGTCACAGACTGGATGGAGACGCCCGCACCATCAGCAGCGGCATTCAACGAATCGATGAATTCGTTTTGGTTATAGCCGTCAGGAATCTGGCGCTGCAGCTGACGCAAACGATCCTTCTGCAGGCCGATCGTCTCGCTCGCCATACGCAGCGTTTCAATCTGGTCACGCGTTTTCTTGTTGCTTTCTTCGATCTGCGCAGTCTGCGCGTCGGCTTCCTTAATGTGTGTAAGACGCGGAGATACGCCTACAAGCCATGTCAACATCAGCACCACTACGATGCCGACGGCCAGTGCGATCCATGCGATTTTATGCTTGTTCATGTTTCCTCCTGCTTATCAGTTGGACGATCCGCTGGCATCGGATGAGGTGTCAGTCGACTGGTTGGCAGAAGCATCAGACTGTCCGGACGCAGCCTTGTCGAGGCTTGCGCGCAGCTTGGCGAGCAAATCACGGTTGGCCTGGGTCGCGCCTGCTGAGTTGTCGCTTCGCGAAGTGGTGTTGCCGTCCATCACCAGTGAAATCGTTCCGGTATACGTGTAGGTGGTGCCACCTTCACTGTCATTCTTGGTAATAGAGCTCACATAACCCGTCTTGTACGTGGGAATCGAGGCGAAATTGTTGATAAAGTCCTTGGCCGAGTAGAAATTCGGCGATTCGATGGTGAAGTCCGCGGAAATCACGCCGTTACCAGACCACACAGTGGACGTATTGTCGGAGGATGAGGACGAATTGTTCGATGAAGCGATCTGGAAGCTTTTGAGTTCCAGATTCGTATACTGGCCGCCTTCCGGAAGCGAGCTGTTCAGCGAATCGGCGACCTTCATCCAGTCCATTTCGTCATACAGCATGGCAATCTTCGCCTTCTGCGCATCGTCCAGCGAATTCAACGTGTCTTCGACATCCTTGAACTGCGCTTTCTCCTTTTGCAGGGAAATGGTCTTCTGTTGAGCCACTTCCACACGATGGTCCGCCCATGTGGATTGGGCGAACATGAACACGCTGACCACCAAAGATACAATGAGCACGCCGATCAGCACATACGTTAACAGGTATTTGATGGCTCGATCGCGATTCAATCCGACGATGGAACGCGGAATCAGGTTAGCGCGCATGGTCCAGTCGGCTGGGTTTTCCGGCGCGGTGCTACGCTTGCCGATACCGCCCGCCTTCAACGCATTGCTGATATCGGAGACGTTCATGGATAGCAGGGTGCCCTTCTGACCGTCCGAAGTGTCCGGATAGGCGATTTCCTTGCCACGTCCACGGTGGGAGTTGGCCTTGTTTTTCTTGGATTTCATATCAAGTTTCATAATCACACTCACCTCGGCTTCTTTCCGATGACCAGTCCCAGCACCCCGCCTAAATCGACCGCGTGCGCCACAATGTTCTGACGTTCGACTTCCTTGGACAGCTTGAAGCGGATGAACGGATCGCCAATGCGCACCATCTTGTTGATGGAGCTTGCCAACACTGGGGGCAGACCAATGAGTCGCGCACCCGTACCGGTGAGGATGATGCCGCTGATGGTGCTGTCCGCATGGTCGACGTCGTACATGTTCAACGTATTGCGAATACCGACGATGAGCTGCGCCGTGGTTTCACGAATGACTTCCTCGGCTTTTTCGAGACGTTCGTCACCGGTCACATTTTGCAGACCAATCTGGTTTTTGATGCGTTCCGCGTCTTCGAAGGAGATGCTCAGCGCATTGGCGATGGCGTCGGACACGTCGTCGGCACCGGACGGCACGACGCGCATATAGGCGGGTTTTCCGTTATTGAGCACGATCACGTCGGTGCAGTTGCCGTTGATGTTGACCACCGCTTCGGTCTGCGCCTGGTTGGTGTCGCTGAACAGGCGGGCCAACGCGAACGGACCGGCGTCGATGGAGGTGATCACGAAACCCGCTTCTTCTGCGGTATACGCAGTTTTTTCCAGACCACCGCGCAGAGTGGCTACGAGAATGCCATGAAGCTGCTTGCCGTTCTGCTCGTCATCCACTACAGACAACGGCACGAAGTCAAGTTCGGATTCCTCAATGGGCAATGGAATCATGCCTTTGGCCTGGAATGGCAGGGTTGAGCGTAAATCAGCTAGGGACATGTAGGGGAAGTCCGCCTCACGGAACACCATACGACGGCTCGAATAAACGAGTATGGTGTTCTCACGCGGGAACTTGAAGCGTTGCACCAACGTTTTCAGTAGACCGGTGACCACTTCGGCGTCCACCACTTCGCCATCCACCACAGCTCCAACGGGCAGCGGAAGCGCCTGGAAGTGTTTGATGGTCGGCGAATCCGTATAGGGGTCGGCTATGACCGCCGCTCGTATGGCGTCGCTCGCAATCGACAGCGCCGTTATTGCTCTCATGGTCTCTCCTTATATATATGGGTCTTGTATGCGGATGCGTTACGCAAGTCCGGTGAGTTGCAGGTATAGTGTGGCGATTGGTACGCCGGCGAAAATGCCAAGCCATGCGCCGAGCAGCATGGATGGCCCGAAGGGGATGCCTCCATGAAGGTCGACCTTTTTGCTGGCCAGCAATACCAAGCTGATGGCACCGCCGATGAAGAACGCGGCGAACGATCCAATGATGAATTGCGGCCAGCCAAGCCAGCCAAGCAGCAATCCGAGAATGAATGCGAGTTTGATGTCGCCGTCTCCCATACCACCTTTCCAGATGAGTGAGAGTACGAAATAGAACACGAAGAGAATCAGCGCGCAGAGCGCTCCGCGACCAAGACAATTCCACTCCCCTATGCCAAACGATGCCACAACCAGCAGCAATACCGTTGCGATAAGCGTCGGCAGTAGCACTACGTTGAGGATGAGATGGTGGTCCAAGTCGATGAACGCTATGACGATGGACACGCATGCGAACACGTACAGCACGGGTAGTGCCCACAACGGGTATGCGCCGAACAGTCCACCTGCGGTTACGGCAAGGAAGGACAGTCCGCCAAGCGATTCGACCAGCGGATATCGTGCGGCAATCGGTTCTTTGCAGTGTCGGCATTTCGCGCCGAGCGCCAACCAGGAAAAGATGGGAATATTGTCATACCAAGCGATTGGCGATTCGCATTTCGGACAAAAGCTACGTTTCGGATTGGTGATGCTTATGTGGTTCGGCACGCGCCATATCACTACATTCAGGAAAGATCCGAAGATACAGCCGATGATCAGCGAGGCCACCAGCAGTATCACCACGGTAGGAACATCATTCACTATATCCATGCCGTTCACCACTTTCTGGATGTGACGGTGGAGTCCACAACCGCTGAGAAATAGGTACTGGTAGGGATAGATACGGTGGTCGTCGTCGTTGTCCAAGTAATGCTACCGGCCGATCCGGCATCACCATAATTCACTGAAGCGTTCCATGCCTGCGATTTCACCAGTCGCCCACGCACGTCACGATCGGTTCCGCATGAAACCATTTTCAGCATGGAATGACCGTCTGAGCGATTGTATTGACGGTCTTTCTTCCCATTGCTTTCCACATAGTCTCCCGGATAGATTTCCGTCAGGCACATGCCTTCGCTGGTTTGGAAAGTGCCAGCCCATGGATACTGCGTCTTGCCGCCGTAACTCACCGCTTTCGAGGTGTTGTGCTCGTTGTATCGGCGGAACTTTGTGGCGTCACTTGGATTGTCGGTCAACGACACCTTACTGCCGGAAACATGCAGGTACTTCGTGTTGCCGTTGGTGTCGTGCAGGGCTATGGTGGTGTCGATGCCAGTGCCATCGGCGCTGGCATCTTCGGTATAGGAGACGCGGTCGGATGTGAAGTTGAAGTTCTCCTTGTCGGCGGTCGAACAGTGAGAGGTCGAGATGAAATCGCTGCCTTGCCCCATGATCGTCTTCTGGTAGCATTTCGCGTCGAAGTCCGCACTATGCACGTCGCAGGTGTCGGCGTATACGTCGTTGCCGTCCATCACCATGCAGAATCCGGATGCGGAGTTCACCATCTGATTGGTGCCGTATCCCGCTTCGCCTGCTTGGCTGAAGGATGCGGTGGCATCCTGCATGTCGGCACCGTTCGAAAAGTAGGAATCGCTGAAGTTATAGGTCCATTGCGACACCATATACGCCTGACTGTAGGGGGTGGCTTTGATATTGCCGCCCGCGAAATGTGGATCGCCACTGTCTTGTGGGCTACCGCCGTAATGGGTGACTTCCAGACGTTGGAACTTGGTCTTTTTGCCGCTCTGCACGCCGGCTACGGCATATCCCTTGCTTTCAGGCAGGGCGGAATCATATGACGCTGCTTGCGCACCGACATCGCCCGTCAGCTCGTTCCAGTATCCGGCGTTGATGAACCCGTTGTAGAAGTTCCATTTCTGGTATTTGTTGAGCAGACTGTTCGGGTCGTTCTTCTCCGTCTGCTGCGCAACCTTATTCGGATCCGTATAATAATCGCCCTGGAAGTGGACTCCGTATGATGTGCCGCATGGCTGCAAGGTGGCCGGAGTCTTGCCGTCGGTGTCATCGATGCTCACGCCGGTGACGCACAATCCCATATTCGAGGCCAGACGGATGGAATTGTCCTTGTAGTACACCCACGTGTTCAATGAGGAGTACGCACCGTCAGCACGGCATTCCTCAGTATATTGGTAGGTGTCACCTCCCGCGTTGTATGCGGCGGGCAGTACCACCAGCCCAGAACCGGCTTGAGGCGATTTGCTTAAATCGAGGTTCTCGGCAATGCTTTTCTTCTCGTTGGTAACCGGAATGGTGGTGGCCAGCATGCAGGTGCGGTTCACTGGATTCAACGTCGCAGTGCCATCGGACAGCTGGCTGGTATTGGTGTGTCCGGAATCCACCGTGCCGGAGAATTTAACTTCGCCGGTTGGATCGGATCCGATGGACACGCCATCATAATCCACGGGTACCCATACGAACTGCGAATCGAGCCTGTTGTAGGGCGCCGCGGCATAAAAACCCATGCCCATGCGGCCGCCAACACCCAAGGCACTTGAATGATTCGTGGTAGTGGAGTCCGTTTTGGCTTCGATCCTGCATACCGCACGCTTCATGGCCTGCGGGCTTTTGGTGTTGCCTGCTGTACGGCCGTCCTTATACCGGTTGATGAAGCCCGTGGCCACCACTTCGGCATACTGTAGGTTTTTCAGATCGGATGGAGAGCTGATCATCTCCGCCGATGCGTCATCCGGATTGGTGTCATAGAAATTGATGCGCACACGATAGGACAGGTCATCCGGCGTATATGAAGCCGTATCCGATGTTTTTACCGTCTTATTCAAAGCAACATGATTCAACAATACGGATGCGCCATCATATTTGGCAAATTCACCATCCTTGGAACTGTCGTTCATATCAGCATCAACGGTAGGCAACACCTTCTGCAAATCATCAAGACTCGTAGAACCTTGCAACTTCGCCAGAGTTTCATTGATATAGCTCAAGCCGACTTCAAGGCCGGATTCGGCCGCATAGTTGGCTTGGGAATTTTCCTTATTATTCTTGTAAGGAATCGCCTGGGCAAGCAGGGTAGTCATGACCAGAGCGGATGTGGTGAGCACCACCATCACGAACAGAACGGCCAGCATCATGGCGGCGCCGCGCTCCCCCATGCGTTCGCGTAATGCCGCACGGTACCTGCGGTTGAGTCTGGACCACAATCCGGTCTGTTTCATGCTTGCTCCTATATATAAAGGTATGTTTCGCTCGGGTACTCGGATATCAGATCAGGCCTGACCATTGATGGCGTCGAACATGGAGAACATCGGCATGTACAATGCCACCACCATGAAGCCGACCACCACGCCGAGGAACAGGATCATCAACGGTTCCAGCAACGAAGTGAGCTGTTTGGCCATGGATTGGGCCTCTTCGTCATATGCTTGGCCCGCGCTGGACAGCATTTTGTCGATGGCGCCGGAGTCCTCGCCAATGGCCACCATCTGCACCAGCATGTTCGGGAAGATCTTTTCGGTGCTCATGCTGTCGGCCAGACGGTAGCCACGTTCCACCAAACGGCCCACACGCTTCGAAGACGAATCAATCACATAGTTGCCCGAAGTCGATCCGACGATATCAAGTGCCTGGAGAATCGGCACACCGGAAGCGAGCATGGAAGAGAAATTATTGCAAAAGCGGGCCAGGGCCACGTTGGTGTCCAGCTTGCCGAACACCGGTGCCTTGAGTGTGAACGGATCCCACCAGGTGCGGATGATGTCTTTGTTACGGTTACGCTTCCAGAACATGGCCAGCGCCACGACGGCCACAATCAGCACCGGAAGCACGTAGGGCATCACTTTGCCGAGGTCCACCAGGATCTGGGTCACGAATGGCAACTGGGCATTCATGGAATCGTACATGCTGGCGAACATCGGCACGATGGTGAGCAGCATCACCATCACCAAGATCAGGGCGATGCCCAGTACCACGACCGGATAGGCCATGGCGCTTTTGATCTGCCCTTGGAGCCTCACATCCGCTTCGAAGCTGTCCGCCACGGTGAGCAGCGATTTGTCTAGGAAGCCGCCGGTCTCGCCGGCACGAACCATGTTGACCATGATCGGCGGGAACAGGGAATCGGGATCCGCCGACATGGCTTCGGAGAAGGACGAGCCGCCTTCCACTTGCGCCACGCAGGCCTGCACTGCCTTGCGGAGCTTCACGTTCTCGATTTGTTCGGCGACGATGTTCAAGGCTCGGATCAGCGAGACGCCAGCCGCCACCATGGTGGCGAGCTGCCGCGCCATTACGGCGAAGTCTTTTTTGCTTGGATATTTCTCGAACGCCTTGATGTTGATCTCCGCGTTGAGACCGGTGCCGGCAGCTGTGTCGGTCAGATCGGTCGGATACAGTCCGAGTTTTTTAATGCGCTCGATGGCCTGGTCGCGCGTCTGCGCTTCGACCACACCCTTCTCTTTACGCTGGCCGTCGAACGAGACGCCCTTGTAACGCCACTGCCTGGTGCCGTTATCCATTGAAACCTGCGCGTCGTTGCCGGCCATACTTTCCCCCCAAAGAATCAAATGATGTTCGATTTATGTTTGATTACGGTTGATACAAGAATGTCGGGGACATACAGGGTCCCCGACATCCGCGGTACAGCATTGCTACAAATCACTTAGCAGAGATCTGACCAGTAGCAGAATCATATACAAAGGTCTTGCAATTCTTGTCGGAAGAATTTGTACCCTTAATCTTGTAAGTGTTCGCACCCGCTGTTGCGTCGAATGTCAGAGTCACGTTCTTGCTGACATTAACAGTATTGCCATCGTAGATATCGCAGCCAGCGGTATTAGAGCACGTGGTCGCCTTGAGTGTTGGAACCTTCCCTTGATTCTCGGTCATGATGGTTTCCATAACGAGGCTGGCATTCTTGACATCGGTCTGGGTCGCGGAATTCCATGCGGCCTTGCGCTGGTTCAGGTAGATCGGCACGGCCACTGCGGCGAGGATGCCGATGATGATGACGACCACGAGCAGTTCGACGAGGGTGAAGCCCTTTTCGCCCTTGGCGCGGCGGTTGAGTGCGTTACGTACGCTCTTCATAATGAAACCCTTCTTTCCAATTGGAAGGACATACCGTGGGACCGTCCAACTTCGGATGGTCCACAGCGATTCTTCTTTGCGTTATTTCCCCTTGTGGGGGTGGCTGGCTCACATAACCAACAACTCTCCGCGTAGTCGTATTGACATCGTTTGCAGTACCAGATGCAGTGCATCAATCGCACCAATGATGTTTCATCCACCGTTTTCATCACAACCCCGAATCAAACTCTTTCAATACGATTGCATAACCCCTCTTCACACAATCACCACCGTCCGATTCCGTAACATGCGTTGAGTCCGTCGGTCTACCGGTGTATCTCTTCGTCTGAAACGTTTGCCCTGGAATAGTTATATTTTCAATAGTGTTTCAGAAAATATTTTCAGCATGTTTTGACGAAAATTCATCAAAAAACCATTTCCCCCCGGGCGCGTCGGGGGTATTTGAAAGTATAGAAAAAGGGCTCCCCCACAAGGGAGAGCCCTTACAGACACCGTCATTCAACGACATTGACTGAAGTCGACCGAAGCACTCGAACCCACATTGCGAGCTGTAAACGATGTCAATGTGTTCGAGGTGACCGGCTTGCCACCCACATACGAACCCGTCACCGGCGAATACCGCACCACGCGCGTACCGCCATCCATGCTGAACAGTTTGTTTTTGAACAGCGAATCATCGGACGTTGAAGCAGTACTGTTGTTCATCACCGCCGTCAACACCGCATGCTCGCTCCACGCTCCCCCCGCACCGGTTGCGTATGGTCTGGTTTTTACCACGACGAAACCATAATCATCAACTCGCCCGCCGGACCACGTGGCCTCTGTGTACTCAATCACAGCGCATTGCCGAATCCCATCGGCATCAGTGGTCACCAAAGTCAACCTGTCACCGCTGGCAGCCTCTTCCACACCTTCGGCATTGCGAACATATCGGTCCAGAGCCTGCACCGATGTAGCTATTTCCGTAGCCGATCTGGTGCGGATAGCATCGGCTGTGGTGGAATGCAAATATTGCACGATCGACACCGTGAACATGGTGGAAACAATGGCAAAAATAAACAATGAAACCATCATCTCCACCAAGGTAACGCCGCCTTCCCCACGAGCACGCCTACGGAGCGCACGTAATAATCGGCGATTCAGACTGAATCCAGAGTTCTTCTCTTCCATAAGCCGTCCCGCTCCTTCAGGCCCCGATCACATTCAACAGTTCATTGGTGGTATACACGGCCGTTTTGTCTGCGTCAATATTGTCCGACCAGGTGACGCCTACCACCACGCGTACCATCGGCATATACGTTTTCGCCATAAAGGTGAATCCCTTAGTAGGAATGTTGTCCTGACTCAGGATGCTGGATCGCAGCGAGGCGTCAGGAGTACCGTCAAGACCGCTAATGGACGCATGCCCGTCAATACCCAGTTCCGAAGCGGTTCTACAATCCATGGTGCCGCTTTCCCGATAGCACTTCTCAATCACGGTGTTCACCGTATATGTAGTATGTTTGGCGTCTTTGCCCGTGGTAGTGCGCACCGGCTGAATGTACTTGCTCGTATCGGCATCCGGAGTGGCCGTAGCCTCCAAATCCGAGAATTGCGAGGTGATGGCCCCCACTGCCGCGAGATTCGCATGTGCTTTCTTCACATCATCCACACCCATGCCAGGCAGCAAATCCGTGTAATAGGAGGATGGCGCAGAAGTATGATCCGCTATCTGTGCGCGCATGCGTTCGATACCATCACTACCCAAAGCAATGGCTGCTGAACGCTGCTGCTGGGCATAAGAAGTACGAATCGCAGTAATCGCGAACTGTGCGGCGGCAAGACCTGTGATGCTCAGCACCACAATCGCCACCAATACCTCAACCAATGTGAAACCCGACTCGCCACGTTTCGGCAATCGTTTGACGTTATGTATTGCAAGCCCTGTCGCGGCATCATTTACCGCCCTACGCCAGCTGTGCTCCATGAGCAGCTCCTTCATGCAGTATCACCCCATCATCGGAGGCAACAGGAAAAATCACCGCAGAAAAGGCGGTGCATGAATATCTGTACTGTATCACGATTCCCTGCCAACGTTTTCACACCCTTCCAAACACCACATGACAATTGGCGTTTCAGTCACAAAGCCGCTAAACTATGCGAGTAGTAGTGCACAACACTGCAATCGTTAGCTCACATGACCATGAACAACTGAACATTCTCAGGCCCGCAAACACCTGTGTTTGCAAAGGGTCATAAGTCATACCGTGCGTTCCGGCGCATGGTCCAGGAGGTCATTATGAGCGACGCCGGTTCGGGAAGCCGTTTCCCTTTCCTCAAGCGCAATCGAAACGACGACACGTCGAGCGATTTCTCGCAGCGCATGGATTTGAATTCCCCGGTCACAGGAGAAATCAACCAGATTTTCACGCCGAGCCAGCCACGCCATGCCGCTGCACCCAGCGACGCCACTAGCGACTTTCCCGCCATGCCCACATCCACCGAAGGCATGGACGAAAACACCGAACGCGAATATGCTATGGCGCTAGCTCAAGGCATGAGTCTGCCGTTCGTAGATCTCAACGAATACCAAGTAGACAAAGAAGTCATCAGCATGGTGCCGGACGACCTGTGCCGTCGCAACCAGCTGCTGCCATTGTCCATTGTCAACGGACGCATCACCGTGGCCATGGCCAACCCGAAAAACTTCGCCGCCATCGACGACGTGTCCGCCAGCACCGGCATGCCGGTCATTCCCATGGTGGCCATGCCATCCCAAGTGAAGGATGCCATCAATCGCTATCTGCGCGCCAACGCGGAATTGACTGAGCTTTCCCACGAAATCGCCGCAACCGCGAAAAAGGAAGTCGACCTCGAATCCGACAGCGGCGAGGACGCTTCCCCCGTGGCACGCTTCGTCAGTCTACTTATCAACCAGGCCATCGACGACCACTGCTCCGATATCCACATCGAACCGCAGGAAGACGGTCTGCTCGTGCGCTACCGTATCGACGGTGTGCTGCACGTGTTCCAAAAGGCGCCGAAAGCCATGACCCAAGGTGTGATCAGCCGCATCAAGGTCATGTCTGATATGGATATCGGCGAGCGCCGTAAGCCGCAGGATGGCCGTATCACCGTCAAGCACAATGGTCAGAAGGTGGATCTTCGTGTGGCCGCACTGCCGACGGTATGGGGCGAGAAGATTGTTATGCGAATCCTGAGCACGCCTTCGGGCAATCTCAAGGTGGAGGATTTGAATTTCAGCCAACGTAATTTCGACGTGTTCTCCAAGGCGTACAACCGTCCGTATGGTCTGGTGTTGGTCACCGGTCCTACCGGTTCGGGTAAGTCGACCACGTTGTATGCCACGTTGGGCGATGTGGCGAAGCCGGAAATCAACATCATCACGGTTGAGGACCCGGTGGAATTCCGTATGAGAGGCATCAATCAGGTTCAGGTGAACAACAAGGCCGGTATGACGTTCGCCGCGGCTCTGCGTTCGATCCTTCGTGCAGACCCTGATGTGGTGCTCATCGGCGAGATTCGAGATCAGGAGACCGCCAACATTGCTATTGAGGCTTCGTTGACCGGCCATTTGGTGCTTTCCACCCTGCACACCAATGATGCGCCAAGCGCGGTGACACGTTTGACGGAAATGGGTGTGGAGCCGTTCCTATTGAGCTCGTCGCTTGCTGCGGTGATGGCTCAGCGACTGGCTCGCCGCCTGTGCAAGAAGTGCAAGCGTCAGGATACTGCCACCGAGGCGGAGCTTCGGACGTTGGGTGTTCCACACATGCCAGATACCCCTCTTCCGACGATATGGCGTCCGGTAGGATGCCGAGAATGCGCCAACACCGGCTATAGCGGCCGTGTGGCCATCCAGCAGGTCATGGGCGTGGATTCAACAATGGAGGATCTTATAGCCCGTGGCGCCACGTCGATTGATATTGACAAGGCGGCGAAGGAGCAAGGCATGACCACACTTCGTAAGGACGGTTGGCAGAAGGCGCTTCAAGGCATTACCTCCGTGGAGGAAGTGCTTCGCGTGACGGTGTAGGTTCCACCTGACGTTACATGCACCTATGCACCTCTCCGCACTTATAAAACACCTATAAAACGTTCGGTTGCATCGGCGCGTCGAAGCGCCGGCACGACCGACATTTTCAGACAGCAACCCACCTATTAAAAGGACAATGATGACCATCGAGCAAACGTGGAACAATGGCGGATATCTTTCCGGTCTCAAAGGCGTGACCATTCCCAACAACACTCCATCGTTCAATGAGGATCCCCGCAAGGGACGTCATTGGTCTTCCGACAATGCGATTCAGGCAGATGATGAAAGCCTTAAGGGCATTTTCGCTTCGCTTAATTCAATGCCGACTGTAAGCCAGCAGGATGTGCAAATTCCCGACCCGCAGCCAGTTTCACAGTCTCAACCATCCGAACAGTCTGTTGCTCAACAACAGACTACGCAAGCCATACAACAATCGCAGGAAGCGCATGTTTTTCCAACAACAATCGACCGTCAACCAGTCGGTACCGGCAGCCTGCAGTTTGATGAGGACACTGACGCGACCCAGCAAAATCCCGCATATGAGGAGCATGGGCCGATCCAGCAGATCGACAGCAATCCACCGTCCTTCGTACCGGGTGCCACACCATTCGCTAAGCGACAGGCCGACATCACCGAAACCGCAGCGCAGCAGATGCCTCCGACCATCACTCACATTCCGCAGGACGCAGCTTTCCAAAGGCCGCAGCCACAGCAACAGCAGATGAGTCAGCCCCAGCCGCAGACCAGGCCATTCGCGGATTTCGTAGTGCCTGAAACCAACGACGCCGACGAGGATGCCGTTCCGGAAGAACGTAAGATCAAGGCCGAGCAGGTCGAACAGACGCTGCGCACCGAACATCCGGACGCGGACGACGAATTCGTGTCGGCCATCCGCCAGCTGGTTGAGCTCAATGCGTCCGATTTGCACTTGGTAATCAACGACCCGCCAATGCTGCGCGTGGATGGCAAGCTGCGCCCCGCCAAGGGATTGAGCGTGTGGACGAAGGATCACACGTACGAAGCAGTGAAAGTCATGACCAACGAATTAGAGATGGAACGTTTCAAAGATGATCTGGAACTTGATATCTCCTTCGCCATTGGCGATCTGCTGCGCTTCCGCGTGAACGTATACCGCGACCGTATGGGCGTATGCGCCGCGTTGCGTACCATTCCTACGGAAATCAAAACCGCGCAGGAACTGGGAATTGACCCGCGTATCGCCGACCTTGCGCTGTTGCCGCGTGGTCTGGTGCTTGTATGCGGCCCGACCGGTTCCGGTAAGTCGACCACACTGGCCGCAATCGTGGACAAGGCGAATGCGGAACGCGCCGACCATATCATCACCATCGAAGACCCGATCGAATTCGTGCATCAGCATAAGCGTTGCGTGGTGAGCCAGCGAGAAGTGGGCACTGATACGAAAAGCTTCGCGGAAGCGCTGAAACGTGCGCTGCGTGAGGATCCGGACATTATCGAAGTCGGTGAGCTTCGAGACTTGGAAACCATTTCCACCGCACTGACCGCAGTGGAAACCGGCCACTTGGTGTTCGCAACCCTTCATACTCAGGACGCCGGCTCCACCGTGGACCGTCTCATCGACGTGTATCCGGAAAACCAGCAGCAGCAGATTCGCGTGCAGGTAGCTTCCACCTTGCGTGCCGTGATCGTACAGACACTGATTCCGCGCGCTACCGGCCATGGCCGTGCACCAGCCACTGAAGTGATGATCAACACTCCGGCCGTTTCCTCACTGATCCGCAGTGGCAAGGCGCATCAGATTCGCACCGTGCTACAGTCCGGCGAGAAGGAAGGCATGCACACGCTCGATCAGGATCTGGCGCGACTGGTGAACAAGGGCGTGATCACATTCGAGGACGCGCTGGTGAAGGTGCAGGTACGCGAGGAGTTCGAGAAGCTCTGCGGCGCGCGCAAGTCGTTCTAAGGATGGCCGGCACAGCTGGCGCGATGGTGTGCCCATGCATCCAATGGCGGTTCCGCAACATGGAATATGACGGAACCGCCATGGTCCATGCGCGGCCACGCAATAATCGCAAAGTCACGCAGCAATCGCTCGTATTTCGAACGCAACGGGAAACAGGAAACATGAGTTCTGCAACAGTAGCAGCCACAGACAACAGAACACGATGCGACGCAATCCGGCATTGGCTCTCGCCGCATCGTCTGCACTGCATCGTGCTCGCGGCGTACGTCATCGTGGTGGCCACAGTGATGTGCTTCCACGAACCATGGTTCGACGAGGCACAAGCCTGGCTCATCGCGCGCGACTGCTCCTGGCGGGAGATGATTCTGGAACGTCCACACTATGAGGGGCATCCGCCTCTGTGGTGGATGATGCTCGCCGCACCCGCAAAACTCGGCGTACCCTACGAGATCGGTCTGAAAAGCATCAATCTGGCATGCGCCACACTCATGATCTGGCTGTTGGAATTCAAAACCAAACTGCCGGAACCATTCAAAGTCATCCTGCCGTTCTCCTATTTCCTGTGCTATCAGTACGGCGTCACGTCGCGCCCCTATGCGCTGATGGTCGCCGCCATGCTGCTGGTGGCTATCAACTGGAAAACCCGCGACGAGAAACCATGGCGCGAAGCGCTCAGCATGATGCTGCTGTGCCTGACCAGTTCATATGGACTGGTAATCGCCGGCATGTTCGCGGCGAATTGGGTAGTGCGGTTCGTCTGGCAGGAACACTCGTTGATACGTAACCGGCGACGGTTCATCGCGCTGCTGGCGCTGCTCGCGGCGGCGATGGCCATACTGATCGACGTGATGCCCGCAAAAGACGTGTATTCCGGCAATTTCGACATCTCCGGCATGACACAGCCGGCACCACTATGGATACAAATCTGCAATTCCTGGCTGCTGCTGCCGGCCGAAGCATTATTCACCTCGACGGTGTCGGACACGAATCTGGTATTCATCGGCCTATCACCGACACTGCTGTACACGGGAACCGTGTCATGCCTCATGTGGGCCCCGCTCATCCACATCAGCCGACGTCGGCACAACGCAATGCTGCTGCTGAGCTCGTACACAGTGATGTGCTTGGTGTTCGCGCAGCATTTCTCTATGCACCATCTGGGCATCCTGCTGGGATTCTTCATCGCGGTGCTCGCGATTGACTGCGACGAACGACGTATCGGCGTGGATGATTGGCCGGCCTGGTGCGCCACCATGGCCGACCAATTCGCCGGCAAGCTTGGGGTGAAGAAAGCGCGCAACTATCTCATCATGCTGAAGGCCCTCGCTTTAGGTGCCATGCTAATCAGCGTGTATTGGACGATCAACGCCAGCATATGCGATATACGATACGAGTATTCCTCATCCCGGACGGTGGCCTCGTTCATCAAGACCAATCATCTGGAGCAATACCGTTGGATGGCTGGCTGGACTCGCATCAATTCCACGAATGCGTCCCCGGATGTCAAAGCACGAATCAAGCAAGGCGGCTACTGCGCCAATGGCAAGGATTGCATCGACTACACATCATGGGTGAGCGGAACACTGGTCACCGCCGACCCGTACTTCAAGCGTACGCTCATGTCCAATGCCTACAAAGGGCGCAGCTACATCTCTTGGGAATGGTGCATAGACCCCTATGCCGGCAAACAAGACATCGAAACCTGGAGATCATGGGGCGAACCCGAATTCTACGACACCATCTATCAGCCGTTCTTCTTCAGCGCCCTCGGCTATGACCGGAACCACTATACGAAAATGAAAATCGCCGAAACCGTCACGCCATGGAAAGACCAGCGATCGCGCGGTTCCGTGGAAATCTACGTACGCAACGACATCTACAGGAACGTGCTGCACTCCCCCGACACCGGTATCGCATGGCCGGATGGAGCCAAACGGCGGTAGATGGGAGCATCGGTGCATCACACGAGCAAGGTAGTCTGAGAATATGCCGTACCACAACCCGAATTCACGCAGCCGGCGGAATGTCCTACGCATCGTGGGCGTGCTCGTCGTGCTTGCCGTCATCGCCAGCGTCGCCAATTTCCTGCACACCACCACCAGTGAAGCGGCCAGCAATGTCAAGCCGCAGATCGAAACCATGCAAGGCATCCGGCAGACCGCGCAGGACAGCATCACGTTCGCGCAGGGCCTGGATGATCCGGACCGATTCGCCGCGCACATCGAAACCGTGCAGCAGTGCATGGACGATTATGACCGGCTTGCCGACGCCAAGCAGATCAAGTATCTGCTGTCGGACAATCTGCAGGAACGCATCATCGGACTGTTATACCGCAACCAGCAGCGCACCATCATCGACAGCATGCGCGTGGCGGCGCATAATCTCGACGGACAGACCAAGGAGCTGCTCAGCGCGGTCGACGCGGCCATGTCGGATGATTTCAGCCAGCATGCAGCGCAATGGCTGCTGCAAGTGGATGATCCGACGCAGGTGAACGAGCTCATCGACCGATACGGCAAACAGCGCGCGTATGCATCGATGAGGGAGATGCTCGCCGACCTACGGTCGCTGCACAAACTACGCTCGGACGTGAAACAGCAGGTCTCGACTGCGGTCAGCAATCTGCATAACGCGGAAGCCGCAGCGGCTGCGATCGCCGTGCCCAAACGCAACGGCGATCTCGATCCGGCCGGGTGGTACACGCTCGCCACGAACGTGGCATCGACGATGGGCGTACAGATCGAACAGACCATGGAATTCAACTGCGGCGGCCAGTCAGGCGAGAATCCGAATGGATTCGTGGCGGCATATTACTGCCAGATGCCCGACCGCTCGCAGCGGGATATCATGCATATCCTCACCACACACCCGGATTGGACGCAGACCGCGCGAAGCCCCTGGCTGGTGGACATGGTCAAGCACGAACTTTCGCACCGTTCGATCATGATCTCCTGCGGCACCACACAGCCGAAGATTGCGTCCGACCGCACGGAGGCGGTGACGAATTCCTATTCGGTGCTGTTTTTCGGGGCCGATCGCAACCGCATCGCCGACCAGCAGCGGGGCGTCGCCGAATACGCGATGGATGCGCACAGCGACCAGCTGGCCACAGCCATCCACGATGGCAATTGCGGGTGATGTGAGTCGGTTTCCGCTTGGCGACTATTGCACATCCTTGAATTCGATAGTCCAGTTCTTCGCGTCGTCGCCAAGCACATTGCGCACATACTGCTCTAGAATAGTCCGCGCGCGAGCTTCGGCTTGGGCAAGCAACGCCGAATCGGTTTTCGCCTGCTTCAGCATGCTTTGCTGGGCCTTATCAAACATTTCCGTTTTCTCTTCGGCGGTAATCGAAGTGGCGAAACCAGTGCTCACCAGCGGTTTGCTGAACGACTTCTCATTTACGTCCGGATCATCCAACACGTGAGCTGGAGGCACGGTAATGATTACTTTATGACCGTTGGCATCTGGACTAATTGTTACTTTATCGGCATCAATACCGTACTTCACGATGCCACTGTATTCCATCCACATACGTTTGTAGCCATTATTGAAGAACCACGATCCCTCATGACTGAGCTTGGCCGTGTTGTGGTAATAACATTTTAATGTGGCCATCTGTGCGATATACGTGGCATTCGAGAAAGTTGGGATAGCTTCTTTCTTTTCCTCGCCGCACCCTACAGCAGAACATGCAAGCGTAGCAACACATAATGCGGCAATCGCACGTTTCATGGAACGATTATTCGTCAGCATGCGCGGTCTCCTTAGTGAGCTTTACGGTCTCGGCCTTCTGCAATTTGTATCCTTTTGCTTCCACGAGATCCTTGGTCAACGCATCCACAGTTTGTTCAAGATTGCTGGCAGCAATAGAAATAATGTCTCCGTTTGTCTTGGTTTCCTGTTGCGCATCCTGCTTGCAAAGCTTGATCACCTCATCAATTTCAACGGACGGATTGTTCTCGAAAAAGTCGAGGCTGCCGCTATCAACCACGACGTCCCCAATAGTCGGCTTCGGCAGAATCGGAGTGACGGTCTTCGCGGTATCGTCCACTTCGAACGTGATATCGCTCATCTTGACGCCAGCAGTCACCGTCGCCTCATATGCAACATGCCACTTGTCCTTACCAGCATTGTCTTTCTTTACAGCAACACCGCCATAATGGAATTTCGCGGTCGATAAATCGTCGATATTCACAGCCGCCTGCAACTGGCTTTCCACACTGATGGTAGATTCGGTCCTTGCATTGTCAAAAACAGGTTTAACGACACCGTTCCACACAAACAGGACAACTGCAACAGTGACAATTGCCGCAACAGCGCCAAACAACACCTTACGCAACTTTTTTGCACTGAGATCGCCGAACAACCTATCGCAAAGACCGCCCCGCCTCCTTCGACTCCCGTCATTTCTCGCCAACGCACATTCCTTTCACGGTTCTCTTCCGTCAACAATTCTATCCCCGCATGCAAATACATAGGGGCGTCACAAACGTCTCAGGAAATAATACGGGGAAGCCCATCTCGTGGAATGATTATCGGAAATAATCCGATATTTGATGACGTTTCATCATAATGAAAATGCCCGCCATGTCTTCCTGCAAGGCAGGACAGCACACATACCACTTACTACTTCCACGCCGGCTTAAACATTCGGATGGGATACTCAAAAGAGCGTGGAAGAGGCGACCTGCTATTCAGCACACGAAATGCTGCAGCCGAACGTACACAATGGTCGCCCCATGTCTTCGCTATTCGGCGATGCCGTTTTTGGACTAAATCAGCCAATCGGTCACGTCCTTCTCGGAAACAGATTCCGAGAAACGATGCCCGGTAAGCCATGTACCACTGCCTGCCATTTTCTGGAGCGTGGATGCACTGTTGCCGATATCGGAGCTGGCGGAAGTGCAGAACGGAATGATCGTCTTACCTGCGAAATCGTTGGATTTGACGGAATCGTTCACCAGCCAAACAGGTGCCATCCACCAAATCGGGAAGCCCAGATACACAGTGCTGCCGGCACCGACCATGTCATGGGCCGGAATCACTCGCGGCCAGCACGTTCCTTGACATAACCGACGAAGCGGTCGACCGCCTCAGGGGTGTCGTGGCGAAAAAACATGCTGGTCTTGGTGTCAAGGCCCGCGATGGTTGTCATCTCGCTGTCGGAGAGCCGGAAATCGAAGATGTTCAGGTTTTCTTCCATGCGCTCCTTGTGCGTGGACTTGGGCAGAGCGACGATGTCGCGCTGAGTGAGCCAACGCAGGATCACCTGCGCGACGGACTTGCCATGTACCTCGCCAATCTTGGCCAGGGTGGGATTGGAGAACATGTTCTGCATGCCCTCCTCGAACGGAGCCCATGCTTCCTGAGCCACGCCCCGCTTGACCATGTTCTTGCGAGCTTCGATCTGCTGGTTGAGCGGATTAGTCTCGACCTGATCGACCATCGGGGCGATCTCATTGAAGGCGACCATATCGGCCAGACGATCCGGATAGAAGTTACTCACACCGATGGCGCGGATCACGCCGTCCTTGTAGAGCTTTTCGAGTGCACGACACGCGCCGTAGGTATCGGAAAACGGCTGGTGCAGTAACACCAGATCGAGATAGTCGGTGCCAAGCTTCTTCAAGGACACATCGACGGACCTCAGCGTGTTCTCATAGCCGTAATTGCTGATCCAGATCTTGGTAGTGAGGAACAGATCCTTACGATCGATACCGGAATCCTTGATTCCTTGGCCGACTTCGGCCTCGTTGAAGTACGACTGTGCGGTGTCGATATGGCGGTACCCGGTCTCGATGGCCTCGCGCACGCAGCGAGGAGCATCGTCCTTGCTGATCTGGAAGACGCCGTATCCGATCTTCGGAATCTCAACACCGTTGGCAAGTTTCACGTATTCCACTGTTTTTCCTTCCATAAATTCGTCGGTATTCAGTGCCGGCATGTATGCCGTTCTGACCCCCAAGATAAAATCCGGTAGCTGCTACCGGTCAAATTACGGCACGCCGGTACTATCTACCGGTATTAATAACCGGAAATGTGACATGATAGGTACAAACAAAAAGAACAATGCGCCTCAAGCCCGACCCCATCCGGCGGCACCCGCCGAACGTCCTGCCGCGCAGCGTCCGAAAGGAGCCACGTACGGCAATCACGGCAGTGCCACTCCATAAGAACATGAAAACCTATACGATGAAGCAGGCCTGCAAACTAACCGGCATGAATTACGAAGCATTGAAGTTCTATTGCAATTCAGGACTCGTGCCCGGTCTCAAACGAGACCAGAACAACCGACGCGTCTTCGACGAGCGATGCATCGCATGGATCAACGGCCTGACATGCCTCAAACGCTGCGGTCTGGGCATCAAGGAGATGCGGCACTACACGCAACTCTGTCTTGAAAGTGAGTCATCGATACCGGAACGTCAGGAAATCCTTGCCGAAAAACGCGAGCATCTGGAGACGCAACTGGAGGAACTGCGTAAAGCCATCGCCTACATCGATGAAAAACAGCGCTTCTACGCCGACGTGACTGCCGGCAGGACGGCATACTGCAGCAACGTCATCGACACGACGCAAAGCGACTGACTGCGTTCCGTAGGTGATTTTTGCGTTCCGTAGGCGGTCAGCTTCGAATCCGGACACGAGCAAACGCCTAATTCCAGGCATCTCGCCGATGCTTATCCGGCAGCAACCACCTACGGAAGCCCAAAATCACCTACGGAATCGCGCCTGTCAAGGGACGTAGATAGATTAAGCACTGTTGTAAACATGCGGGGGTGCTTGATGGCCAAGTCCATCAAGCTGAGATAGGCATGAACGCCTGACCCTTTGAACCTGTTGGTTAGGACCAACGTAGGGAGCAGATCATGAGCGATGACTCATCCGCCAATGACGCACTCGGCGCATTGCGTGCCGCCATCAAACAAGCCGTCATGGACGTACGCGAGCAGACGCCGCTGGCGCAGTCGTTCACCAATTTCGTGACCATCAATCTCGTTGCCAACGCACAGCTTGCGGCGGGCGGCACCGCGGCCATGAGCTATCTGCCGGATGATGTGATCGCCACCGCCGAAATCGCCGGATCGAACTACATCAACGTGGGCACGTTGCTGCCGTTCTTCAAGGACGCGCTGCCGGAAATCGCGCGCAAACTGCACGAAAACGGCAAGACGTGGGTGCTAGACCCGGTTGCTGCGGGCATTGGCGAAACACGCACGTTCATTCTTGAATCGTTCCGTGACGCGCCTCCGACCATTGTGCGCGGCAATGCGAGCGAGGTCATCGCGCTTGATGCGATGTGGGGGCTGGCCGACGCCGACAGCACTGATCCGACCACGCGTCCGGCTGGAGTGGAGGCCGTTGACGAGGTCGACGCGGCCATCGACGCGGCCAAACGTGTGGCCCGCCATTTGGCGAAGCACTCCCCCGTCGGCAAGGGCGCGGTTGCGGTGTCCGGCGCGGTTGATCTGGTGACCGACGGCGAGCGCACGTTCCGCCTGCCCGGAGGCAGCGCGATGATGACGAAGATCACCGGCGCCGGCTGTTCGCTCGGCGGCGTGACCGCAACGTATCTTGCCGTGGCCGAGCCGCTGGCCGCCCTTGCCGCGTCGCTGCTGTATGATCGTGCGTCCGAAATCGCCGAAGTCAAATCCGATGGCCCCGGTTCGTTCCAGGTGGCGCTGCTCGACGCGCTGTGGAACGTCACCGCCGATCAGGTGGCCGCGTCCGACATCATCGAAACCAACTGACCGCAACGTTCCGTTGATGGTTTCGCACCATCGCAATCGTATATACGGAATATATACGTTCAGTGCGGTGCGACGGAAAATAAACGGAAAATAACAAGACTTCTTCTGGAGCACTTACCCAAAGAACAACAAAGGGGAAACCAATGAATAATTATCCATTCGCCTCGATGCGCGACTGCTTTGATATGAGCGCGTATTTCGTGGTCGGTCCGCAGGATTGCAAGGGCCGGCCGGTGACGGATGTGGTGGATGACGCGTTGCGTGGGGGCGCGACGTTCATCCAATTGCGCGCCAAGAACGCGGATGCGAAGGATATCACCGAAATGGCCCGCGATATCGCGCAGGCCATCAAGAACAGCGGCAAGTCCGATTCCGTGGCGTTTGTGATCGACGACCGCGTGGATGTGGTATGGCAGGCGCGCGACAAGGGCATCAAGGTGGATGGCGTGCATATCGGCCAGACCGATATGG
>ENA-OPAO01000896-OPAO01000896.1-human-gut-metagenome-genome-assembly--contig:-NODE-896-length-22765-cov-6.159093_pt1 | contig 22765 bp, 22 predicted proteins | sample MGYA00241054_ERZ501424 | MGnify/ENA primary metagenome ERZ501424 (study PRJEB25962, sample SAMEA2042623) | human gut metagenome | biome: human gut; feature: human-associated habitat; material: faeces...
ATACGAAAGTTGTGCGTGCAAGAATCTTGATTGCAAAAGGGCGATAAAGTTTTTATGATTTATATTCAAAAGACAGGTGAACCAGAAGAAGTAAGCCGGTGGAAGAAAAAATTCAAGAATAAGCATAAAAGAGAAGCAGGGTATGAGGATATCCGGCATGAAAAGGAACTGCAAATATTAAAAAATGCATTGCTTGCAGAACAGAGACATCTTTGCTGCTATTGTTGTTCTTATATTAAAAATACAGAGACTGAAGTACAAAAGAATAGTTTTCATGTGGAACATTTTCGACCTCAGGCACAAAATCAGGATTTATCTCTGGCCTATAATAATCTTCATGCTTCTTGTAATGGAGACAATCGCAGGCACTGTGGGCATAAAAAAGAAAATAATTTTGATGCAAAGCGGATGATTTCTCCGCTGGAGAAGGATTGTGAAAGTCATTTTCGATATCAGCAGGATGGAACAATACAGCCGGCGGAAAAGACAGATGAGGCAGCTGAGTATACAATTACAAAGTTGAACCTGAATGATAAACGTTTATGTCGTGCCAGAGAAAACGCTTTATGGACGTTTAATGTGTTCCAGTTGAATGGAGAAGAAAAACAGCGGGAATTGAAAAAATTTGAATGTTCGGAAGAACTGCCACCTTATTGGGACGCAATTAAATATTTTTTGACACAGGGAGACTGATATACGTGAAATATGATAGAAATCTGGTCGCTACAATCATAGAAAACGAATTTTGGGATGACTTGTATAATGAAATTGACGATTCTGTTATGAACATGGAAGGTCAGGAATTGGATGAAGCGTTTGAGACATATGTTGACTATGCAGAATTGGATCAAATAGAAAATGTCAAAGTTGTCCGGGTAGAACAGGAAGAGGATGATACATGTACGATTGTGAGAGGCATATTGGAAGCTGATGTTTCTCTTGATGGTTATGTATATTTTGAAGGGGAAAATAATATGGTGAACAGTTCGGAAGTTACATTGGAATTCGAATTTCAATTTGAGCATCAGAATGGGAAAAATCGCCAATTTGTGTCCTGGGTAATTGCATAACTTATAATTGATAGAAGATATCATGAAGAATAAAAAATGGTAGAATCTGTAGAAACTGTGATAGGACAGATTAATAGAAAGAGTGGAGGTTTAGGGATGCCGTACGTGTCACCTGTTGTTGAAAATGATTTTAAAGACCGGTTGAACAAGTGCGTAGATATTATTAAAAATTCGAGTATCAAATATCAGAGTTTGGGGATTTTTGGAAGCTACGCGAGAAATGATTATAAGGCCAGCAGTGATATCGACTTTTGCATCATAGTTCCGGAAAAACCGGAAAGATGGATAATGGGAGCCTTGCGGGAAGAACTCGAGATGTTGCATGCGGATGTGGTTTTTGTAACACCGCAGTATTTCGAACATGATAATTCAAAGTTTACACAACAGTTAAGAAGAGATTATAAGGAGTTGAAAATATGATAAAGGCAAATTCTTATTATTCTATTGCGTGCAATGAATTCTGGTATTTAAGGGATGCAGTGTCACCTGTATACTGCAATCCGGCTGCAGCTTCGGCACAGCAAATCGCAGAAAAAATGTTGAAATCTGTGGCAGAACTGGTTTGTACTGGAATTGAAAAACTAATGACATCCCATAATTTGCGTGCCTTATACGATGAGATTAAAAGGGTGGATACTTCCTTGCAATTAGAGAGGAAGGATCTGGCATTACTCAAAGACTATTATTATGATGCAAGATATCCGGGGGATAATTTTGTTATTGTGACAGTGGATGAGCTACGTGAGGCATTGGAGATCATGCTTGACGTTGTAGAAGCTGTAAATTGCTGGAGAACGTCTCATGAATTGGAGATATTAATTGCTGATCCGAGAGGGGAGTTTCAATCAGCAATGAGCAGATTGAAATAGAAATTTTGAAATTATGTGAAAACTTATATACGCAGAATATTAATGCATTATTAAAAAATATGGAGCCATAGTTTCGGTAGAAGTGATAAAACCGGTTGGATGATAAGTCTGACCGGTTTTTTACATTGAGTAAGATAAAGGTTCGTGATATAATAAAAATAATATTTATTGGATTTGGGGTTACGGAAGACAGAGGACAAGAGAATGCATATAGTTAAGGAACTTATCGATAATATATTATCAACAAGCCTGAATAGATTTTTTACCGAACAGAAAATTGCAAATGAGCAGAGGCTGTCTTTTTCGAACCAGCGGGTTTTGCTAGAACAGCTTTGTCAAAATGGATTGATTTCTGTTGAGGATCTGAATGATTTTTTCTTTCAAGAATTATTATATGGTCATCATCGATTGATGCGCGTGTATTCATTAACTGCTTCGACCTGTCTGCGCTTAAAGAGCAGGGATTCGTGGGGCAGACTTATGCGCAAATTCCAGATCCCAGATTGGACGTACAACCAGATCATAGAGACGATTCCACCGAAGGAAGACTCCACGAAGCTTGCAGCGATACAGGAAGAAAGAAGGAATGGAAATTTAATCAGGGTGCATCTGATTTTTGTATTCTGCATGTTAAAAGATTCTGCAGGTTCGATCGAGGAGGAGTGTTCCTATCTTCCGGTAACCATTGACCTGGAACAGCGCTGCATGATTGTTAAAGTATGGAATCAGCATGGAATTATACAGGAGAGCCGTCCGCAGATTCAGCTTGATAAAATCTATAGTATAGTAGAAGAAACATTAGAACTGGAATTGGACAACAATAGAGAGGTTGATCCTCAGAATGTATTGTATGACATGAGCAAAGAATTGTTCAACCAGTTTTTTGAACGGCTTCCAAATATAAAAGAGATTGATGATAAGAGAGAGAGCCTTAGCAGCATTATCGATGCAATGTTACAAAATATTCCGTTGCATCATGTAGAACAAAAAGACGGAAAATTATATATGCCGGATGGAATCATTAATTTAGAGGAAGAACTATATCGCCTGATTCAACAGACCGCATTATATGATTACCGGGAAGATCATGCATTGAATACGCTTCTTCCAAGCGATGAAAAATATATATCAAAAATTCGATTCAGTGACAGAGATAATCTGTCGGCAAACTTAACAGGAGAAAATGGTGTAGATTGTATTTATGATGCCAAGACGTTTATGTGTATCAGGGATTCTTTGGATATCGTGAAAAGAATTATTTCCCTGACGGTCAATTTCCCAAGAGCGCGAGGGGTATTACAAGTGAAATATGAAGCTGATAATTATCAGTTTCTGACGCTGCACATTTTGGAAGGAAAATATTATTCGGAAGAAGAATTCCAGCAGATATGGGGGCTTTATAAAGAGTATGAACGAAAGAGAAGCGGTTCGGCAATGCATGAAAATCCTGCCGCAGTTGACACAAAGGCAATGTAAGCAGTTTACGATGCAGGACCTGAGTGAGCGACTGGATCTGGAAATTACATATACCAAAAGTATGCTGCAGGTTCTGTGTGCAAAAAATCTGGTTCGAAAAGAACTGCACTATAGCTGCCCACAATGCCATAGTCAGAATGTCTTCGTATGTGATGGATTTGCTGCTTCGTATCAATGCTATCACTGTCAGGCAATCCTGGAACCGACACGGGTAGAAAACGAGGGGAGACCGTTTTACAGTGTTTCCAAGGATGACTTTATGCAGTATACAAAAGAGACGTATCCGGATATCTTTCATATGACATGTGAGCCGGAAAAAGAAATTATTCCATTTCGTCCGGTGGTTGTCGAGCAATCGGAAGAAAATGTTGCTCCGGTGATCGGGGATGACAAGGTAGAGATGGTAGAGGATAAAGATGAGAAAACGGATAATGACCTTGAGAAGCGTGTGGTTAGCTTGGAAAATGATAAAAAGGGGAAGGGTCTGTTTTGGGCGATGGTAAAGATAATTGTATGGGTTACATTTATGATTCTTGCCTCTTGGTTTGTCTTGTATGAAATGCTCGATATTTTTGCCTTTAAGGATCAACATGCCTTTCTGTATGAGATGTTTATGTTTGCAATGAAGGGAAGTGTGATTGAGACAAAGGATTGGGGTGGTATATTTATAACTATCATTGGTGGAATATTGACTTTGGTGGTTGGTGGAATTGATGTATTGGGATGGAAGAAGATACATCAATATTACCATACTATAAAAGAAGAATTAATTAGTTGAGTATTTGGTGAAAGGAAAAGATGAAACGAGTTCTAATGCTGGCGTCCGTCGCCTCCATGATTGACCAATTTAATATGCCAAACATTGTGTTATTGCAGAAACTGGGCTATCAGGTAGATGTTGCCTGCAATTTTATCGAAGGAAATACCTGCTCGGATGAGCGTGTCGCAGAATTGAAGCAAAAACTGCAGGATATGCATGTGCGCTGCTACCAGATTGATTTCGCACGAAATATCAAACACATGGGGCAGAACATGAGGGCACTGAGGCAGGTAGAAGGTTTGATGAAGCAAAATGGATACGCATTTTGTCACTGCCACAGCCCGATAGGTGGTGTGGTCGCAAGGATTGCCGGACATCGGACCAGGACAAAAGTGATCTATACGGCACATGGGTTTCATTTCTATCAGGGGGCACCGGTTATGAACTGGCTGGTGTACTATCCGGTGGAAAAGATGCTGAGCCGATGGACGGATGTGTTGATAACTATCAATCATGAGGACTACAAGCTGGCAAAAAAGAAATTTAAGATGAAAAAGCTTACCTACGTGCCAGGGATTGGAATAGATACACAAAGGGAAGGTTTGTCTCAAAAGGAAAAGGAAGAGAAACGTAAGGAGTTGGGAATTCCGCAAGATGCATTTTTGATCACAAATGCTGCTGAGTTCACTCCGAATAAAAATCAGAAGACAGTGATTGAGGCAATCGAACAATTACATAATCCCAATATTTACTTTGTGATGTGCGGTATTGGAGAAAAGAAAGCAGAATTGGAACAGTATGTAAAAGAGCATGGATTGGAGGAACATATCCGATTTGTGGGATTTCGTAATGATCTGCATGAAATTCTTCAGACATCCGACTGTTTTGTGTTGTCTTCGTTCCGGGAGGGATTATCGGTGGCACTGATGGAAGCCATGGCAGAGGGACTTCCTGTGGTGTGTGGCAGGATTCGCGGGAATGTGGATTTAGTTAAAAATGGATTTGGTGGTCTGTTACTTGCTCCTGAAGATATAAAAGCGTACGAAAATGCATTTATTAAGTTATATGAAATGAGACAGCGGAAACCAGGGATGTTTGAACAAATGGGAATTACAAATCAGAAAAGTATAAAAATGTTCGGTAGGAATGCTGTGGAGCAAGTAATGGAAAACGTCTATCTGGATACACGATAATGAAAATGGAGGTTGGAAAATATATATGGAAATCACATATGATAGAATTGTGGTCTTGTTTTTACGACATATTATGATATACTTTATAATGGTATGGTCAAAATTAGGATTATACCAAATATAATGAAATCGGAGAATGCAAAAGTGATAAAATATCAACAAAATAGATGGTTGATTAAAATTTTTATAATATTAGAGCTGTTAATACTTGGATTTATGGGGTTATTCTATTATTCTTGTGGTGAACAGCTTTATGTGAGAGAATCAGGAGGTAATATTGCTGAATTTGGGGCAACCAATGATACCGGAGAACTTGTAAAAGGCGTATCAGTGGAACAAACGTATACATCAGTTATGGATCAGATCTCACAGATTGGTGTAATGGTTTCGAATTATGGACAGGCATATACGAGTAAATTATATATAGATATACAGAATGTTACCAGAAATCAAATGATTGCAAAGAAAACATTTGATGTGGCAAACGTAGGATTGAATCAATATGTATATGTCAAGGTTCCGGAGAAAACAGTTGTTTACCGAGGGGATATTATAAAAATTTCCATTACATCAGATGCAGAGTCAGGAAATGCACCAACCGTACTGTATAATGCTGGTTACACATTTGAACAGGGAGCGGTAGGAACGAATGCTGCATTGTACATAAATAACAATATTGTTCCCGGAACATTGTGCATTTCTGCAGAAGGAAAAGATTTTGTCTGGACAGGACCAAATTATTGGAAGATCGTATGTTTGGTAGCGGGAATTACAGCTTGTTTATACTGGATTTTAGCATGGAGATTTAAGAAAGGAAAGAATAGTTATTTCTTTTCTTTATTTGGCGTTGTAAAAAAGTATGGGTTTTTAATAAAACAGTTAGTTTCCAGAGATTTTAAAACGAGATATAAAAGATCTATTTTGGGTGTATTTTGGAGTTTCTTAAATCCATTGTTGATGATGATAGTTCAATATTTGGTCTTTTCACAATTGTTCAAATCAGACATAGATAATTATCCAGTATACTTATTGAGTGGATTAGTGATTTTTAATTTCTTTAATGAAGGAGTAGGGCAGGCGCTTACATCCATTGTTGGAAACGCTCCGCTTATTACAAAAGTGTATTTGCCGAAATATGTGTACCCTGTTACAAGAGTATTATCGTCAGGTATAAATTTACTAATGTCCTGGATACCTTTGATAATTGCGGCTTTGATTACTGGAGAGAGTATTACAAAAGCCTATTGGATGGTTCCTTATATTTTGATATGCCTTATGATATTTACTATGGGATGGGGAATGGTTATGGCTGCCGGAATGACATTTTTTAGGGATTTACAGTTCTTATGGGGGATTTTTAGCATGGTATGGATGTATTTGACACCAATTTTTTATCCATTATCTATTGTTCCAAAAGAAATAAGAGGTTATTTTGAGTATAATCCTATGTTACATTATGTAAATGCGATTCGAGCGATTGTTCTGGATGGAGTAACACCAAAACCGATAGAGTTTATGATCTGTACGGTGTCGGCGTTGATTATGTTATTGTTAGGGGGACTTATATTTAAAAAGACACAAGATAAATTTATTTTTTATATATAGGAGATTTGTTATGAGTGAACCAATGGTTGAGGTGGAGAATGTCTCTTTAAAATTTAATATTGACAGAAATAGAGCAACTTCATTAAAAGAGTTTTGTGTGCGCTGGTTAAAACGAGATATTAAGAAGGAAGAATTTTGGGCATTACGGGGTATTTCTTTTGATGTGGAAAAGGGGGATGTGATTGGTATCATAGGTCATAATGGTGCTGGAAAGAGTACTTTACTTAAAGTAGTTTCTGGCATCATGAAACCAACGAAAGGTTCTGTAAAATTAAGAGGAAACATCGTTCCAATGCTGGAACTTGGGTCAGGATTTGATTTTGAACTTTCCGGTAGAGAGAATATTTATTTGAATGGAGCTATTCTGGGATATTCGGAAAATTTTCTGAAAGAGAAATATAATGAAATAGTTGAATTCTCAGAACTTGGAAGCTTTATAGAGGCACCGATTCGCACTTATTCATCAGGTATGCTTGCACGGCTTGCATTTTCGATTGCTTGTATTGTGAAACCTGAAATTTTGATAGTAGATGAAATCTTATCAGTCGGAGACGCTGATTTTCAAGAAAAAAGTCGCGCGAGAATGATGGAGTTAATGACGGGTGGAACAACAGTGTTCTTTGTTTCACATGATATGGATCAGATTAAAGAGATGTGCAATAAAGTTTTATGGATTGAACATGGAATTATGCAGGAAATAGGAACAACAGAAGAAATATGTAAGCAATATGCTGGAATAAAATAAATGGAGGATAAAAATGAAGGTTGTAATTTTAGCAGGTGGATTAGGAACGAGAATATCAGAGGAATCACATTTAAGACCAAAGCCAATGATTGAGATTGGTGGACAGCCTATCCTGTGGCATATTATGAAGGAGTATTCTTATTACGGATTTAACGAATTTATAATTTGTGCAGGATATAAGCAACAGGTAATTAAAGAATATTTTGCGGATTATTATTTACATCGTTCTGATATTACATTTGATTTCTCAAAGGAAAATTCCATTCAAATTCATAACAATGTAGCTGAACCATGGAAGGTTACAATTGTTGATACAGGATTAAACACTTTGACAGGCGGGCGGATTAAGAGAGTGAAGGATTATATTGGTGATGAAACTTTCATGCTGACTTATGGAGATGGAGTTTGTGATGTAGATATCAAAGAAGTATACGAATTTCATAAAAAAGGTGGAAAACTTGCTACTATGACTGCAATTCAGCCAGGTGGAAGGTTTGGCACATTGGAAATTAGTGAAAATAATATTATTGAGAAGTTTGCAGAAAAAAGAAAAGAAGATGGTGGATGGATCAATGGTGGTTATATGGTATTGGAACCACAGGTGATAGACTATATAGATGGAGATATGACAACGTTTGAAAGAGAACCATTGGAACGCCTGTCGCAAGAGGGACAGTTACAAGCATATAAATATGATGGCTTTTGGCAGTGCATGGACACTATGCGTGATAAGATGCAGTTAGAGGAAATGCTGGAACAGGATAAGGCACCATGGAAAGTGTGGGACAAATAATATGGATTTAAGTTTTTACAAGGACAAAACAGTTTTAATCACAGGACATACCGGATTCAAAGGAAGTTGGATGTGCAAAGTATTGCAAAAGATTGGAGCGAATGTGGTAGGGTATTCACTTCAGTCACCGACAGATCCTAGCCTATTTGAAATGGCTAAGTTAGGTGAAAAGATGCATTCAATTATCGGAGATATTCGTGATTTAGATAGATTAAATGAGATTTTTGAACAATATCAGCCGGAAATTGTTATTCATATGGCAGCACAGCCAATTGTAAGGGAGAGTTATGCTAATCCGGTGTATACATATGAGACAAATGTCATGGGAACGGTGAATATTTTAGAGGCTGTACGTTTACATGACTGTGTGAAATCGGTTATAAATGTCACAACAGATAAGGTATATCGTAATAATGAGTGGGCATGGGGATATCGAGAGAATGATATTTTGGACGGATATGATCCGTATTCTAATTCAAAATCTTGCTCTGAATTAGTTACAAGTTCTTATAAAAAGTCTTTCTTTCAAGACAGAGTGATTGCAATTTCTACCTGTAGAGCAGGAAATGTTATTGGAGGAGGAGATTTCGCAAAAGACAGAATTATTCCGGATTGCGTACGTGCACAGGAAAAGAATGCTAAAATAATTGTAAGAAATCCTTATTCTATCAGACCTTATCAGCATGTTTTGGAACCGGTTTGTACCTATCTGAAACTTGCAGAATTGCAGCTGAAAGACAGAGAAAAATATGAGGGAAATTACAATATTGGTCCGGATGATCAGGATTGTGTAACAACTGGAGAATTAGTTGATTTGTTTTGTAAAGGATGGGGAGAGGATGCAACTTGGGAAGACAGATCAGAGAAAAATGCTCCGCATGAGGCAGGATTCCTGAAGTTAGATTGTTCAAAAATCAAACAGACTATGGGGTGGAGACCTAAATGGCATATTGCTGAAGCTGTAAATAATTGTGTTAAATGGAGTAAGATCTATTTGGACGGCGGTAATATCGTAGAGGAAATGGACAAAGAGATAACAGATTATTTAAAGTAAAGGAAGATAAGTAAATTATGAAGAAAGCAATTGTAACAGGAGCAAATGGATTTGTTGGTGGTGCAGTTACCAGAACACTTATAGCAAATGGAGTTCGGGTAATTGCTTTAGATATGGAAGGTTGTAATGGTAACATTCCCGACAGCGAAATGGTAGAATATTATCCGTTTTCATTAGATGCTATTGATGATTTAGAGGAAACATTGAAGAATAAACAAGCGGATATTTTTTATCATTTTGCCTGGGCGGGATCGGCAGGACCACAAAGAGCAAATACAGAATTACAGTTAAAAAATGCACAATGGACAGTAGATTGTTTGAAGTTTGCAAAAAGAGTGGGTTGTACACGATTTGTGAATGCAGGCAGTATTATGGAGCAGGAAACTATAAAAGCTGTATTTAATGCGGGAAACAAACCGGGACTTGGGTACATATATGGTAGTGGAAAGCTGGTTGCACATACAATGTGTAAGTCGGTAGCAGCAGATATTGGTATTGATTTATTATGGGCAATGATTACAAATGCCTATGGTGTTGGAGAAAAAAGTCCAAGAATGGTGAACACCACCATTCAGAAATGTATAAAAGGAGAAGCTCCTCAGTTTACGGCCGGAACGCAGAATTATGATTTTGTATATATTGATGATGTCGCAAAGGCATTTTATTTGATCGGGCAAAATGGAAAGCCATTTAATGAATATCTCATAGGTTCATCAAATGCAAAACCATTAAAGGAGTTTCTTTTGGAGATGAAATCAGCTATTGCTCCGGAATTGGATTTTGTATTTGGAGATATTCCGTTTACCGGTATAAATCTTACATTAGATGATTTTGATTGCTCAAAAACGGAGAAGGATACTGGCTTTAAGGCAGAAATCAGTTTTGCAGAAGGATGTAAAAGAACGCGAGACTGGTGGTTAGAAATTCAGAAGAAGGGGACATTATGATTCAGAAGTTTGAGTTTGAAAAGACAGAAATTGAGGGATTGATAAAAGTTACACCATTTAATGCAGATGATGTAAGGGGATGCTTTACAAAAGATTATTCGAAAGAAGTATTTGAAGCAAATGGAATTAATCATGATTTGCAGGAAGTGTTTTATACTACTTCCTATAAAGGAGTGATCCGTGCATTACATTTTCAGAGAGTAAAGCAGCAACCTAAATTGGTCAGATGTATTTATGGTCATGTGTATGATGTTGTAGTTGATTTAAGAAAAGATAGCCCGACTTTTAAAAAGTGGTTAGGTTTTGATCTGATTGGAACGAAGCATAATGAAATACTGGTTCCTGCGGGATGTGCACATGGATATCTGGTACTGGAAGAATCTATTGTAAGTTATAAATGTGCAGAAAAATTCTATGGCGAGTACGATGATGGAATTATGTGGAATGATCCGGAAATCAATGTAGTTTGGCCGCTTGATAAAATTGGTGGAGAAGATAAAGTAATCCTTGCAGATAAGGATAAAAATTTACAGAGTTTTCATAACTTTATGGTTACATATGGAGGATTTAAAAATGGCATATAATGCAATCGTAGTAGGCTGTGGGATTTCCGGTGCAGTTGTTGCACGATATCTGGCAGAACAGATGAATGAAAAAATTCTGGTAATAGATCGGCGTTCCCATATTGGTGGAAATATGTATGATTACAAAGATGAACATGGGATATTGGTTCATCAATATGGACCACATACATTTCATACGAAGAAAAAAGAATTGTACGACTATATGTGCAAGTATGCTGACTGGGAAGAATATCACTTGACTTGTGGAGCAGTCATCAATGGCAAATATACACCGACACCATTTAATTTTCAGACGATCGATGATTTCTACGAAAAGGATAAGGCATCTGCCATCAAACAGGCGATCAAGGAGGCTTATCCAGGTAGTGAATTCGCTACAGTGTTAGAATTGCTGCATCATAAAAATAGTTTGATTCGTGAATATGCGCAATTTCTTTTTGAAAATGATTATAGTTTGTATACAGCAAAACAATGGGGAGTGTCTCCGAAAGAGATTGATCCGAGTGTATTAAAAAGAGTTCCGATTCGGTTCAGTTATGAAGTGGGATATTTTGATGATACATATCAGGTGATGCCAAAAAAATCGTTCACAGATTTCTTTGAAAATATTCTAAATCATTCTAATATTACAGTTTCCTTGAATACAGAAGCGAAAACGGTTATAAATTTGAACAAAGAATCAAGGGAAATAATGTATAACGACCATGTGTTTGAAGGACAGGTGATTTATACGGGACCGATAGACGAATTGTTTGATTATAAATATGGAATATTACCATATCGCTCATTGAGATTTGAATGGAAGAGTGAACAAAAGAGCAGTTTTCAAGATGCTCCGGTGGTTGCATATCCGCAAGCAGATGATTTTACAAGAATAACAGAATATACGAAACTGCCAGTACAAAGTGCTGATGGATGGACAACCTATGCGATTGAATATTCTTTGCCGTATAAGAAGGGCATGAAGGCAGAACCATATTATCCGGTATTAACTGAGGAGTCAAAGGAGATTTATCAAAGATATTTGAAGAATGTAAAAGAATATACCAATTTATTTTTATGTGGAAGACTGGCAGATTTTCAATATTACAATATGGATCAAGCGTTAGAAAAGGCGCTCCAAGTTTGCAGAGCGATAAGCATAGAAAATTAACAAATTTAGAAATTTATTTTGGAGAATAAAATGAAAAAGGTTATGGTAACGGGGGCAGATGGATTTGTAGGTCATAATCTAGTTAATTGCCTTTTGAAAAAAAATGTTGAAGTGTATGCCACAATATATCCAGGAAATAATATTTATAGTAATGTTAAAAATAGTAACTTACATGTTATTGAAGTTGATTTGAATCGTGCATTAGAACAAATATGGAAGTTTCCAAAGAACGTAGATGTTTTTTATCATTTTGCATGGATTGGAGTTAGCCCAGAGTCAAGAAATGATTTAGTTATTCAAAAACAAAATATTCAGCTGACATTATCGTGTATAGAATTGGCGGCTAAAATTCATGCTTTGAAATTTGTTTTGCCGGGGTCAACAAATGAATATATGTATTATGGGAAGCCGATAGATGAGAATGCTGTCCCCTCACCGGAGAATACCTATGGGGCTGTTAAAATTGCACTTCGATATTTGGCAACTGACTTGGCACGGCAATTAGGAATACCATTTTTTTATGTAATTATTGCAGGAATTTATGCAGCAGATAGAAGAGACAACAATGTAATTTATTATACAATTTCAAAATTACTAAATAGAGAAAAACCGAAACTGACAAAACTGGAGCAAAAATGGGATTATGTTTATATAGATGATGTTGTAGAAGCTTTAGTTGCAATTGGAGAAAAAGGAAGACCTAGCACTTTGTATTGCATTGGGCATGGAGATAATTGGAAACTTTATAATTATATTGATATTATTCATAAGATAATAGATCCATCTTTGCCTATTGGAGTAGGCGAAGTACCTTATAGTATGGATAAAATACCTAGTTCATGTGTGGATTTAAAAACATTAGTAGAGGACACAGGGTTTGTACCTAGAATTCCGTTTGAAATTGGAATCAAGTATGTTATAGAAAGTTTAGAGAAAGAATTATTATAAATGATAGTTTTGATTTGAGAAGCTATCTCGTGAGGATCAATATAAGATTTGCTTTTATGGAAAACTTTAAGGTTTTTAAACAGGGCATAGGGAGTCTTAGGAGTGTTTTCGATAATATAAAGTTCAAAGCCAGATGTATTAAAAGTAAGAGTTTTAGAAAGGAAAGAATCAATCAGTTGATAGATTGCTTTCGTGCGATTGATCATTCGCTAGAACTTGAGTTCAATGTATGGTTTTGAGTCAGGTTTAAAGCGAGACATTAGAGAAGTGTCAGGAACTTTCATGAAGCCATAGAAGCTGCTTAATTCTTTGTATAAATGTAAAAAGCCGAAGGAAGATCTAAAGTGGAGACACATAATTGCGCCCCATAGAAGGATAGAAAGTAGTATGGAATTCGGAGAAATAAATTTATTTAAATCAAAATGCTCCGACGGAAGTAAAAAGAAAGATAGTAGATTGTCAATGAAGCCGTTTTGACAATCTGAAAAAATGTTATTGAAAGAAATCTGATGGTATTTAGCAGTTATAAATTTTTCTTTTCCTGTGTGGAAATGTGTTGGTGTAGTTGCCTATATTTTATCACTGGAGGAGAGAAGATTTATATAACTGAAGTGCCAAATCCTAGTAAATTTAATGGGTTACGATATACGCAAAATGCCTAGTAAACCATCATGTGGCAGGAGAGATAAATTAAGCCACAGTATCTTAAAGTAGCATAGTCTAATCGATTGAAAAGTTAATAATGACTATGACAATACCAATAGTAGGAGAGTGTTATATGGAAGAAAAAAAACCGGTAATAAAAATATTTGTTTCACATCGGATTGATTTAGAATCTAAACTGATTTCAGATAATCCTTTATATGTTAATGTTCGTTGTGGTGCCGTATATGACAAAAGAGATCCTAAAAAATATATGGGAATAGAAGGAGATAATACAGGAGACAATATTTCAAATAAAAGAAATGAATTTTGCGAATTGACAGTTCAATATTGGGCATGGAAAAATCAAAAAGCGGATTATTATGGTTTGTGCCATTATAGAAGATATATGAGTTTTTCAGAGAAAAGATACCCAACTATTTTGGGAGAACATGACAATGGTTGTGTAGAAGTAAAAACTTTATCAGATAAAACTATTACAGAACATAATTTAACAGAAGAATATATGACGAATGAAATTCTTAAATATGATTTGATTTGTATGGAACCTTTGTCCCTGAAAAAATTTGGAGTTCAATCAAATTATGAAGCTATGAAAAGTGCCCCTGCTTGGCATAAAATGGAGGATGTAGATAGAACAATTGATATAATAAAAAGACTACATCCGGAAATGTATAAAGCTGCGCTTGATTATTTTTATCATTCAGATCATGAATGGCTTTATAACTGTTGGATTATGAATAAAGAGTTATTTAATATGTTTTGTCAATTTCAATTTGATGTTTTATTTGAGTTAGACAAGTACATAGATTATAGTAATTATAGTAGACAACAAAGAAGGACTTGTGGAGCTATTGCAGAACGATTGTTTGGAGTTTTTGTTACATATATTGAAAGTCTTAAAAAGTATAAGATAAATTATCAACAACTTTTAATTGTTAGGCATACAGAACCGCAAAGGTGGATTCAACCAGCATATAGTAAAAATAATATTCCGGTAGTAGTTTTATCAAGTGATTATTATGTGCCATATCTTTATGTGTATTTGTATTCATTGTTAAAATCGTCAAATAGTACAAGCAATTATGATATAATAGTTTTAGAAAAATCTATATCGCAGAAACATAAAGAAGATATAATGAATCTTTTTATGGAAAGCGACAATATTTCTATTAGATTTTATAAACCAATATATGAAATTGCTGATTCGAATTTATTTGTGGCAGATGCAAGGTATTCGGAAGAGGCATATTATAGAATGTTGACACCGTGGATTTTAGAGGACTATGACAAAGCCATAGTTATGGATTGTGACATTATTTTAAAAGATGATATTGCAGAATTATATAATATAGATGTTAGTGGATATTTGGCAGCCGGTGTTAAGGATGTGATTTTTCAAGGATTTTTGAATGGAATGGTTCCAGATACAATGGAGTATGCTTTAAAAGAAATGAAAATGAAGAATCCCTACCATTATATTAATACGGGCGTTTTGGTAATGAATTTAAAAGAATGGAGAGCACAATATAAGGAGAGGGATATTATTCATTTAATGCAGACAAAAAAATTTAGAATTCAAGAACAAGATATTTTAAATACACTGTTTGAGAATAAAGTAAAATTTATGTCTATAGAATGGAATTATTATATTGCAGTTAGTGAGTTTATAAAAATGTGTGCGGATGCAGCACCATTAGATTCAATGAAAGCATATTATGATGCAGCAGAGCATCCACATTTATATCATTATGCAAGTTCTCCCAAACCATGGGATGATCCAGATATGCTACATGGAGATATTTGGTGGAACTATGCAAGACAAACGCCGTTTTATGAGGAAATTCTATATCGAAGAATAAATGGAATGGCTAATTATGTTATTAATATGTGTGAGGTGAAAAAAGATTATTCCAGAACTAAATTATTAAATGTGGTTAATAAAATAGCACCATGTGGATCAAAACGACGAGAAAATTTGAAAAGAATATATAAAAGAATAAAGAAATTTAAGAAAAGCATGTAGGAAAGGTACATAAAAGAGAAAATTATCTATGGATTGGAAAGAGCGAGAAAATTCGGATGTTTTTACATGGGATGAAAAGTCGTGGACAGATAGAAAATATTTGATGTCTAAGTGGATTGGCAAGGATGTTCATAGTATTGCTGATTTTGGGGCTGGGAATATGAGCTTGAGAAATTTGTTACGGGAAGATGTTGCTTATGTTCCGATTGATTACATTTCAAGGACAGAAGAGACAGTTGTAGCTGATTTTAATAAATATGAGTTCCCAAATATATTTGTAGATTGTTGTTTTTGCTCAGGAGTGCTCGAATATGTGAATGATTTAGAGTGGTTTCTTGACAAAATTAATCAAACAGAATGTAGGTATGTACTAGTTTCTTACAGTGTTAAAGAACAGAATCAGACAATAGAAGAAAGAAGATCTCATGCATGGGTAAATGATTTGACATTTGATGAATTGGTAGACTTGTTTTATCGCCATGATTTTATCTTAACGGATTGGAATAAACATTTTGACTTTAGTCCATTGTTAAAATTTCGGAGAGTTACACCCAGGTCTTTAACGGACAATTATTTTTGTACTGGATGTAGTGCATGCGTAGAATCTTGTCCAACAGGAGCAATGCGCATGCGTGAAGACGCGGAGGGTTTCTATAAACCTATATTGGCAGATATTCAAAAATGTATTGGCTGTAACAAATGTATAGAATCATGCCATGTACTTAATAAAAAAGAGAATTCCTTATATGAGCCGAAAGTGTTTGCTTGTCAAGCCGAAAATAAAATTAGGAAAGAAAGTAGCTCAGGAGGAATTTTTTGGCATTTGGCAAAAAAAATGTTCGATCAGAAAGGTGTAGTATTTGGCGCCGTTTGGCAAGACGATTTTACAGTTATTCATCGATATATTGATTGCGTTGAAGATATTAAATTAATGCAGCATTCAAAATATATGCAGTCATCGATGGAAAATTGTTATCAACAGGCTGAAAATTTTCTGAAAGATGGGAGAGGGGTGCTTTTTACAGGTACACCATGTCAGATTGCAGGATTAAAATCTTTTCTGAAAAATGATTATAGTAATTTGATAACTATAGATGTTCTTTGTCATTATGTACCATCACCTAAATATTTTAAACAGTATTTAAATGAAAATTATGGTGAGGGAAAAGTGCGTGAATTTACATTTAGGGATAAAACATTTGGTTGGTCTTACGATCATATGAAAGTTGAACTTAATGATGGACGGATTATTGATCGTAATTACTTAAATGATAGTCTACAGCAAGGCTTTCATGTAAGATTATTTATGAATGATACATGTGCGCACTGTCAGTATGCAGATTTTCCAAGACAAGGGGATATTACAATAGGAGATTATTGGCAGAAAATTGATGATATTGAATGGAATGATGGCTTAGGGATCAGTGAAGTTATCATTAATAGTGTAAAGGGGGAAAGATTTTTTGAGAGTATTGAGAAAGATATCTATAAATGTCAACAGATGCCTATTGAAAGTACATACGGAAATCGCATAAAAGAAACTTATTTGCCACATCCGGAGAGAGAGCATTTTAAGGAACTTATCACAAAGAGGTGTTTTAACGATGCAGTAAAGCAGGCGTTAAATCGAAATTTTCAAGTAGGTCTAGTGGGAGATTGGGCTGTTGAAAATTATGGAGCAAACATTACATATTATGCACTGTATTCGGTATTGCATGATCAGTTAGGAAAAGATGTGTTAATGATCGAAAGACCAAAAAATTCTGTATGGATACCGAAATCGCCACCTACTTTATTTATGGAACTTCCATATCCATCATATGCAATAGAGCCATATGCACATGATAGATCAGATATGTATACACTTAACAATAGATGTGAAACATTTGTGTTAGGATCCGATCAGATATGGAATAATACATTATATCATTTGTTTGGGGAGTTCGCTGATTTACATTGGGTGAATAATGACCGGAAAAAAATTGCCTATGCTACCTCTTTTGGAATAGATTATGTATATGGAAGTGATGCGGATCGTTATCAAATGGCGTATTGGTTACAACAGTTTGATGCAATTTCAGTCCGAGAAGAAACTGGTGTGCATCTATTAAGAGAACAATATGGTGTTGAAGGTACGTGGGTGTTGGATCCGGTTTTTCTTTGTGATAAAAATAAATATATAGAATTATCTTTGCGAGGCGGAGCACGTGAACGTCAAAGAGAAAATTATACGTTTTCATATATGTTAGATATTGACAAGGAGAAAGTTGATTTCTTAAAATGTGTGGCAGAACAAGAGGGGACATCATTAACAACAGTTACAGATGCTGCAAAGGATGAGACTGGGGAGCAAACGAAATGGGATGTCTCAGTTATTACAGGTGTCAGTGAAGAAGAGTGGCTTGCATACTTTATCAATGCGAAATATGTTGTTACAGATTCTTTTCATGGTATGTGTTTCGCAATACTTTTTCATAAACCATTTATAGCGATCGTAAATAGTAATCGTGGTGCAACACGTTTTTATTGTTTATTGGAATTACTGGGACTTATGGATCATCTTGCAAAAGATGCTGTAGCAGCACAAGAAAAAATAAATGTTCTGGTTAAAGATATAGATTGGGCTAGCGTGGATAAAATTTTGGCAAGAGAGAAGGAAAGATCTCTTGAATGGCTTAAACAAGCTATTGAAATGCCTATAAATAGAACCAAGAAGACATCTTATGATTTATTGGCACCTTCTGTAGAAAAGCACAATGATCATGTGCAATATATTGATAATTTCTCATATATAGATGTTCTGCCGTCTCAATCAAATTCAGGAAAACGAACTCGTCTTGCAGTAGGAGATCAGTGTTTGTTGTTTCAAATATTGGATAATAAGGGACAATTGGAACAGAATTTAAGCATTGCTTCGCAACAAGAGATTCAACCTTTAAGAGAATCTATAGACGCACAAGAGAAGAATATTGCTGAGCTGAAAATGAATATGGATAATGAAGTACAGAAAATAGCAATTAATACTTTTGATATTGAAAAGGTAGAACAAAGAATAGGGGCAATAAATCAGGAATTACAAATTTGTCAGAATAGGTTAAATCAAGTCGAAAGTTCGTGGTCTTATAAAGCAGGAAGAATAATAACATTTATACCTAGAAGAATTCTTGGGTTGTTTCGAAAACGGTAAAAATATAGGGAAGATAGTTGGCATAATAACTATCAACCTTTGTTTTTGTATTTTCTCAAGGTATTATAAAGTATGATAAATATGTAAACAAGAGGGATGTTGGATGAAAAAAATCAAGTGCTTCGTATCTATGAGAACAGACATGGATAATGTAAATATTATAGAGAATCCTTTATATTTTCCAATGTTTTGTGGGGCTACATTTTTGCACGATGAAAATAGTAAAATCTCAAGAGATGATGTCAATCTAAATATTTCAGATAAAAAAGAATATCTAAGTGAGTTCACGATTCAATATTGGGCATGGAAAAATGCACAGGCAGATTATATAGGGTTATGTCATTATCGAAGATTTTTGGCATTTGATATTTCACCGTTAATTCCTCAGGAGAAGGATGGCTTATATAGAATTCCCTATTTAAATAAGTTTTTTATAAATAAAATGGGGATAGATCAAGAAAAGAAACAAATCGAGATCATAGAACAATATGATTTAATTGTTAATGAGGCAACAAGTATTTATCATATGCCAAATTTAAAGGGGTACCAGAAATGTGTGTATGATCATTGGAAAACAGCAGATGGAATATTACTTGATGCGGACTATATTGATTATATGATTGAAATTATAAAGTTGGATACACCTGAAATATATGAAGCAGCAATGCATTATTTATATGGAACAAAGCATAGAGGATTTAACTGTTATATCATGAAATCAGTTCTTTTTGATGGGTTGAATAAATTTCAATTTAAGATTTTAAAGAACTTGGAAAGATATGTTAAAGAAAGAAATATTCCATTAAAAATAAAAAGAACATATGCTTTTATTGGGGAGATATTATATGGAATCTATATTGAATATTTAATAGAACAAAGAAGATATAAGATTAAAGAGTTGCCGCTTGTATTGATTTTAAATACTTATAAAGGAAACGAAAGTATGATAAAATCAGTTTTAGGGTTGGCAAAGTTATGGATTATTCATTATATGAGAAAAGTGTGGAATATTCTGTTACCATATGGATCGAAAAGAAGAACTTTTTTGGCAGAAAAAAGAATGGATGCAATAAATAAGCGAAAGTAGTGAATACAATGAGAGTATTACATGTCCTAAAATCAAATAGTTTTTCTGGTGCTGAAAATGTTGCAATAACAATTTGCAAGAATATGCAGAATAATGTATGCGCATATACATCCCCAGAAGGAAAAATACAAGAGACATTGCAAGAACATAATGTAATTTATTATCCAATGAAAAAGTTTTGTTTAATGGAATTAAAAAGGATAGTTACAGAGTTTACTCCGGATATTATACATGCACATGATTTTTCTGCGTCTGTATTGGCGTCAATTGTAGGAGATAATAAAACAGAATAAAAGGGGTCTGACCCCATTAACAAACGCATTGATATTTGCAAAAAACTTGAGTATATGAATGATAATTTGCTATATATCAGAGCTAGTATGAAAATATTTGGTGTTATTGATAGAAATAATTAAAGGTGATATGCATAAAAATATGGGGGAGATAAATAAAACTGCTAGAAACCTGTGGATTATTGTACAGCAAAAAAGGAAATCTGGGAGGATATTATATATAAGCAGATATCATTATTTATCTTTTGGAGTCGCAATAATTCTAATAAACTGAAAGTGTTAAAATGGTTTTATGAAAGTGAACTAAATCTAATGAAAATATTGCATTTGTTAAAATCTAATAGTTATTCGGGAGCGGAAAATATTGCGATAATTATATGCGCAAATATGCAACGCGATATTTGCGCATATGCTTCTCCGATGGGATCAATACAAGAAAAATTAAAAGAGCAAAATATTGAGTATTATCCTATGAAAGAATTTGGAGTTATGGAGTTGAAACGAGTGGTGAAAGAGTTTGATCCAGACGTTATTCATGCACATGATTTTTCTGCCTCTGTACTAGCTGCAATTGTAGGCAATCAGAAAATTGCTATTGTATCGCATTTACATAATAATGTTCCTTGGATAAAAAAATGGAATATAAGATCACTGACATATAGAGCAGCATTAAAAAGAATTGATAGTGTGATACTTGTATCTGATTGTATAAAAAGGGAAGCAGTTTTCTCTAGTCAGATGGCAAAGAAGTATACAGTATTGGGAAATCCATTAGATAAGTCTGCTATTAGAAAGAATGCTGAAAAATTTGAATGTAATAAGTATGATGTACTTTTTGTTGGAAGACTTACGGCTGCTAAGAATCCGATACGATTTATAAATATAATAAATAAATTAATAAAAAAGGTCCCTGATTTAAAAGTTTGCATGGTTGGAACTGGTGACTTGTTTGATGCATGCAAAGATAGAATTATCCAATTAAAATTAGAAAAAAATATCATTATGAAGGGGTTTTGCGGTAATCCGTATCCATTTATTAAGAAGGCAAAGTTAATGCTGGTGACATCAGATTGGGAAGGGTTTGGATTAGTGGCAAGAGAAGCGCTGACTTTAGCGACTCCGCTTTTGTTGATGGATGTGGGAGGAATGCATGAATTAAGTTTAAATTATCCTGAAATTAAATGTGACACGGAAGATGAGTTTGTTTGGAAAGCAGAAAAAATACTAAATGGAGATACACAATGGAAGCGACTTTATGAAAATATATTTAATGAGCAGGAAACGAAAGATAATTTACAGGAGTATTTGCGAACAATGGAACAAATATATCAAAAAGCGGAAGTGAAGGCTAAATGATAAAATAATATATAGGATGGAGAAAAATATTATTGGAAGTATCAATTCGAGGAGAGGGGGGGGTAATATGCCGTGTCAAACAGAATATCAAACGCTTAGAAATGAAATTGTAGAGAGAATTTCAATTATTAATAGTCAGGCTTCTAATGCCATGAGTCTTATTATTACAACGTGGGCGGCTGGTTTTGCATTATTAGGGGTACAGGCGACAAACAAAAATATATCTGAGGATATGATTATTTTATTATCAGTTGGCGAAGAAATCGCTTTCTTTTTTGCTATATTATTTTTGCTTCCAATGGCTGTAAAAAGTGGAGAAAATTTAAAACAATTGGCATCTTTAGGAATATATATTCGAGTATTTTATGAGTTTGTGCCAAGATATCGAGGAGAAAAAAAGGATTTGTATTTGTGGGAAACGGCAGATAAACATATTAATATTGGTGCAACATCGAAAGGATTATCCGATAAGGTAATTCAAATGTATAATATGGAGTATGTGCTGTTAGGCTTATTGTCATTTGCATTTTGGATTTTGGTTGCAGCCTATCATGTGAGCATTGTTTTTGGCAATAAAGGCAATGGATGGGAGTTAAGTGTACTGATAATCATTTTAGTCCTTGTTAGCTTTGGCGCATTGTTTGTGTTAAGGTTGATATATAAACAATCTAATAATAGAGACAATATGATGAAACTGACAGAGGAGTATACCCGGAAATATTTGTTACTTGCGGTGCACATGAATTATATTTCAGAAGATGATATAAAAGGTGCTTGGGATGAACTGAATCCAAAGAATGGACTTGATGTGGCAGAATTTTTGAAAATGATAAGGTATTAAATCAGACTTTTTAGATAATTGTTTATTTAAAAAAAGTACATGCCATTACAAAAAACAAGGGGCAATGCCATTAAGCCAGTTGTTCGAAGTTTTGTTCGATAGCTCAGTTGTTGTC
>ENA-OPAO01000920-OPAO01000920.1-human-gut-metagenome-genome-assembly--contig:-NODE-920-length-22475-cov-19.205397_pt1 | contig 22475 bp, 19 predicted proteins | sample MGYA00241054_ERZ501424 | MGnify/ENA primary metagenome ERZ501424 (study PRJEB25962, sample SAMEA2042623) | human gut metagenome | biome: human gut; feature: human-associated habitat; material: faeces...
TTCACCATACCCGCAAGCAGCCTGCCGGTGACAGCTTCGAAATGATCTCCGGTACGACAGGGTTGCTCGGCTGCGCGGACGGTTCGCTGCTTATGCAGAAGAAAAAGCGCACAGCGCTGGAGGCAACTATCGACGTGGTGGGGCGCGACCAGCAGGATCAGATCCTCTATCTGAAAAAGGATGTCGATACACAGATTTGGAATCTTGAGAAGGTGGAGAACGAGCTGCACATAGAACCGCCCGATCATGTTCTAGAAGCTGTCTCTGGTCTAGTGTCCGCAGAACAGCCGGTGTGGACAGGCTCGCCCTCTGCGCTTGCCAATGCCGTCCATGTCGGTATGGCGGCAAACGTACTAAGCAAGTATCTGAATGTAAAGTCCGGTAGGCTGCTGGATGAATACCATGTCCGCTATGAGAACAAGATTCGTCATGAAGGTCGGTGTATCACACTGATCTTCGTAGCCGCAAACGAATAATCCGTGCGACGGCTGCGACGGTTGCAACGGTAAATCTGATACCGCCAGAATAACCGTCGCAATCGTTGCGACCGTCGCGGAGAAAGGTCGGCAGCACGACCTTTCGCGTCCCCTGTCTCCATCGAAAACTCCGCTGAGTTTGAGATGGATGTGGGCAAAAGATTATGCGCAGAGAATGCCTGCAAATAAGCTGCTGACCACGCCGGTTTTGCGGTTTGTATCCTCACTGCAAACCGCAAAACCGGCAGAGGCTTCCGCAGAAGCCGCATACCCCCTCGGAGAGCCCACGATACTTTGCAGCCGCAGGATGAAAGTATCATAGTGGGTTATTACACTTCCGCAGAAGTGCTCCCTCGGAAGCTACCCCATCCTGCGCAATCTGAAATCAGGAGGTAAACTGCCTATGGCAAGAGGCGACGGTATTCACCGTACCAACGCAAGAAATATGAGGCTGACCACTGCCAAAATCGGCAACGCGCAGCAGCACAACGAACGGGAAAAGGAATCCTATGTCAATCAGGATATTGTCCCGGAGAGAACGCACCTCAATGTCCATTTCAAGAAACCGGCCGCCGGATATGCGGAGATGTTTGAGCAGATGAAAGAGGATGGGATCATCTCCACCCGCGGACTGAAAGAGGACGCCTTTCTCTACGGCGAACTGGTCTTTGACGTAAACACCGCCTTTTTTCATAATCACGGCGGCTATGACTTCGCAAAACAATTCTACACCGACGCATACAAATCCGCAATAGAAATCGTAGGCGGAGAGCAGTACATTCTCTCTGCGGTCATGCACGCCGACGAGCGCAACCGCGCCATGTCCGACGCGCTGGGGCAGGACGTGTACCACTATCACCTTCATGTGGTCTACATTCCCGTCGTGGAAAAGCAAATCCTGTGGTCGAAACGCTGCAAGGATAAATCGCTGGTGGGTACGCTCAAGGAAACGATACAGCAGGTCAGTATGAGTAAAAAGTGGGATTCCAAGCCCGCGCTGGACGAGCATGGGAAACCGCTGCTGAACGCCAACGGCAAGCCTGTTCTCAAGAAATCCTACAGTGTTTTACAGGACGATTTCTTCCGCTATATGCGCGACACCGGATATGATGACGTGGAGCGCGGCGAACGCGGTAGCTCAGAGGAACACCTGACAGTGACGCAGTTCAAGGTGCAGCAGGAGCAGGCGCGGCTGGCAGAACTCGCAGAGCAGAACCGGCAACAGGAAAAACAAGCAGCAACGCTCGGCAGGCAGATTGAGAAAATTCAGAATCAGCAGGTCGATATGCGGGCTATCGAAAAAATCGAAGCGATGTCTATTCCCTTCTCATCCAAGGTTGCCGTGGAGCGTGAAGATTTTGAACACCTGTCTACGCCTGCGAAAAAGTACGTTGCAGCCGAGAAAAAGGAATCCAAACTGCAAAAAGCTCTGGACGCGGCAAACAGGCTGATTGCAAGGCTCAAGGAAGAGATTGCCGGTCTGAAGCAGGAGCTTTCCGAGTACAAATCCGTTCGCAGCAAGCTCCGCACATCGGACTTGGAACGCGAGAACGCAGAGCTTCGCGGAAAAGTTCAACGCTACGAGGACGTGATCCAGCGCAATAACCTCTGGCATTTCTTCCGTCCACGCAGAGAAAAAGCGGCAATGCGGGACGATGCCCGCTGATGCCGTGTTGAGCTGAGAAAAACGGATTTTATCGAATGGGAGCGTCCGAATCAAGCAGCATATCATTTGGGCGCTCCCCATGCAAAAATCAGCCTGTTTTTACAGGTGTAGAGCTGAGAAAAAATCTTGAAAATGTGCCTGTTTTTGCAGAACAGGCAGAAATGGAGGCAATATGAAAACCGGACTGACCAAACGGCAGAAAACGACCTGCATCTATTTTGATGAAGCCAGCAGCACCGTCGAAATTCAAACGCACAATACCGCGCTCAAAAAGCGGCTGGCACAGTACGCGGCAGAGCATCCCGACCTGTGCAGGCAAACCGACGATGATGAACAGGGTGGGCTGACTTTCGAGATCGACCGCAGACGATTCGCTGTCCGTCTGACTGCACCGTATTCGGATGAGCGCCGTCACGCAGCAAGCGAGCTTGCCAAGAAGAATGGATTGAAAGGGCGAGACAAAACCGGAAACAAGTGATTTATCTGCTAATGACCATAGGAACTGCCATGCTCCTATGGTCATTTTGTATGAGCAAGAAATATTGGTAATTACGCCCTTGTTCCCTGATCCAAAGTATGATATACTCATAATGATTTCAGCGAAAACTGATTTTTACGCACCAAAATATGAATTCAATTTGCTGTTGGAGTGAAGGACATGGCTGTAAGTTACAAGAAATTATGGAAACTGCTAATTGATAAGGATATGAAGAAAAAAGACCTTTGCGCAGCAGCAGGCATCAGCCATGCGTCAATGGCAAAGCTCGGTAAAAATGAAAATGTTACAACCGATGTTCTTGTGAAGATTTGTACCGCTTTACAATGCGATATTGGTGATATAATGGAACTTACACCCGAGGTCAAGACCTGAAAGGAGGCGGCAAAATGCAAAGTAATACAGCAGCACAGATTTCTACAATAGCCGCCAAACCGATTCTCAAGTGGGCAGGCGGCAAGACTCAAATGCTGGGAGAACTGTTTCCAAAGGTTCCTTCTTCCTATGGACGTTACATTGAACCTTTTTTCGGTGGCGGTGCCTTGTTTTTTGCATTGCAGCCCGAAAATGCTGTCATTGCAGATAGTAACCCCGAGCTAATCAATATGTATCGTCAAGTAGCAGACCACGTGGACAATGTGATCAGCTACCTTGAGAAATACCAAAATACAAGTGAAATGTTTTATTCTGTACGCAGTTTAGATTGGGAGACTTTGCCCAAGGCAGAAGCTGCCGCAAGGACGATTTATCTCAACCGGACATGCTACAATGGACTTTATCGTGTCAATAAAAAAGGGCAATTTAATGTACCATACGGAAAGTACAAGAATCCAAAAATATGTGACACCGAAGCGCTTCATGCGGCGTCACAGGCTTTGCGGAAAGCTGATATTGTCTGTGGAGACTATTTCCTTGTTCTGGAGCATTATGCTCAGCCGGGTGATTTCATTTTCTTAGATCCTCCATATCTCCCGATTTCCGAGTATTCGGATTTTAAGAGATACACTAAAGAACAATTCTATGAAGAAGATCATGTTGAACTTGCAAAACAAGTCATGCGTTTGCACGAAAAAGGCTGTCACGTCATCCTGACAAACTCAAACCATCCTCTTGTGCATGAATTATATGCTCCGTTCAAAATTGATGTTATCCAAACGAAGCGTCACATTTCCTGCAACGGAAGTACACGAAAAGGCGAGGACGTGATTGTAACCGTTCCACCAAAGCAGCACTTTCTTATCAAACTTGCCCCTAAGCCTTTACCGGAACAGGTTTCTGCATATCCTCCTACACGGTTTATGGGTTCAAAGAGCAAACTGTTGTCTGAGATATGGTCGGTTGCTTCTCAGTTCCAAGCAGAAACAGTAGTAGATTTATTCTCTGGTTCTGGCATTGTCGGGTATATGTTCAAGGCCCAAGGTAAAACGGTAATCAGCAATGATTATATGTCCATGTCAGCAACTTTTACAAAAGCGATGGTCGAGAACAATAATGTTACCCTGCCGCTCAATGAGGCAAAGAGTCTGCTGGTTACGCACAAGGAATCCGATCATTTTGTTGCAAGCACATTTAAGGATTTGTACTATACGGATGATGAGAATGATCTCATTGATACTCTTCGCACCAATATTGCGGGAATACACGACCAATACAAGCGTGCGATTGCAATGACAGCGTTGATTCGCGCCTGTACCAAAAAGCGTCCTCGCGGTATCTTTACATACACTGGGAATCGTTATGATGATGGACGAAAAGATTTGCAAAAGACACTCGCCCAGCAATTTCTCGAAGCAGTTGACGCAGTAAATAAAGCCGTCTTTGACAATGGAAAGCCGAATAAGTCACGAAATGGTGATGCAATGGATCTCCGCATTGAACAGGCTGATTTGGTGTACATAGACCCTCCGTACTACTCACCCCTCTCCGATAATGAGTACGTGCGCCGGTATCATTTTGTGGAGGGACTTGCCCGAGATTGGAAAGGTGTAGAAATTCAGGAGCATACGCAGACGAAGAAATTCAAATCCTATCCAACCCCATTTTCAACAAGGAAAGGCGCAGCAGATGCGTTTGACCGACTATTCAAGAAATTTGCAAACAGTGTTTTAATCGTTTCCTATTCTTCAAATAGTCTTCCCACGCAAGATGAAATGGTGGCAATCATGGCGAAGTACAAAAAACATGTTGAAGTTGTTCCGGTAGATTACAAGTATTCTTTCGGAAATCAGAGTGATGCCAAAACGCACAGAAATTCGGTACAGGAATACCTTTTCGTTGGGTATTGATCGGAGGCACAGCATGAGCGAAAAGATAAAAATATGGCTAGTTGGAAATACCGGTCTGCGTAACCCCAATCGAATTCAGGAGGGATTCGCAGCGTATGCCGGCTCTCCTTTCGTCGGAAATTTAAGAGAAGAAAATGAAGTTGCCTTCATGAATTTCTTAAATGAAAAAGGCATTATTCAAAATGAAGCTGGAAAGGACGAATCCGGAAGTCACGCACGAAAGTGGCGCTTGATGTTTTCCAGAAACGGTTTTATTTATCCCCAGCTCAAGAAAAAAGATGGTAAGCAGGAAGAGTTAGGACCGCTTGATGAAATCACGCCATTTGGTAGAACCTTTCTGAAAGCAGACACGTATCCTGCTGTGCAAGAGTGCTTTCTTCGTTCAATGAGCGTTGAACAATATCCAACGCCTGATGGTATGCACTATTTTTCTCCGTTAAGATGGCTCCTGGCAATCATGCTGGAACTTGAGCGGCGAACCGGTTCTTCTGAATTGAGCAGAATCGAATTCGCACTGTGGGGACATACCACTAATCCCAGTAATAATTTGGATGAGGTTGTTGATAGGATTCTTGATCTGCGCCAACGAAGAGCTACTGCCCCAGCCAAGCGTTCTTTTGATAAGAAAGAAATTGCAGCCAGAGGCGAGAATTACGATAAGAAGCCTGATAATTTCTTGGATTATAGCGATATGAATATGCGGTATCTCCGTATTTCTGGAATTTTCCAAAGAAAAGGCAGAGGGCTTATTATTGTCCCGACAAAGCATGTGTTGGCAGAAAAACTTGCAAAAGCGACTGCAAGTGCTATGCCGATAATGGAGCAGTATAAAACACTCTGCAACGGTGCGCCTCTGCCTACTGATAACGCAGATATTGCAAAGTCTTTGCTTGACGATCTGATTAAGCAAATGCGAGAGCGGCACATTTTGTTTGACATTTCTGATCTCCCACTAAATACTGCCGCAGAAATCAATATTGCACGACAGCGGCTTGAGAATATTCTTGCTCAAACAGATGAAATCCAATATGCAAATGATCAGTGCAACCAGTGGCAGGAAATCAGAGACTACATGACTCTGCTGATTAGAGGCGGGGGCAAGCTGGTATATGACGAAGATAACGCCATTGAGGTACCTAAGGACGAAACTCCTGCCTACCTTGAGTGGACACTTTGGCGAGCTGCTTTAGCCATTGATCACATGGTTAATAAGCCTTATGAAGTCCGTGGTTTCAAATTGGATTCTGATTTTATGCCAGTTTCAGCAGCGGGCGGCGGCAAGGGTGATCTGTACTGCGAGTTTAATGATTTCACTATTCTAACGGAAGTCACTATGTCTACGTCCTCTCGTCAAGAAGCTATGGAGGGTGAGCCCGTTCGCCGTCATGTTTCGGATGCAGTTCTGAAATATGCTAAGCCTGTCTACGGAATGTTTATTGCAGTGCGTATTGACACTAACACTGCCGAGACATTTCGACATGGCATTTGGTATGCAAAGGGAGATGTAAAGCAACGTCTGGACATCGTACCTTTGACATTGGCACAATTCCAGAAGTATTTTGTCGCAATGTTTGAGGCAGAAAAGGCAAATCCTGGACAGCTTAGAGATTTAATCCTTAAATGTGAGTCAAGGCGGGATATATTAGAGGCACCTGCGTGGAAGCAGTATATTGATGCAACGGTTTCCGACAAGGTGACTGAGATCACAAATGGAGACGTAGCACAAAATGCAGATGAAGCACCCCTCATTCCTGCCGGTGCTATTGTTCACCATACAACGTTTGGTGTGGGGCAGGTTGTAGCGATCGAGGCACACTTCCCGGAGTGTTCCGCAACAATCGAATTGCCATATTTACATTCTTTGCCTGATGATGTAAATTTCTGCCCTGACGGGAGAAATCTGGTGCATGATCGTTTTGGAGAAGGAATTGCATACAAGTACGTAATTGTTTTTTCAAAAGTCATTATGAGGTTATCCTACCCGTCAGCATTTACTGATGGATTGATGATTGTGGATTAAACTTACATATTGAAAAGCGGTGAGGTAATGGAAAAGATCTGTAAGATAGTGTACTTTGACGAAGACTCGGTTACCGATTATGTTCAAATCGTAGCTGGTGGAGAACTTGAAAATACGACTGAATTATTGAAATCAAGGGATGCACAGGAAGCGCAAAGCGTTCAAGCCAACGGAAAAGTTGGAATTAGTGGAATTTTTAAGGCGTTGTTAGGCTGGGAGGCTGGAGCTTCTGCAGATGTATCTGCTGGGCTATCTTTCAATAGCAGCAAGATGGTAAAAAATATCGTTAAGAACACGATTTTAACGGACTTTCTGAAAACAATCGAGGATGTCAGCCAAGGGAGAACGAATTCACGGCTTCCCAAAGGCACCATTAAACAATTTAAAGGATATAAAATTAGTGCAGTAGAGGACTCGTTGTCATACATGGTAATGGTATCTCCATATTTAAGTATGTTAAAAAGCGGAAGCTCCATCCCTGCTGGTGAATTCAATATTGCTGTCGATAAACTCGACAATGCCCTTAGGCACGCCAAAGGATATTATGAATTTGTTGGAACAAAAGGAAGGAGCCGTGTAATATTACGGTTCAACATTAACTCTTTCCGAAACAGTTATACCATTAGTGATTTGCTAAAAATGGACTTGAGCATTTATGCTATAAAAGTTGGTAGAACTTCTCTAGAGAATCTTAATGTCAACAAAGAACTGGGAATGAAAGTTTCTTTAATTCCAAAGGATAATCCATCTTACGAACCCAATGCGGATGCTGAAGAAGCCGCTGCCACCAGTCCAACTTTAGATGTATTCGATGTCTTACTTGCAGGAGTTGAAGCAGATGACTGATAGAATTGTAATATTCTATGGTTCTAAAAAGGATTTTGAGGAATTGGTAGCAACAGAGACGAGCAAAGAACAAGTTACCATTCCATTTATGGAACTTATTCAGCACTATAATGCGCGATTGCGTCCAAATGAATCTGGCGTAAGAGAATCTGCGCTTAGTCGCAATATTGATGTAGATAATTGCGTTGTCAGAGCTGATGATTATGGTTCCGTTTTAGAACATGTTCTCTCTAATTTTGTTAATGTGGTTACACTCAATCATGACATTGGAACCTTGTTTGTTCACAACCCACCAAGAAAAGTTAGAGATTCCTTACGCTCTGCCTATGGTGATGATATAGAATATTTAGGAACCCAGTATCCGGATTTGTCAAGAGAAAAGCTAAAGGAAGTCTATTCAAATATTGAAAAGGACATTTTAGGACAAAGTAATTGTAAGAAGCAGATCATCAGTGGTATGTATCGCCTGATTGCAAAGGCAAATAACAAGCCAGTTGTTTTAATGTTATATGGCCCCTCAGGAGTCGGCAAAACCGAGAGTGCTAAGAGTATAAGTAAAACAATGGGCGGTGAGCTTTTAAGAATCCAGTTCTCAATGATGCAGACTACAGAAGCATACAATTATGTATTTGGTGCTGAACATTCAAAAGGAAGTTTTGCAAGGGACATGATGGCAAGAGAGTCAAATGTTATTTTAATTGATGAGTTTGATAAAGTTAATCCAGCCTTTTATAATGCTTTCTATGAACTGTTTGACGAGGGGCGCTATGTTGATACAAATTACGATGTAAACTTAGGACAAGCCATTTTTCTACTAACTTGCAATTTCGGTAGCGAGGAAGAAATCAAAAAAATCCTAGGCCCAGCTATGTTTTCAAGGATAGGATGTTGCATTGCATATGAAGAGCTTTCTACAGAACAGAAACAGACCATTGTTCATAATTGGTATGAATCTATTCTGTCCGTCCTTAAAGCTGATGAAAAAGAGGAAATTGAAAAAACAGATATTTTGGATTGGTTCATAAAAAACGCCGAACGATATGACAATATTCGCATCCTGAAAACAAAATTAGAGAATGCCATATTTGATAGGCTGTCAGAGGTGTTTATCATTTCCTAAGCACGACAACAGTTAAGCTTCATAGTATTAAGCAAATCCCATAGGTTTGAAAGGAGAGCAGAAAAGTGTGAGAGTTCCTTTGCAAACGCCCCATATGCGTGATATGACAGCAACCACAGTTGATGTTGTCTCTACTTCTTCTTCAACAGCAAACGCATCTCCTGTTGTATTACATCAAACGGATATGCTTAGATTCAAATTTATTCCAAGCCTTGTGAAGAATGAGAAAGAACCGCAGAAATCCGTTTCGGGAAAACTTCTATACGAGAAAAAGCGAAAAAAGGATGATGTTTTCCCTACCGACAGCGGTGATGTATCTTCCAAAGTCTCACGCGGTTCTGTTAAAGCTGGCGACTGGATGGAATTTCAGTTGGACACTAGTGAAACCTATGAATTATACCATGGGCTAGCACAGCTATATGCGTTATACGGCAATATGAAAGACATACCGTATGGAACAGCTACTTATACTCGAGTTGATAATGCTTTCCGTCAATTCTTGTCTATAATTCAAAATGATCCTTCAGCAGCTCGAATGATTGGAAATGAGGAAAATTTTGATCTCGTCAAAACACTGCTAAGGCTGATTACTCAAACCGAATCTCTTGAGTCTCTGAAGAAGAGTCTTATGGAGTTGCAGGACGATAATTTGCAGCATCTAACGACAACACTGAATATTGAAAAACTTCAACGGGTTGCCACACTCATGGCAGACAACCTCGATAACAATAGCGAAGAGTTCTGGCAAACTACTGTTTTCAAGGAAAACCAGTGGGTTCTGGCGCAAATATTTGCGTGCCCTTGCACAATTTTTTCTGATAAAGCCTATGTTGGAGGCAAGGGTGTAGACAATAGTGGCGGTAATTTGTGTGACTTCATATATCAAAATCGACTATCACAAAATGTAGCGCTGATTGAAATCAAAACCCCTTGTACAGAGATAATTGGAAACTCGTATCGCGGCACTTATAGCTTTAGTCACGAATTGAGCGGTGCAGTAAATCAGGTTTTGAATTACCGTGATAATCTCACAAAATCCTACTATACCCTATGTCACCAAAGTGCTTCTCAATTTGAGGTGTTATCTCCTAAATGCGTTGTTATAATAGGCAAACTTGCGTCCATGAATTCGACACAAATTGCAGCTTTTGAGAGCTTTCGCAATAGCTTAAGTGGAGTACAAATTCTAACGTTTGATGAGCTATATCAGCGCGTTATAGATCTTATTGCTATTTTGTCCGAAACACCATCTCCAACGCAGCATACTCCTAAACTAGAGGACGAGGGTGACGAATTCCCATTCTAACCATATTGCCAATTCTTCAACATACATGATATAATATAAATATCTCACACAGCAAATTTCCGCTATTGATAGCATCCCCTGATAGCTTTTTGATAGCAGAAAGTCGGATACCCCATAGGATGGGGATAATTGGTATCAAATCAAGCCAAATGGAATCAAACGGTCTATACAAAAAAGTTTAGAGTGCGTTTCCACTTGGCGAGTGGGAATAACCTCACGCATCAAAAGAGCGCTCTCCCCATTCCGGGGAGAGCGCTCTTTTTGATGCAGGGAATTACTCAGCAACCACAGTATACCAAATGTCGCCGTTGGTCTGAGTCTGAGGCACGACCTTGTAGCCATCGGCCACGAAGTTGCGCCGGCACCCTCAGCGGAGTTGTTGGAGGGGTCGAAGTTGATAAATGTACCACCCTGAATGATGACCTTCGCCGTACCATTCTTGTAAGCGCTGTCCACACAGTTGATCAGAAAGTTGTAGCCATACAGATCGCCGAATGGCTCGCAGGCGAAGGTACCGCCGTTGATGATGAGGGTACCCTCCTGAACCTGCACAGCAGTACCGCCGCCGTAATAGTAGCCGTCGTTGATGGTCACAGCAGCGCCCTTCCGGACGTTGATGCCATAGCCGCCGTTGACGCCGGTATCAATGCCGCCGTTGGTCAGAGCCTCCTTCAGTTCCGTAACGTTCACCACAGGGTAAGTGGCGTTCTCGTCATAGGTGTTGTTGAAGCTGTCGCTCTCCACGGTGTCCTAGGTGGCGTAGACGGTGATGGCGATGCCGTCAATAGACTCGTTCATGTAGTCGTTACCGGCCCATCACGGCCCAAGTGGATCCAGCGGCCCCAGCTCCGGGTCGTAGGGCAAACACACCACCTCGTATCCCCCGCTGGGACGGCTCCCCGGCAGGAGCAGTCCCTCCTCCCCCAACCAGAAATCGCCGGGGTGCAGGACCAGCCCCCGCTCTTGCGCCGTCTCCCGCAGGCAGCGGCGCCACAGCGCATGGGGAGGGAAGCACTCTCCCAGTCCTACCGGCAGACCATCCGCCCACACATCGCCCCGGCAGCGGTACGGCCACGGCCCCGTGAGCTCCGTGCAGATGCTCACACCATGCTCCGTCTCCCGAACGATACGGCTGCGGAGGGCCGCCGTAGTCACCGGCAGCATCCCGCCCTGTTCCAAAGCCCTCCGACATCGCTCCGCCAACTGCGGCAGCAGCACCCGGCGGCCATAGTCCAGCAGCCCCCTGCCCCACGCTGCATAATACCGGCAGAAGACCCGCCTTCCCTCCCAATGGGGCAGCTCTGCCTCCACTGTCAGCAGCGGCAGCTCCTCCCAAGTCAGCACTTGGGGCGGAAAAACAGGTTCAACGGTCACAGCCACAGCCAGCCCTCCTCTCGTATCCTACCCTCCACTCTATGCACCCCCGGCACCGCAGGTGCAAAAAAGTTTCCGCCGCCCGTTTACTTTCATACGTTACCATGATACAATATGAAAGTACATCCAGCAGAAACGGAGGAATGTTCCATGGCGCACAAGACCACCATCGCCACCAAGGAGAAAAACGAGCGGCTGTACCGGGCCATTCTGGCTCTGGAAACGGAGGAGGAGTGCTATGCCTTCTTCCAAGACCTGTGTACCATTGCCGAGCTGCGCTCCATGGAGCAGCGCTACGAGGTAGCCACCCTGCTCAGCGAGGGCATGGTGTACAGCGACATACTGGAGCGCACCGGCGCCTCCAGCGCCACCATCAGTCGGGTGAACCGGGCTCTCCTCAACGGGACCGGCGGCTACGTCAGTGTGCTGGGCAAGATGAAGGAGGACGGTCATGAGCAGCTATGAGGGGCTTGCGGCGTCCTACGATGCCCTGACCACCGACGTAGGCTACGAGAAGCGGGCGGACTTTCTGGAAAAGCTCTTCCGCCGCAGCCGTATCCCCGTCCACACGGTGCTGGATCTGGCCTGCGGCACCGGCACCATGACGTGGCTGCTGACAGACCGGGGCTATGAGCTCATCGGCGTGGATGGCTCCGAGGAGATGCTGGCCGCCGCCATGGAGAAAAGCGGACAGGTGGAGGGCATCCCCCCCATTTTCCTCCATCAGTCCATGCCCCAGCTGGATCTTTACGGCACGGTGGATGCCGCCATCTGCTGTCTGGACAGCCTGAACTATCTCACCCGCCCCGCCGATGTGCAGCGCACCTTCCGGCGGCTGCACCTGTTCATCGCCCCCGGCGGGCTGCTGGTGTTCGACATCAATACCGTGGCCAAGCTGGCGGCGCTGGATGGACAGGTCTTTCTGGACGAGACGGAGGACACCTACTGCGTCTGGCGCACGGAGTATCACCGGGGACTGTGTACCTATTACATGGATCTCTTCGACCGCCGCCGGGACGGTGCATGGCAGCGGGAGCTGGAGATCCACCGGCAGCGGGCCTATACCACAGAGGAGCTCACCGGCTGGCTGAGAGCCGCCGGGTTCACCGATATCCGCACTTGGGGCGACGGAAAGCTGCGCCGTCCCACGGAAAACGAGCAGCGGATCTATTTTTCCTGTATCAGAGAGTGAGGTCATTTTCATGAGCGATCATATTTTGCGTGCTATTACATCCGACGGCTTGGTGCAGGCCGCCGCTATCAGCAGCCGGGACCTGACGGAGCGGGCCCGACAGATCCACAAGACCCTGCCGGTGGCCACCGCCGCCTTGGGCCGGACACTGGCCGGAGCCTCCATGATGGGCAACGCCCTGAAGGGCCACGGTGCCAGCCTGACCCTCCAGATCAAGGGCAGCGGCCCCTTGGGTACCATTCTGGCGGTATCCGACTCCGACGGCAACGTCCGTGGCTACGTCACCAATCCTCAGACGGAGTTGCCCCTGCGCCCCGACGGCAAGCTGGACGTGGGTGGGGCCGTGGGACAGGAGGGCTCCCTGACGGTCATCAAGGACCTCCACATGAAGGAGCCCTATGTGGGTACCGTGAACCTGCTGGGAGGCGAGATCGCCGAGGACATCGCCGCCTACTTCGTGGAGTCCGAGCAGATCCCCACCGCCTGCGCTCTGGGGGTGCTCATTGACCGGAATCAGAGCGTCAAGGCCGCCGGTGGCTATCTGATCCAGCTGATGCCCGGCGCCGGGGAGGACACCATCGCCAAGGTGGAGGGCGGTATCATGGCCGCCGGCAACGTCTCCGCCATTCTGGAAAAGAATCCCGACCCGGAGGCCATGCTGCGGACGGTGCTGTCGGACTTCGAGGTGAAGGTGCTGGAGCAGGAGCCTGTGGAGTACCGCTGCGGGTGCAGCCGGGACCGCATCGAGCGGGCGCTGCTGTCACTGGGTCGGGACGAACTCTCCGCCATTCTGGCCGAGCAAGGCTCCTGCGACCTGACGTGCCAATTCTGCGACCGGGTGTACCACTTCTCCGGCCCGGAGCTGGAGGGGCTGATCCAGAGCCTTGAGAAAAAAGATTGAAAAAATCTGATTTTCCTGTTGACATGGCGGCCGGTTTTTAGTATAATTATCCTTGCCGTTGCGATGGTAAGCCCTTCCGGCGGCAAGGACGGGAGCATAGCTCAGCTGGTTAGAGCACCTGCCTTACAAGCAGGGGGTCACTGGTTCGAGTCCAGTTGTTCCCACCATGATACGGCCAAGTAGTTCAGTTGGTTAGAACGCCAGCCTGTCACGCTGGAGGTCGTGGGTTCGAGCCCCATCTTGGTCGCCATATGCCTCTGTAGCTCAGTTGGTAGAGCAGCGGACTGAAAATCCGCGTGTCGTTGGTTCGACTCCGACCGGAGGCACCATGACGCTGAAACATCGGCGTCATCTGCGGGCGTAGCTCATCTGGTAGAGCGCGACCTTGCCAAGGTCGAGGTAGCGAGTTCGAGCCTCGTCGCCCGCTCCAAAAACAGAGAAAACGGCGAACCTCGCCGTTTTCTCTTATCCGGTGACATAGCCAAGTGGTAAGGCAAGGGTCTGCAAAACCCTCATTCCCCAGTTCAAATCTGGGTGTCACCTCCATTTGAACGAAACGGTATAGATGCGTCTGGCGAAAAGTCAGGCGCATCAACCGTTTCCGTTCATAAGGAAGTATTTTCTTATGAGAGATTGGTCGTAACCTCTGTTATGGAGGCTGCGGCCTTTTCTCTTTCTATGGTAGATCACGGCCTTGACGATTCTGCGATACTCCGCCTGAACGGGAATGATAATCCTGTTTGCAGCGGCCAGCGCATTGACCGTAAGCATCCCCAACGAGGGCTGACAGTCAATCAGGATATGGGAATATTGTCCCTTCAGTGTGTCCAGATATTGCTGTAAAACCGTTTCACGGCTCATGGCGTTTACCAGAGAAACCTCCATACCGGAAAGCTGAATATCCGCAGGCATCAGGTCAACGCCTTCTGCATGATGCAGAATACCTTCTCCGGGGCGTATAGGCTGATCCATCAGAATTTTGCCCATTGCATCCGATAGTGTAAATGGCAGCTTGTCTGGTTGCGGATTTCCCAAGCTGATTGTCAGGCTTCCTTGCGGGTCCCCGTCGATCAGAAGCACTTTCTTTCCGGCCTGTGCCAGACCTATTCCCAAGTTCGCACAGGTTGTTGTTTTGCCAACGCCGCCTTTCTGGTTGGCGATGGCGATGATTTGCGTGTTCAAATAAACCTCCTCCTTCTACAAAAAATATCCCTATTCCGAAAAATAGGGATGAAAAAAGCCGCTTACTCAAATAAATGAATAAACGGCTATGTAAGAAATATTCGATTGTAAGTAAAGTTTTATATCACTGCAAAATAACGAAGTGCATCTTTGATTGCTTCTACCTTCTCCGCTGTCGGATGCTTCCTCGGCTGTTTCAATTCTTCTACCGCATTAGGAGCATCATACATTGGCAAGCCTAAATCTCTCTTTACCTCTGCGATATATGCGGTATGTACTTTGAAGCCGTATTTAGCTTCTATGTACTCCTTTATCATTTTGTAGGTCACTCGTTCCTTGGGCTTGTATTCTTCGGCTCTTTTAGCAATATTATCAAGCGGAACTTTTCCCTCACCCTCACCAAACTCAACTTTTACGTTGATATGTCCGTCTGGCTTTTTGTGGGAAAGCAGTACTACCGTCTCCACATGGCGAGTGCGGGGGAAGAGGTCCACGGCCACGGCACGGCGGGCGAGGTAGCCCATCTCGGCAAAGCGCTTCACATCCCGGCCCAGCGTGCCGGGGTCGCAGGAGACATACACCACCCGCCGGGGAGCCATGGCGGCGATGGAGGCGATGACCTCCGGGGCCAGTCCCTTCCGGGGCGGGTCCACGCAGATGACATCCGGCCGCAGCTGCCGCAGGGCCAACTCCGCCGCCACGTCGGCGGCGTCCCCCTCCAGAAACTCCACGTTCTCCACGCCGTTGCGCCGGGCGCTGGCCCGTGCATCCCGGATGGCCTCCGGCACGATCTCGCCGCCGATGACATGGCGGGCCTGCCGGGCCAGCACCTGCGTGATGGTGCCTGCGCCGCAGTACAGATCCACCGCCAGCTCCGTACCGGTGAGACCGGCGAACTCCAGCGCCTTGCCGTACAGCACCTCCGCCTGGGGGTGGTTCACCTGATAAAACGACGGCACCGACAGCCGGACCGTCCGACCGCACAGCACGTCCGTCAGGGTGTCCTCTCCCCAAAGAGTGCGGTAGCGATCCCCCAGAATGGCGTTGCCGGGGCGGGTATTGACCCCCAGCACCACGCCCACGGTCTGTGGTGCCGCCTGACGCAGCAGGGCCACCAGTTCCGTCTCGTAGGGGAGGCTTTCGCCGTTCACCAGCAGGCACACAAGGCTCTCGCCCTTACAGTTGGTTCGCACATACAGGTGCCGCACCAGCCCCCGGCCGGTGGTCTCGTCGTATCCCGGCACATGATACTGCGCCAGATACTGCCGCAGGGCCGCCGCCAGTGCATCCGCCTGCGGCTTCTGGAGGAGGCAGTGCTCCACCTCCACCACCTGATGGCTGCGGGCCCGATAAAAGCCCACCCTGCCGTCGGCGGACACCGGGTACTGGCTCTTATTGCGGTAGCGCAGGGGCTGTGCGGCGCCCAAGATTTCCTCCACGGTCACGTCGCTGCCGCCCAATCGGGTCAGGGCCTCCTGAACCCGCTGGCGCTTGGCCCACAGCTCCTCGGCGTAGTCCAGATGGCGGAAGTCGCAGCCGCCGCAGCGGCCATAGTAGGGACAGTCCGGCTCCTGCCGGTGGGGGGAGGTGCTATGGCGCAGGACCGGCTTGCCGAAGGCCACGTTTTTCAGCACCTTCATCACCAGAATGTCGCAGTCCTCGCCCCGGACGGCGTCGTGGACGAACACCACCTGCCCGTCGATGCGGGCCACGCCCAGCCCCTCGCTGGAGTAGCCCTCGATGGTACTGCGGTATATATGATTTTTCTCCAATGCGGGCATAGCGGCCCTCCTTTGATATGGGGATTTTCTTCTTATTTCCGACGGGTGACTTGGCGACTCCTTGCGAGATTGAGTGCCCATGGGCATTACGGATTCCCACGGCCAGCTTGTGAACCGGCCGTGGGAATCATGCATTCAGAGAAGATACCGTGGTGCAGGGGCCATGCGGCTCAGCAGAGGCCATCGGCAGGGCGGTCAGGTCTCAGCGGTGACCATCCGGCAGCACCGGCTGGCCCAGACACCAAGCTCCCCGTCTGCATGGACACTGCCTCCTATCCGGCCACCGGTGGGCCGTTAAAACTCAAACTTCTCGATCAGCTTACGCAGCGACTCGGCAAAGGCGGCCAGTGTCTTGTTGTCCCGGCCCTTGCTGCGGCGAATGAGGCCCAGCAGGGCATCGCCCAGCTGCACCAGCCGCTGATAGGCCGCCGTGGTGCGGGGTGCGCCCTCGAAAGCGGGCTTCTTCCGCTCCGGCAGGTAGCCTGCCTCCAGCTGGCGGCAGGTCAGCAGGTCATAGGACTCCGTATACTGCGGTGCATGGGCGGCAAAGCCCAGCTGTGTCACTGTTTGGGCAAACACCGGCGCCACCTCCCGGTCGCCGTGGACCACGAAAACGTGCTGGGGCTTGGGCTCCTTGAACTGGCTGATCCAATTCACCAGATGGTCGTGGTCGGCGTGGGAGCTGAGGCCCTGGAAATTCACCACCTTGGCCCGGACGGCTACCTCCTCACCGAACAGCTTCACACTGGGAGCGCCGTCCAGCAGGGTACGGCCCAGCGTACCGGGAGACTGGAAGCCCACGAACACGATGCTGCTCTCCGGCCGCCACAGGTTATACTTCAGGTGGTGCCGGATGCGGCCTGCGTCGCACATACCGGAGGCGGACAGGATCACCTTGGGGGTGCGGTCCATATTCAGCAGCTTGGACTCCTCCACCGTCTCCGTCAAGTGCAGGCCGGGGAAGCTGAACATATGGGTGCCGTCCTGCACCAGCGCCAGCGCCTCCTCGTCCAGATAGCCCCGCAGGTCGCCGCAGAAGATGGTGGTGGCCCGCTTGGCCAGAGGACTGTCCACATACACCGGGAAGTCCTTCACGGACTTCACCAGATTCTTATCCTTGATCTCCCGGATAAAGTACAGCAGCTCCTGGGTGCGGCCCACGGCGAAGGCGGGGATCACCACGTTGCCGCCCCGGCCCAGTGTCTCGTCGATGATCTGGGCCAGCTCGTCGGTATAGCTCCACACCTCCGTGTGGTTGCGGTTGCCGTAGGTACTCTCCATCACCACATAGTCTGCCCCGGTGAAGAACTGGGGGTTCCGGATGATGGGCTGATCCACGTTGCCGATATCGCCGGAAAAGACGATGGTCCTCGTCTCGCCGCCCTCGGTGAGGGTCAGGCGGATGCTGGCAGAGCCCAGCAGGTGGCCGGCATCGATGAACACGGCGTCTACACCGTCGCAGATGTGGATCTGTTGGCCGTACTCGCAGGTATCCATGAATTCCCGCACCCGCATGGCATCCTCTACCGTGTACAGCGGCTCCTCCATGGGGCGGCCCGCCCGCTGGTTCTTGCGGTTTTTATACTCAGCGTCGCTCTCCTGAATGTGGGCGGAGTCCTGAAGCATGATATCCAGCAGGTCCGCCGTCAGGCGAGTGGTGAGGATACGGCCCTGAAAGCCCTGCTTGATCAGCAGAGGGATACGGCCGGAATGATCGATATGGGCGTGAGTCACCAGCACATAGTCGATCTGGCCCGGATGGAAGGGCAGGCTGGCGTTATCGATCTCGTCCCGGCCCTGCTGCAGGCCGCAGTCAATGAGGATGTGCTTGCCGCCCACCTCCAGACAATGGCAGCTGCCGGTGACACATTGATCTGCTCCGTAAAAGCTCAGTTTCATGGCGTTGTTCCTTTCTTGTCCTTTCTTGCGGGCCGAAGCCCGGTTTTGTGTTTCCTCCGACGGGTCGTTCTATCTTGCTCTATTTTGTCTGTGTTTTATCCGGTTCACGGCGGCCCATGAGGTTCTGTCCTACCGTCCGGATGCCGTGTCCGGCGGATCGTAGGCCCTGCCCCGCCGCCTTCATCAGCTCATCCTTCACGTCGATGGCCAGCCGCCCGAATATCTCTGTCAGGATCTGCTTCTTTCTTTCGTCGGCTCCGGCATACTCCTTCCACAGGGCCGCCCAGCCGGAGAACCCGCCCTTACGCAGATCCTCGAAGGTCTTGGCACGGCCACCCATGGAGAGGATGCTGTACAGGGCGTCGCAGAAGGCTTCCCGGTCCTCCTGAGACACGGAGTCCAGCCACTCCCGCAGCACGTCGTCGGACATCTGCCCCAGCTGGGAGCGCTGGCCCAGATGCACAAACCGGTTCCCCATCACCTGCCACGACAGTGCCTCATGCTGCATGGCGGCGTGGCTGGTGCTGTCAATGACGTCGTAGTCCTCGGCGTGAACCAGCAGCACCCCCACGATGGAGGATTCCGGGATATAAGTGTGGAGCCGATCCTCCACCCGCCGGTAGGCGGGGGTATCCAGCAGGTCGGCGTGGAAGCCCGGCCCGTCGTTGTTATAGGCCGCCAGCAGGCGCTTGCCCTGAAGCTTCTCCGGCAGATGGACCGCCGCCCACGCCGCCAGATTCCCGCCCTTGGAGTGGCCACCGATGCGGTAGGGACGGTGCTTGCAGGCCCGGATCACCTCCTGAGCGTACTCCGTGGCACGGGCCTGTGCCGGCACCGTCTCCAGATAGCTCATGTTGAAGTTCTCCTTCCAGCCCACCAGACTGGTATCCGTCCCCCGATAGGCGATGAACACGCTGCCGTCCGGCAGCAGGAAGGACACGGCGGCAAACTGCATCTGCTTCGCCTCATCATTGCGGCTCTCAAAGGCGAACAGCCGGGTATCCCGGAACCGCTCCGTCTCCGCCGCCGCCCGCATCACCGGGATATAGTCCAGCGACGACAAGCCCAGCTGTTCATCCGCCGCTGTCAGCCGGGCGCATACGTCCCCGATGAGCATGGCGTCCTTGGGGTTCTTGCTCCACAGGCGGTCGATCTTCCGAAGGTTGATGTAGGCGATGATGCACAGCACCAGATTGTCCACCTCATTGAAGGGGTCCTGCTGCAACGTCAGATCTCCTCTCCACTGGAGATAGTCGAAAACCGTATATTCGTTCTTTCCGGCCATAGCTTCCCTCCTGCCCGTATAATGGTACAGGATAAAGTATACCACACTCCCACTCCCGGCGCAAGCAGAAGGATGACTTGTCTTTTTCCGGCAGCGGGAGTATAATGCGTCGTATCCTGTTTATTTCTGCGAGGAAGCTATGTATCGTGATATGACCCGTGGCAGCATCACACGGGGGCTGCTGCTGTTTGCCCTGCCCATGGCAGCGGGGGCCCGTGTGGCGCTGGCCTATGCGCCGGCGGGGCCGGTGGGCGTCAACGGCATCTGGGCCGCTATCCCTATCGGCTGGTTTCTGGCGGACGCCGTGGGATACGGCTACTACTTCCTCCGGCGCAGAGCGCTGCTCCCTGGGGAGAGAGAGACGGCTGATTCGAGGAATCAAAAAGAGCGGTGCGTCACCTATGAACTGCACCCCATTTGCTGGACAGTATGGTATACTGTCCAACAAATGGGGTGTGTTTATATGCCAAAGGGAATACCACAGAATCAAATTAAAACTAAACGGCCTGAACCCTGTGCAGTACAGGATTCAGACCGTTCAGGCCGCTTAATTCTTGTTTTTGTCTAACTTTTGGGGGTCACTTCCGTGCGGGTGCGGCTCTTTTATTATTTTACTTCTTCAGGGCTTCTCACTACACGTCTTTAAGGGCCACTTTGAGAGAAACGCTTTTCTTCCGCTTCCCCGTCGTGCTTGTGCAGCTGCTTTTGCAGCACCGGGATCAGCTTGGCCATATCAATGGGCTTTGCCACATGGTCGTCCATGCCTACCTCCAGCGCCCGTTGACGGTCCTCGGCAAAGGCGTTGGCCGTGATGGCGATGATGGGGATATTGGCCCGCCACGGGTCCGTCAGCCGCCGGATCTTCTGGGTGGCCTCGTAGCCGTCCAGCACCGGCATCTGCACATCCATGAGGATGGCGTCATACATCCCCGCCGGAGCCTTCTCCAGCATTTCCAGACAGTGGGCACCGTTTTCCGCCCGATCCACCAGCAGACCCTCCTCGCCCATGAGCTCAGCGGTGATCTCGGCGTTAAGGTCGTTGTCCTCTGCCAGCAGGATACGCCGCCCGGCAAGGCCGGTCTTATCCAACCGCTCTGCGGCACGCTTGGGCACGGCATCCTCCTGTCGGGCCAGACGGCAGGGGATGTAGACGGTGAAGGTGGAGCCCTCCCCCAGCTTGCTCTGGATATCGATGCTGCCGTTCATCAGATCCACCAGCTTCTTCACGATGCCCATGCCCAAGCCGGAGCCCGCCACGCCGCTGACGGTGCTGGAGCGCTCTCTGGCAAAGGCTTCAAAAATATGCTGCTGAAACTCTTCACTCATGCCAATGCCGTTGTCCGCCACGGATAGTTCCTGCACGCACCAGCCCTCTCGGTCGCTGGGCAGCTGGCGGATGGTACAGCGGATATGTCCGCCATCGCCGGTATATTTGATGGCGTTGCTCACCAGATTCAGGATCACCTCCAAAATGCGGGAGGTATCCATATACAGATAGGGATTGGGCGTATGCTTCTCCACTGTCATGGTCTGGTGCTTACGCTCCAGCTCTGGCTGCACCATGACGACACAGGACTCAAAGATGCTGCCGGCCTCCACCGCCGTCTCCTCCAGCGTCACCTTGCCGCTCTCGATGCGGGAGAGCTCCAGCACGTTGTCAATGATGGAGAGCATTTTCTCGCCGCTGACCTGAATGTTCTTCAGGTAGCCCTGCAGCCGCTCTGGCTCCTGCCGGTGCTTCTCCGCCAGATCGGCATAGCCGATGATGGCGTTCATGGGGGTGCGGATATCGTGGGACATATTGAAGAGGAAGGTACTCTTAGCCTGATTAGCGGCATCGGCGGCTACCACGGCGTCCTGCAAAAGCACCTGCTGCCGGGCCTCCGCCATCCGCTGCCACCGCAGGTACAGGTAGATGCTCATGCTCAGCAACGCTGCCACCATACCGCTGGCCAGAGCCACACTTACGGTGGTCTGACTACTTCTCTTCAAAAATTGATAGGTGGTGTTCATGGCGATCTCCACGCACAGAGCACCCATGACCTGGCCATTTTCATCCTTCACCGGGTAGCAGGCCGTGAAAATGGGACCCCACGTGGTATCCACTACATCACGAGAATACACGGGCTCTCCAGACAGCGCCGTCTGGATATAGGGGGCCATCTCCTCCTCGATGCGGGTGCCGGGGTAGGCAAAGTCCTCCGCCCCCAGATCCAAACCGTCGATGAGGTAGACAGGCTGCCCGTCCTCCCCCAGCTTGGCGGTGTAGAGATACCGGGTGGAGTTCAGGGTCCGCAGCTGATTGAGGGTCTTTTGCAGTTCCAGATAGCGAGGCGAGGTCATGTCGCTCCAGATGGCGGGGTCGTCAAAATCCTCCCGTGTGAACTCGTCGGACACCAGCCGGTGGATGGCATCGGCGCAGGTGGTATCACGGGTCAGCGCCGCCTCCAGCATATTGCGGCTGAAATTCTGATACAGCACATAGGTATACACCGAGATCAGCAGCAGGACCATCAGGAGCAGGAGGCCCACGGTGGCCCCCAGCTGCCGGAATTTCTTCGTCATAATACCGCCCTCATAGTTCCGCTTGCTTGCTTGCTTGCTTGCTTGCTTGCTTGCTTGCTTGCTTGCTTGCTTGCTTGCTTG
>ENA-OPAO01000938-OPAO01000938.1-human-gut-metagenome-genome-assembly--contig:-NODE-938-length-22207-cov-13.186078_pt1 | contig 22207 bp, 19 predicted proteins | sample MGYA00241054_ERZ501424 | MGnify/ENA primary metagenome ERZ501424 (study PRJEB25962, sample SAMEA2042623) | human gut metagenome | biome: human gut; feature: human-associated habitat; material: faeces...
GGCTGTCGGCGGTGGACATGGTGGCCGCCAGAATACCGGCCAGGATCAGGCCCGCCAGCACCGCCGCCAGCAGCCGCCTCATGACGGCTCCTCCCCGCTGCACCGGTCGCACAGACCGTAGAACAGCGTCCGCCGGGGGTTGATGCGGAAGTGATGCTGCTGCAAAACGTGCTGATACAGCTCCCCCAGATGAGCGCAGTCCATGTGCTGGATGGCCCCGCACACCTCGCACTTCAGGAGGATGCAGTCCCGGTGGGCGTGGCAGTCGCAGTACTGCCAGCAGGCTCCCTCATCCGTCACCAGCTTGTGGACCAGCCCCTGCTTCTCCAGCCGCTCCAGCTGACGGTATACGGTGGTCAGTCCCACGGACTGACCGCCGCTGCGGAGCCGGTCCGCCAGTACCATGGCCGTGGCGCAGCCGCCGGGGCAGGCGGCGATGCAGTCCAGCACTGCCTGCTGCTGCCGGGTCATATAGGTCATATGCGTCACCTCGCAGATTTGAAAATGAAAACCGTTTTCAGATTATAGCAGGTATGAGAGAAATGTCAATCCTTTTTTGCGGAATTTTGTGCTTCGCTCCCCGGCGGTGTCCTTTCCCCGCAGTCTTTTCTCCTTTTGTCTCCGACGGCATATTTTCCCAGTAGTTTTTTCTTCGATTGCCTCCGGCGGGTGACTTTCTTTCAATAGCACGTTTGCGTAAGGAACGTGCCTCCGGCGGCCCACTTTTCCCAGCAGCTGGAAAAGTGGGCAAAAGAGCCGCCAGAGACCAATGGTCTCTGGACTCCCTTTACTCTCAAGAGTTTCGTTTGTTATGGGCCATAAAGGGAATTGACGCAGCAACAGCCCCGCTGCCGCTCCCGGCTCAGGCGAAGAAAATGATGCGTCTACCGCCGGAACATACGGATTCCCCACGGTAGAACAGCAATCTCTTTCACCCTCACAATGCAGCGGCAGCGTGAGTAGAAGGCAGTCAATTCCCTGCTTCGGCGGGACTTAGGATGCAGCTCTTGTACACAAAAAGGAAGTGCAGAAACCATGGGTTTCTGCTGGCGTTCTTTGGTGACTTTCTTTCGCTATTGAAAGAAAGTCACCCGTCGGAGACAAAAGAAGAACGAGCCGCCGGAGGCACGTTCCTTACGCAAAAGGGACTGCTGAAAGAAAGTCACCCCCGTATCCCCCAAAAGAACACCCCCTTCCCCTCCCGCATACACTGTCACAGGAACATTCCGGAAAGGAGCCATTTCCATGCCCAAGATCTATCTCAGTCCCAGCACCCAGGAATATAACCCCTACGTCACCGGCGCCGGGTCAGAGGAATACTTTATGAACCTGCTGGCCGATGCCATGGAGCCCATTCTGCTGCTCAACGGCATCCAGTTCTCCCGCAATACGCCGGACATGACCGCCGCCTCCTCCATCCGGCAGGCCAACGCCGGACAGTACGACTTCTATCTGGCCCTCCACTCCAACGCCTCCGGCCCCGGTGCCGGGGGCCGGAGCCGGGGCATTCTCGCCTTCTACTATCCCACCAGCGCCAACGGCCGCCGGGCGGCGGAGCTGTTCGTGGAAAACCTCCGGGACATCTACCCCCTGCCGGAGAAGGTGTCCACACGGGCCACCACCTCTCTGGGAGAGGTACGCCAGCCCCGGTTCCCCTCGGTGCTGTTGGAGCTGGGCTACCACGACAACCCCGACGACGCCCTGTGGATCCAGGAGAATCTCCCCCGCATCGCCGCCAACTTGGTGCTGAGCCTCACGGAGTACTTTGGCCTGCCCTACACCGCCCCCACTCCCCAGCCGGGTCAGGTATCCACCGTCTCCGGCGGCCCGGTGAACCTCCGCTCCGCCCCCTCCCTCCAGTCCCCGGTAACGGCCCGGCTCCCCGACGGCGACGGCGTGACGGTGTACGGCCGCTATCAGGACTGGTACGTGGTGTCCCACGGGGAGCATCTGGGCTACGTCAGCGCCCCCTTTATCCGCCTGTCGTAAAACGTCGGCAGAGCCTCCCCGGCGACCTGCGAAAATAATAAACAGAATGTGGTTTTTCTCTTGACAGTTTTGCACAATTCGATTAAACTATTAGGAAGATTATCATCGGAGATTCAAGGGGGATCTTCGGTTATTTTCTGCCCTGAACGGAGCTATCCGTTTTCATACGTTAAAACAACATAGGAGGAATATCTGTCATGACGACAATCGGCTGGATCGTATCCATTGCTGCCTTCGTCGTTGCGGCGGTGATCTTTTTCCTCCTCGGTATTCGCTATCGCAAAAACGTAGCGGAAAGAGAAATCTCCAGTGCGGAGGAAGAAGCCACCCGCATCATCAACGAAGCCATCAAGAGTTCCGAAAATAAAAAGAGAGAAGCACTTCTTGAAGCCAAAGAAGAGATTTTGAAAAGCCGCAGCGAGTACGAGAGAGAGGTCAAGGAGCGCCGTGCTGACCTGCAAAAGCAGGAGCGCCGACTGCAGCAGAAGGAGGAAAACCTCGATCACAAGATGGATTCCATCGAGAAGAAAGAGGAAGCCCTCACCGCAAAACACGCCGCCGCCGATAAGGCTGCGGAGGAGATCAAAAACATCAAGCACAGCCAGATGGAGATGCTGGAGCGCATCTCCGGCTTCACCGCCGATGAGGCCAAGGATTACCTGATCGCTCAGGTGGAGTCGGATGTCACCCACGAGACTGCCATCAAGATCAAGGAGATCGAGGCCCGCGCCAAGGAAGAGGCCGATCAGCGGGCCCGTGAGATCGTGGCCACCGCCATCCAGCGGTGCGCCGCCGACCATGTGGCCGAGATCACCGTCAGTGTGGTTCCCCTGCCCAATGACGAGATGAAGGGCCGCATCATCGGCCGGGAAGGCCGCAACATCCGGACGCTGGAGACCCTCACCGGTGCCGATCTCATCATCGACGACACGCCGGAGGCCATCACTGTCTCCTGCTTCGAGCCGGTGCGGCGCGAGGTCGCCCGTCTGGCTCTGGAGAAGCTCATTGCCGACGGCCGCATCCATCCCACCCACATCGAGGAGATGGTGGAGAAGGCCCGCCGTGAGGTGGATGCCGTCATCCGCTCCGAGGGTGAGCGGGCCGTGCTGGAGACCGGTGTCCGGGGCATCCACCCGGAGCTGCAGAAGCTGCTGGGCCGCCTGCACTACCGCACCAGCTACGGTCAGAACGTACTACAGCACTCCATCGAGGTCAGCCACATCGCCGGTATGATGGCGGCGGAGCTGGGCGCCGACGTCCAGACCGCCAAGCGTGCCGGTCTGCTGCACGATATCGGCAAGGCCGTGGACCATGAGATGGAGGGTACCCACGTCTCCTTGGGCGTGGAATTCTGCCGGAAGTATCGGGAGAAGGAGGACGTCCTCCACGCCATTCAGGCCCACCACGGCGACGTGGAGTGCAAGACGCTGGTGGCCTGTCTGGTGCAGGCAGCCGATGCCATTTCCGCCGCCCGGCCCGGCGCACGCCGTGAGAATCTGGAGAACTATATCAAGCGTCTGGAGAAGCTGGAGGAGATCACCAGCAGCTATCCCGGCGTGGAGAAGAGCTACGCCATTCAGGCGGGCCGTGAGGTTCGTGTCATGGTGAAGCCCGAACAGGTCTCTGAGGATCAGATGGTGATCCTGGCCCGTGAGCTGGCCCACCGCATCGAAAACGAGCTGGAGTATCCCGGCCAGATCAAGGTCCACGTGCTGCGTGAGACCAAGGCTGTGGAATACGCCAAGTAAACATCCTTCCCAATACGCATCGTCCCCAACGGCGCACCGCAGCAGTGGTGCGCCGTTTCTTTATGTCCTTTAACTTTGCTTTAGGAAGCGGTGATATCCTGTCCTCAAAACCCGAAAAATCGAGGACTCTGCCATGAAACGCATTCCACTCATTCTTTCGCCGGCCCTGCTGCTGTTGCTGCCGGCCATTGCCCTGTATCCAATGCTCCATGCCTCCGCCGAAAAGGATGGTGTCGATAGCAGCACAGCCATTCAGGAGGCCGCCCCATCGGAAGCCGCCCCGTCGGAAGCCGCCCCGTCGGAAGCCGCCCCGTTAGACAGCGCCGTCGCTGCCCCCGCCGCTCCCGTCGCCGTCAGTGGTTCTATCGAAACCGGTGATTTCCCCCTCACCGACGGCCAGCAGCAGGCGCTTCACCGCTATATGACCGCCTACTATACCACGCTGGGGGATCTGACGGAGGCGAGCACCGACGGCGTATTCTGCGCCGACGACATCGCCGCCTATGAGCAGGCGGTTGGGAATGATCCTTCGCAGTCTCGGCCGGGGATGATCCTCTGCATCCTTGGCTGGAAATAAGCCCTATCATCTCCGGCCGGGAATAAGACGTTGCGCCCTGACAGTTTTGTGGTATAATAGGACTGTCAGCGGACAGAGCCATGTCCAGTTACCATGTCCACCTTTGTCCGCAGAATGTACCAATTCACCGGGAGGATACCCTATGGAATTTCGTGTGCTGGCACTGGGAGATGTTACCAGCGAGGATGGCACCCGCCATCTGGCCCGTACTCTGCGCCCCTTTCAGAAGGTCCACGGCGTGGACTTCACCGTGGTCAACGGTGAGAACGTCTCCGGCGTGGGGCTGACCCCAGATCAGGCGGAGGATCTCTTCGCCGCCGGCGCCGATGTCATCACGCTGGGCAACCATACGTGGGGCAAAATGCAGATCGCTGACTATCTGGAGGACAGTCCCTACATCCTACGGCCTGCCAACTTTTCCCCCCGCACGCCGGGCCGTGGTGTGGGAGTCTACGACTGCGGCCGCTTCCGCATCCGGGTCATCTCCCTCATTGGCCGCTGCGATCTGTCATGGGGCAGCGATAACCCCTTTACCACAGCGGACCGCCTGCTGGCGGAGCCGGACGCTCCCACCTTCACGGTGGTGGATTTTCACGCTCAGGCCACCAGCGAAAAGCTGGCCATGGCCTACTATCTGGACGGCCGGGTCTCCGCCCTGTGGGGGACCCACACCCACGTCCCCACCGCCGACCAGCGGGTGTTCCCCAAGGGTACCGGCTACCTGACGGATCTGGGCATGACCGGCGCCGTGGAGTCGGTGCTGGGCATCCAGCCCCAGCAGTCGGTGGAGATGTTCTTAGGCGGTCTGCCGGGCCGTTTCCGCCCTGCCTCCGGCCCCTGCAAGGCTCAGGGGGCGCTCTTCACGCTGGACAGCGCCACGGGCCTGTGTACGGCAGTGGAGCGGGTGGATATCCGCTGAGCACAACATTTGCCACATAAAATTTGTCACATAGGACCCGTCACGCAGGTTCTATCACATAGGAGAAATGAGCCATGTCTGTTGAAAAGGTCCGGGCGTACCTGACGCCCTATGGGGTGGCCCAGCGCATCCGGGAGCTGGAGGTTTCCAGCGCCACGGTGGAGCTGGCTGCCGCCGCTCTGGGGGTGGCCCCCGCCCGCATCGCCAAGACTCTCAGCTTCAAGGTGGGAGAGCGGCCCATCTTAGTGGTGGCCGCCGGGGATGCCCGCATCAATAACAGCAAATACAAGCACTTTTTCGGCGTCAAGGCCAGAATGCTGACGCCGGAGGAGGCCGTGGAGCACATCGGCCACGCCGTGGGCGGCGTATGCCCCTTCGCCCTGCCGGAGGACGTGTCCGTGTATCTGGACGAGTCTCTGCGGCGGTTCGAGACGGTGTTCCCCGCTGCGGGCAGCGCCGCCTCCGCCATTGAGCTGACCTGCCCGGAGCTGGAGCGCTGCTGCGGAGAGCGGTTCTGCCGATGGGTAGACCTCTGCCGTGGCTGGCAGGAGGCATAAAAGGAGGACGCTATGGCAAAAATTCTACACACGGCAGACTTCCATCTGGACAGCGCCTTTACCGCCCTGCCGGAGGAGAAGGCCCGGCTGCGCCGTCAGGAAGCCCGCCAGCTGACGGACCGGCTGGTGGACTACGCCAATGACCACGGCGTGGAGCTGCTGCTGCTGGCCGGGGATCTCTTTGACTCCGACCAGCTCTACGGTCAGACGGCGCAAGAGCTGGCCCGGTCGCTGGCCCGCTTCCGGGGCCACGCCGTCATCGCCCCCGGCAACCACGACTTCTACGCCGCCTCCAGCCCCTATGCCCGGCTGCTGTGGCCGGAAAACGTCCACATCTTCCGGGAGGAGCGGCTCCAGCGACTCCCCTTCCCCCAATACGGCTGCGTGGTATACGGAGCCGCCTTCACCGCCCCCGCCGCTCCCGCCGGGATCCCCGGCTCTCTTGGCCCGGAGGATGAGGGGCTGGCCCGCATCCTGCTGCTCCACGGAGAGGTGGGCGTCCGGGACAGCCGCTACCGGGCCATGACCCTGAAGGATGTGGAGCAGAGCGGCGCCGACTATCTGGCGCTGGGCCACGTCCACGCCTTCGGCGGCGTGCAGCAGGCAGGACGCACCTTCTGGGCCTATCCCGGCTGCCCGGAGGGCCGAGGCTTCGACGAGCTGGGGGACAAGGGCTTCCTCACCGGCACCGTGGAACCGGGACAGGTGAAGCTCACCTTCGTTCCCTTTGCCCGCCACCGGTATCAGTGGCTGACGGCGGATGTCACCGGCGTTGACCCGCTGGAGGCGCTGCGCCGGGAGCTGCCCCCACACCCGGAGGCGGACATCTTCCGCATGGTCCTCACCGGTGAGACGGAGGAGCCGCCCCGGCTGGACGCCCTCTATGATGCGCTGTCCCCGGACTGCTTCTATCTGGAGCTGCAGGACCGCACCACCCGCTGCCGGGATCTGTGGGAGCACTGCGGAGAGGACACCCTGCGGGGCCTGTTCCTCCGAGACCTGCGCCAGAGATACGACGCTGCTCCGGAGGAGGAGAAGCCCCGGCTGCTGCAGGCCGCCCGGTTCGGCTTGGCGGCGCTGGAAAATCGAGAGCTGTAAAGCCCTTTTCATTTACTGCCCACGGCGTAGGCCGTGAGAGAGGAGCCATTCCTATGAAAAAGATCCTCATGCTCGGCACCGGCGGCACCATCGCCTCGGAGATGACGCCGGAGGGCCTGACACCGGAGCTGAACACCCACCAGCTGCTGTCCTATCTTCCCCGCATCGCCCAGCTGTGCCATGTGGACTGCATCCAGCTGTACAGTCTGGACAGCACCAGCATTCACCCCGCCCACTGGCTGGGGACGGCCCAAGCCATCCGGGAGCACTACGACGACTACGACGGCTTCGTCATCAGCCACGGCACGGACACCATGGCCTATACGGCGGCAGCCCTGAGCTATCTGGTACAGGACAGCCCCAAGCCCATCATCCTCACCGGCGCCCAGAAGCCCATCTGGTTCGATGGCACCGACTCCAAGCGCAACCTCACCGACGCCTTTCTCTATGCCTGCCGGGGCTGCGGCGGCGTGCAGATCGTCTTTAACGGCCGGGTCATTCTGGGGACCCGTGCCCGCAAGACCTACTCCAAGAGCTTCCGGGCCTTCTCCAGCGTCAATTACCCCGATCTGGCGGTGGTGCAGGATGAGCATCTGTTACAGTACATCCGTTGTGAGAGCCGGCCACGGCCCCTGTTCTATGACCGGCTGGATCCCCATGTGGGGCTGCTGAAGCTGATCCCCGGCACGGAGGATGCGTTGGCGGAGTTCATGCTGGATCGCTATGACGGTCTTATCATCGAGAGCTTCGGCGTAGGCGGCCTGCCGGAATACGACGGCGGACACCTCTACGACGTGGTGCGCCGTGGGGTGGAGCGGGGCAAGATCGTGGTCATGACCACGCAGGTCCCCAACGAGGGCAGCGACCTGACGGTATACCATGTGGGGGGACACCTGAAGAGCACCCTCCGGCTGCTGGAGGCCTACGACATGACCACCGAGGCCGCCGTGGCCAAGCTCATGTGGATCATGGGGCAGACCCGTGAATTTTCGGAGGTGGAGCGGCTGTTTTCCCAGCCTGTGGCGCAGGATATCCTCCGCTTCGGGGACGAATAAGATGTTTGCTCCGGCGGGACACGCCTTGTGTCCCGCCGGAGTATTTTTTTGACCTGCGGCACAAGCTAACGGGGCAAAAAAGGGAGGCGGACAGTCAGCTGTCCGCCCCAAGTGAGGAGAAAAAATGGATAAAGCATTGAAAACGCCGTCCCTCAGACGAGGGCCAGCACCAGCCACAGCAGGCCGATGACACCGCCGCCCAGCAGCGCCGCCATCCATGTGGTAAGCCGTCTGCGCCGGGGCGGAGCCCCGTGGGTGCGGGCGTAGCTCTTGGCGATGCGGACCGCCTGCTCCACCACCTGCTGGGATGAGACGCCGCCGCCTGCGGCGTCGTTGCTGAGAATGAAGATCGCCTGCTCGAAAATATGGGGATCGGGGGACTCCACCACGATCACCCGTCTGGAAATACCTTTTACCAAGGCCACGCCCTCCTCTGTCCGGTGATGTTTGACAGATAGAGTATTTCCGGCGTCGGCGGCGGTTATACCTGCCGGGGGCGGTTTTCTCCCGGCAGGGGCAGGTGTACCGCCAGCACGGCGCAGTCGTCCTCCAGTCCCCTGCGGCTGCGGGATTCCGACAGGATCAGCGCCGTCAGGGCGTGGACGTCGGTGCCGTTCCACCCCGCCAGCAGATTTTGCAGCCACTCGTCGCTGTTCTCGTCGGCGATGCCGTCGGAGATCATGACAAAATAGCTGCCTGCCGGGAGGGCCAGCCGAGTGACCTCCGGCGGCTCCGCCGTGGCCTGCAGCCCCGCCGGAAGGGAATGGGCGGTGAAGCGGGTAACGTGGGCGGTGTGCTTGAGATAGGAGGGCGCAGCGCCGTATTTATAGAGGGTGGCCTCGCCGGTGGAGCGGCGCAGAGCCAAAAGATCGATGGTGGTGAAGGCCCCGCCGGTCTCCCCCCGCAGGGCCAGCGCCGAGTTCAGGGTCTTGAGGGCCGGAGCCGGTTCAATGCCCGCCCGCAGGAACTGCTCCAGCAGCCGCACCGTCAGCGCCGCCTCCCGGTGGGCCTCCGGGCCGCTGCCCATGCCGTCGGAGAGCAGGAGGTACAGCATCCCGCCTGTCTCCACCGTGGCCAGCTGGTCGCCGCACAGCTGCTGTCCCTCCTTGGGGCGCAGGGCCGAGGACACCCGATAGCCCATGGGGACGGTGGGCTCCTCCGCCGGGGCGTGGGCTGCTGCCGCCAGCAGATCCCCCATCTGGGCGTACTGCTCCTGAGCCTGACGGCGGGAGCAGCTCAGCTGGCGATGATATTGGCGGCGCAGGAGGAAAAGCCGCAGTTCCTCGTTGACGGCGGCGATAAACTCCCGCAGATGGACACACCGGGCGGTGAAGTACAGGGGGAAATCCTCCGACTGGGCCGTGCCACGGCGCAGCAGCGCCGGACAGGCATCATTGAAGGCGTTGTAGGTGGCGTTATAGTTCTGCTGCCAGCAGTTGGCGCACAGGACGCAGGAGCGGCACACCTGCTCCGCCGCCCGGTCGAAGATCACCGAGGGATTCTCCGGCGGGGCCGGGGCCGTGTCCCGGAAGAAGCTGTCGTACAGGGAGCGCAGAGCCGCAGCGGACTGCTCCAGCCGGCGGGGCTTTGCCGTCTCTCCGGGTGCATCCGCCCGGGCGGCACGCTCTGCGCAGGGAGGCAGCCAGCGCCGGGGCAGCAGCAGATAGGCCGCACCGCCCGCCAGACATGACAGCAGCAGCTGTCGGGGAGGACCGACATCCAGCAGCACTGCAAAGGCGATGGTGGGCAGAGAAAAGGCCGCCGCCGGGAGGATGCGGGGCAGACGGCCATAGAAGGCGGCCAGCGCTCCGCCGCAGCCGTAGGCCACCGTCAGCAGCAGCGCCGGGGTCTCCGGCACCAAATCCGCCGCAAGGCCCGCACAGGCCCCCGCCAGTCCCGCCGTCAGGGGCGGCAGGCGGCGGGAGAGGAGCAGCAGCTCCGTCATCAGCAGGGCTTTCCCCACGGAGAACAGGCCCTCTACCGTCACCGGCACCAGTGCCAGCGACAGGGCGGCGGCGTATAGCAGTCCCTTTTGCCGGAGGGTCGTTCCGTGGGCGGTCAGCAGGGCCGTGGCAGCCGCCAGCAGCGCCGAGGCTGTCAGGCACAGCACCCACTGGCTCAGGGGGCGGTACAGCAGGTACACCGACTGGATCAGCAGTTGAGACAGAGCCGCCGTCAGGGGCCGGAAGGCGGGGCGGCGGTAGAGCTTCGTATCACAGAAGGCCGTCTGGGCGGCGAAAAGCAGCACGGCAGCGGCGGCATGGCGCAGCCCCGGTTGAAAATCCAGAAACAGCAGCGCTCCGCCGGTAACACCCAACAGGGAAAGCAGGCCCGGCAGGCCCGGCCCTGCGGCGGCCGCCGCCAGACTGAAGGGGGCGTACAGTCCTCCCAGCCGGGCAGCGGTGAGGACGCAGCAGAGCGCCGCCTGCCCCAGCAGCGTCAGGATGCGGCGGAGCCGTCTGCCGGGCAGCGGGAGGTGAAACTTCATGGACAAGCCCTCCTTTTTCCCCTATTGTAGCCACCGGCGGCGGGAAAAGCTGTCGGGAAATGGAGTCTGGCGGATTTTTCCGTGGACGGCGGTGTTTACGGAGGCGGAAAGCTGTGATATAATGAAGAAACCTTGACAGAAAGCAGGTGGCCGCTATGAAAGCGCAGCGTCCCTATCCGCAGATCACCATCACCCCCAAGGGGGAGGCCGCTCTGGTGGGCGGACACCCCTGGGTCTATGAGGGGGAGGTCACGGGACTCAGCGGCCCCGTGTCCGACGGACAGCTGGTGGACGTCATCAGCCGCCGGGGCAGCTGGCTGGGCTGCGGTTTTTTCAACAGCCGCTCCCGCATCCGGGTACGGGTGCTGTCCCGGAACCCCAACGACCGGTTCGACCAGGCCTTCTGGCGGCGCATCCAGTACGCATGGGACTATCGCAAGACCGTCATGGGGCCGGAGGATAGCCGCTGCTGCCGGGTGATCTTCGGAGAGGCCGACGGCTTCCCCGGTCTGACGGTGGACCGGTTCGAGAGTGTGCTGGTGGCGCAGGTGCTGTGTCTGGGCATGGAGCTCATCAAGGAGGAGCTGTTCTCCCTGCTGCTGGAGGTGCTGCGCTCCGACGGGCAGGACGTAGTGGGCGTATATGAGCGCAACGACGTGGCCATCCGTGGTCTGGAGGGCATGGAGCAGGGCAAGGGCTGGCATCCCGTGGGCGGTGAAAAGGCTCCGGACTTTACAGCGGTGGATATTGAGGAAAACGGCATCCGCTACACCGTGGACTTTGAAAACGGGCAAAAAACCGGCTTCTTTCTGGATCAGAAGTACAACCGGCAGGCGGTGGCCAAGCTGGCCCGTGGCCGGACGGTGCTGGACTGCTTCACCCACACCGGCTCTTTTGCCCTGAACGCCGCACGGGGCGGAGCCAAGCACGTCACGGCGGTGGACGTGTCGGAGTTCGCCGTGGCGTGTGCCAGGGAAAACGCCCGGCGCAACGGGCTTTCCGACGTGATGGAGTGCGTGGCGGCCAATGTGTTCGACCTGCTGCCCCAGCTGGAGCAGCAGCCCAAGCGGTACGACTTCATCATTCTGGATCCCCCGGCCTTCACCAAGAGCCGCAAGACCACCCAGCGGGCCATGACCGGCTATAAGGAGATCAACTACCGGGCCATGCGGCTGCTGCCACGGGGCGGCTATCTGGCCACCTGCTCTTGCAGCCACTTCGCCACGGAGGAGCTGTTTTTGAAGATGCTGCGCTCGGCGGCCAAGGATGCCGGGGTGCAGCTGCGGCAGATCGAGGCCCGGCAGCAGTGCTGCGACCACCCCATTCTGTGGGGCGTGGAGGAGACCAATTACCTGAAATTCTATCTGTTTCAGGTGGTTTGATGAATACGATTCGTATACTTTTCTTATAATATTACAAGTAGTTGCAGAATATGACAGAGGAGACCGGCCGCAGCCTGTTTCCCGAAAGGAGCATTTATGAACACCAACTGGAACGACCCCAATTTTCAGGGCTTCGGCGGCAGGCAGAGTCCCTTCGGGAAGCGGCCTCCACGGCCCAAAAAGGAGCACAAGGCCATCGGCACGCCCCTGAGCCGCACCCTCATCAATCTGGCGGTGACGCTGATCTTTGCGGCGGTGTACTTCTATGTGGTGCTGCCGCCCATCAATTTGCAGGCGGAGGAGTTCTATTTCTTCATGCTGCTGTGCTGCGCTGTGTACTGCGGCTGCGCCGTGCTGACCTCCGGGTTTCAGGGCAGCGGGGCCAAGGGCTACTTTGGCTTCGTGAAGAAGCAGTGCCGCATCCCCATGATAATCGCCGTGGCGCTGGTAGCCGTGGCCATCGTGGGCGGTATCGTGGGCTGGCAGGTGATCCGGGCCGGGTCCTACCGGGATCTGCTGACGGTGGAGACCGGTGACTTCGCCACCGAGGTGGAGGAGATCAGCTATGACCAGATCCCCATGCTGGACAAGGACTCCGCCGAGAAGCTGGGCAACCGCAAGCTGGGTGAGCTGTCGGACATGGTGTCCCAGTTCGAGGTGGCGGAGGAGTACACGCAAATCAACTACAAGGGCCGCCCGGTGCGGGTGACGCCCCTGCGGTACGGGGACTGGATCAAGTGGTTCAACAACCGCTCTGAGGGTCTGCCCGCCTATCTTATCATCGACATGGTGACCCAGAATGTGGAGGTGGTGCGTCTGGAGCAGGGCATCCGCTACACCACCGCCGAGCACTTCGGCCGCAACCTCTATCGCTATCTGCAGTTCCACTACCCCACCTATATCTTTGACAAGCCGGCCTTCGAGATCGACGAGGGCGGCAATCCCTATTGGGTCTGCCCCCGGATCCGAAAAACCATCGGGCTCTTTGGCGGCACGGACATCGACGGGGCCGTGCTGGTGAACGCCGTCACCGGGGAGCATCAGTACTATGACGCCAAGGATGTGCCGGACTGGGTGGATCACGTCTACACGGCGGATCTCATCGTCCAGCAGTACGACTACCACGGTACCTATATCCACGGCTTCATCAACTCCCTGTTCGGCCAGCGGGATGTCACCGTTACCACCGATGGCTATAACTACATCGCCATCGGAGACGACGTGTATATGTACACCGGCATCACGTCGGTGGTGTCGGATCAGTCCAACATCGGCTTCATCCTCTCCAACCAGCGCACCAAGGAGACACGTTTTTACTCCGTGGCCGGCGCCGAGGAGTACTCCGCCATGGATTCGGCACGGGGGCAGGTGCAGCAGATGAACTACACCGCCACCTTCCCTCTGCTGCTGAACATCGCAGATCAGCCCAGCTACTTCATGGCGCTGAAGGACGCCGCCGGTCTGGTGAAGATGTACGCCATGGTCAACGTCAGCCAGTACCAGATCGTGGCCACCGGCGGCAGCGTGGCGGAATGCGAGAGCAACTATCGCCAGATGCTGGCCCGGTATAACCTCATTGACCCGGCGGATACGGAGCCCTCCGCTTCGGATCAGGGGGAGGTCACCGGCGTCATCGCTGACCTCCGCAGCGCCGTTATGGATGGCAACACCTGGTACTACCTCCAGCTCTCCGACGGCACGGTGTACTACACCATCTCCGCCGCCGAGGCTCCGGAGGCCGTGATCCTCAACGTGGGCGACACGGTGACGGTGAAGTATGCCGAGGGCGAGGGCAGCATCCTGCAGGCTTACAGCGTGGCCAAGGCCGTCCCGGCGGCGTAAAGCAGAACACAGAAAAACGGCGTGACCTTGCGGTCACGCCGTTTTTTGTTCCAATGGGAGGCAGGCTTGCTGCCTGTCCTATGCAGCCTTGACGCTCCAAGGCTTTGGAAGCAGTCTCTTCGTAAGCTCAGCGCTTGCTGAACTGAGGTGCGCGACGGGCTGCTTTGAGGCCGTACTGCTTTCTGTCTTACGGGTGAAAACCGTTGATTTTACTGGGTTTTCAAGGGTGTACACCACATTTCCATTATGCGCTGCTTTTTCTCCCAACTTCGGCGTTACCGTGCGCTGAATTTTCTGCCCATTGATATACCGGACATAGGTACGTTCCTTTGTTGATCTTGTGACGATATACTGCCATACTCGCTTGAACTGCGTATATGACAGCGGACCTCCATCCTCAATTTGGCGCTGTGCTTCTTCCACTTTTTCAAGAAGTTCTTCCGGAGTCCTTGCGTACGGGTATGACGAAAGGCTCCCCGGAGCAAAGAGTAAGGGAGCGGTTAGGCTCCGATCTATATAAAAAAGCACTTAAAGAACCGAAGCTCTCTAAGCGCTTTTGGACCCAAGGATCCCAGATATGAAATTGATAGCAGGGAGGGGGCATACTCCCCGCCGTCCCCGTCTGCGCCTCTGTTTGTGAGAGGCAGAAGAAACAAAAGTGCCTGAAGACTTTCATCCTCAGGCACTGTGTTACTCATTCACTGTAATTGCTCGGCGGCAATTCTGAAACTTACATAAATATTATAGCAGGGATTCTGCCATTTCGCAAGTGAAACCTTGAGAGTTCCTGCTATAGGCTGAATGCCGCAAAGTCAATGCTCATATACAGTGAAGAAGCAGATGACAAAGCTATGGTCAAAATGCCTCGCTATCGCGCCGATAGTCAGTTCCATAGCAAAACAGGCAGCTTTCGCCGACTCTCACGCAGAAATACGACTTAGGCGGAAAGCTGTCTGTTTTTTTGCAGGCTGCTGCTTTATTGCCCAATCATTTCCGCATCAACCAGCCGACAATATCGGTTGTCTCCTTCCCCATATAACTCAAATGTACCACTAACCGTAATCTCGCTGCCCAGCTCCGGATAATCATCCGGATAGGTATGCTTACCGGTCAGTACAAACTCCAATCCCTGTGAGCAGCAAGCCATTGCATCGCCAATGATACAGGCGAAGTATTGGGCTTTCGTATCAGGGTTTTCGTAATATACAAATTGTCCCGTCATTTTAATGGTTTTTCCAATATAATCGCTGGGGGCGTTCTTCATATTATAGACTTCGGAATATACCATTGTACTGCTAAGCCTTGTGAGGTCAACATCAACACCGTCTGTGCTTTGCGTTGGTTCAGAGGCTGCAGGCTTAGACTCCGATTTCTTTTCTGAGGGCTGTTTTTGTGAAACAGAAGCCTCTGGCGCTTGGTTATCGGCTGAATCAGCTGCAGCAGTCACTTTATCTTTTTCACCTCCGCAGGCGGCGAGAGGTACAAGAGTTAGGGCAATCAGCAAAACGCACAATAGTTTTTTCATCTGCGAACACCTCCCAATACCGTGCCTGCCAGCCACGACAGACCGAAAGCGCCGATCTGAACGGCGACGATGGTGGAACCTACCGGCGTACCGGCGAGAATGGACGCCAGAATGCCGAGCAGCGCACAGAAAACCGAAAGGACTGCCGCGCAGATGGTCACGCTGCGAAAGCTCTTGAACATCCGCATGGCGGACAGCGCCGGGAAGATCACCAGTGCGGAGATCAGCAGGGAACCCACAAGGTTCATCGCCAGCACGATGATGACCGCAACGACGACGGCGATCAGCAGGTTGTAAAGCCCCGCCTTCGTGCCGGTCGCCCTTGCGAAGCTCTCGTCAAAAGTCACGGCGAAGATCTTATTGTAGAACAGGATGAACACCGCCACGACCAGCACCGACATTCCCACGCACAGCCATACCTCTGCGGGGGACAGCGTCAGAATGGAGGTGGAGCCGAACAGCGTGCTGCACACATCGCCCGAAAGATTGGACGAGGTGGAGAAAATGTTCATCAGAAGATACCCGATAGCCAGTGCTCCCACCGAGATCATGGCGATGGCGGCGTCGCCCTTGATCTTCGTATTCTGTCCGGTGCGCAGGAGCAGCACGGCGCTGAGGATGGTAATGACCATTACAAGGGGCATTTTGTTGGTGATCTGCAGCACGGCGGCGATCGCCATTGCGCCAAACGCCACGTGGGACAGACCGTCACCAATGAAGGAAAACCGCTTCAGCACCAGCGTCACGCCCAGCAGGGAGGAGCAAAGCGCGATCAGCACACCGACAATGAGCGCATAGCGGACAAAGGGATATGCCCAATAGAGGGCCAGCTTTTCCAAGATAGCAGTCATTGGCTGTCACCGCCTTTCTTCACGTCAAACAGCCGCCCTTGCGGGCTTTGAAGATAGTCCGCCTTTGTCCCAAAGAAAACGGTGTCGCCAATATGCAGAATATGGCTGGCGAATCGGACGGCGCCAGCCACATCGTGAGAGATCATGATCACGGTGATGCCGTCCTCACGGTTGATCTTTTCGATGAGCGTATACATTTCCGCCGTCACCTTGGGGTCAAGTCCGGAAACGGGCTCATCAAGAAGCAGCATTTTTTGCGTGGCGCACAGTGCGCGGGCAAGCAGCACCCGCTGCTGCTGCCCACCGGACAGCTCGCGATAGCACCGCCTTGCAAGCCGTGTAATCTGCATTTTCTCCATGGCCTCCGCCGCAAGTTTCTTTTCTTCTTTGTTATAAAAAGGACGGCTGCCGCAGCGTCCCTGGCATCCGGAGAGAACGATCTCTCTCACGGATGCCGGGAAGTCCTTTTGTACCTGCGTTTGCTGCGGCAGATAGCCGATCTCATTTTTCCTCAGCCCGTCGCCTGTCAAAATGCTGCCGCTGATGGGCGTCTGCAAGCCGAGGATCGTTTTCATAAGAGTACTCTTGCCGGAGCCATTTTCCCCTACGATGCAGAGGTAGTCGCCTGCCAGGAGCTCAAAGGTGAGGTCTTGGAGAACGGACTGCCCATCGTAGCCGACACAGAGCCTTTGACAAGTGAGCTGAGCCATAGACCTACCTCCTTACCCTAACGCTTCCTTCAGCACGGAGAGATTTTTCTCCATAACGGAAAGGTAGGTGGCGCCGTTTGCCACGTCCTTGGAGGTGGTGGACTGCATGGAATCCATGGTCAGCACCTTCTGCTTCTTCCCGGCGGTGTTCTGAACGATGGTTTCCGCGATCCTATGCTGTGCGCCCTCGATGGTCAGCACGCAGGGAAGTCCCAGCTCATCCACCTTCTTTGCAAGGAACGAAACGGTTTCAAAGCTGGCCTCGGTTTCGGCGGAGCAGCCCGCAAAGGCGGCATAGTAGCGCAGGCCGTAATCGTCCACCAGATAGCGGAACGGGAAACGATCACCGAACAGCACGGTTTTGTGCGCCGCGCCGTCCACGGCAGACTGGTACGCGCCATCCAGCGCGGAGAGCTTTTCGATGTAAGCCGCAGCGTTGGTGGCGTAGGTATCCTTGTTGTCAGGGTCAAACTCCTGCAAAGCGTTGGAGATCGCGCCCACCAGTGTTTTGGCGTTCTTCAAAGACAGCCAGACGTGCTCGTCAGCTTCCTCCCCATGGTCGTGGCCCATCAGCTCGTCAAGAATGTCCTCTACGGAAAGCGTGTCCTTCACAAAAAACGGATTGGTCTTGGCGCTCATTAAGGCATCGAAGCCATCGTTGCCGAAGTAGATATGGAAATGCTCCGCCTCGCCCGGCTCGTGGCCGTGGTCGTTGAACTGCACATATTTGGGCGCATCGGCACTGGTGGTTTCGAACTGATAACGGACGCTGCGGATCTCGCCCTCGTCATTCCGCTTCGGCTGATAACCGGCATAGGTGTATTCAGCGGAAACGGTTTTTCCGTCTCCATAAGTGAAGGTGATCGTGTTCCCGCTGATAGAAATCTTCTCGGCGTCGCATTGCCACGAGGTCTTATACTTTTCCAAATAGGTATCCTTTGTGGTCGAGCTGTCCTCGTCCTCCTCCGCCCTGTGTTGGCAGAATTTGTCCAGGTCGCCGTTCAGCAGATAGGGGTGCAGGGACTTCCACGCACCGGCGAAATCCGAGAGGGTGCGATCCTTGATGTCATCCTCCGTGAGCTGTTCATCGTGGCTGTGACCGTGACCGTCCTCCTGCATACCCTCAACGGTCTCCTCCGTTTTCACGGAATCACCCAGCACCTCCAGCAGGTTGATGACCTTCATATTCCTGTTGGCGGCGCTTTTCAGAGCATTTTTCACCCAGCCATCGGACTCGCCGCCCACATAGACAAACAAGTCGCAATCGGAGATCTTGACAATATCATCGGCGGTGGGTTGATAGCTGTGCAGGTCAACGCCGTTATCCAGCAGCATGGTGATCTCGGCGTTCTCCGCCTTGTCACCCAGGATCGCCCTGACCCAATCGTATGCGGGGAAGATGGTCGTGACGACCTTCAATTTGCCGGCTTTTCCGGCATCCTTCGGCTTTCCGCAGCCGGCAAGGACGCCGGCCAGCATCATAAGCGCAAGCAGCAGCGCAGTTATCTTTTTCATAGACTATATGTACCTCCAAATTATGATAAGAACGTAAAATTGGGCGCAAAAATACAAGGGTGACGGCAACACCGCGAAAGCCTATCCGAAAACGGATAGACTACACCCTTGTAAATAGTTCTTATTTAATCTGAAAGCTTGACCTTGAGTGAAACCAGAGTAAACGTGCGGACAACCTCCGCGCAGGAGGGAATGACCCTGCACGGGGCATACCCGACCGCCGCGGCGAAAACCGCAGCAGCACCGGCAAGCCCAATGCTCTTGAGCAGATTTTCACAGACCTGCAGCTGGTGGCAGATGGCGCAGTCCTCGCCGGAGCAGTTATGGTTGGCTTCGACCGCAATATAGACAGCGGAGGACAGCATGACAGCCGCCAGCACGGCTGCCAGCAAGCCTGTGATCAAACGAGATTTTTTGGTCATAGCCTGTCCTCCTTCCGAATGTTATTCTTCCCTGCAATCCGCGCAGGTGCCATAGAGAACTGTGTCGGCGGCGTCCAGCGTGAATTGCTCGCTCTGCGCCAGGTGCTTTGCAAACAGGGCGGCGTTGCCGCTTGCCATGTGAAAGGTTCTGCCGCATTTTACACAGCTCATGTGCAGCGCACCCTTGCAGCTTTCGGCGTCAAGGTACTGATAGTAGACCCCCCGCGTGCCGCTCTTGCTGCTGCGCCGCACTTTTTCTTCCGCCTCTAACTGTGCAAGGTTTCGATATACGGCGCTGAGGCTGATTTTTTCATCCGCCAGTGCGTCCGCAATTTGCCGTGCGGACAGCAGCTCATCCGGGTGCCGGCTCAAATAGGCAAGCAGAGCCTTCCTCTGCTGCGTGCTGTAACTGGACAAGTCACCACGCCTCCAATTTGCAATTCATTCGCAAATTAGTATACACAAGGAAAGTAGAAAAGTCAACATGCGATTTATTCGCAAATTGAACGCTTTCAATGAACGCCGCCGTGTAAAAGGCACAGCGGAAGCATATGATAGATTTTGGACTGCGGGTTTTTATCGTCTTTGCCAGGAACCCCCGCCTGACTGCGGTAACAATGCACAGCGGCAGGTTTTTCTCAAATGCTTTATGCTAATGTGTCCCAAAAGCGTGTTTGAGATTGCACTAACAGTAGAAGCATGGCAAGCCGAGAGGGCGGTATTAGAACATTTATTTTTTCGATGCTTTCCGGAATTTCCTGCATTGTTTACGTAACCGATAATCGTGGTGAATAATACAACTTCCACCTTATCAATCAAACCCTCGAAACACGAACGGCGGGACGGGCTTTACCGTCCCTCCGCTCTGCTTTTTCAGCGGTCGATGTCCTGCCTGTGCGTAGGCTGCTCTTTGGGGTTTTCCTCCCGCAGCATCGCGCAAACGCCCTTCTGCACCACCGTTTTATTTGACGATGGTGCGGAAGATCCATACCTTTATTGCAGCTTCTTCAATCGCTATTGTTCCGTTCTGCCTTTTAGCTATTCTTGAAAAACGCCACCACAACCGCGCCGGGGCCAAGGTGTGTTCCGATTACGCTGCCCACCGTTGTGTAGCGAACCTCCCGCAAATGCCCCTCCCAAATGTGGCGGCTGTCCTCGATGTACTTCAATAAAAGCGCATCGGAAAGTCCGCTGTAGCCAAGCAGCACCGGCTTGCTGAAATCAATGCCGCCCGCCTCGTCAATCTCCTGAACGAGCAGATTGTTCCCCATCTTAGAGCCGCGCGCTTTTCCAAGCAGATGTATTTCACCGTCGGTGACGGAGATCACGGGCTTGATGTTCAGTATCCCGCCGGCAAATGCTGCTGTCTTTGAAATGCGACCGCCCCGTTTGAGGTATTCGAGGGTATCCACCAAGGCAACAATGACAATATTTTTCTTCTCTTCCTCCAGAGCCTTCGCAATTTCCTCTGCGGAGGCTCCCGCGTCCAAGAACCGGAACGCAAGCTCCACCAAGATGCCGGTACCCATCGCCGCGCTTGCGCCGTCCACAACATAAATGTTTTCATATTCCGCCGCCGCAATCACGGCGCTTTGATACGTGCCGGAGAACTTGGACGCAAGGGTGATGACAACGGCGGCCTCTCCCGCCTGCCTTGCCGTTTCAAACGCGCCGATGAAGTCGTTCGGGGTTGCCTGGCTGGTGGTGGGCAGCACATCGCTCTCGACCAGCTTCTCATAGAAGGTCTTGTGGTCGATGGTCACGCCGTCAATATATTCCTCTTGACCGAAGTGAACGGTGAGGGGAACCGTATAGACCCGTTCTTTGATCTTGGGGACCAGATCCGCTGTGGAATCAACAATGATCCTTGTTTCCGATTGCATCACATCTCCTTTTCTTCACTGTTTTGGACGATAGCCTCAAGGCTTCTGCTGATGGCGGATAGACAACGGTAGAATTCAATCCGTTCATTCTCCGTGAGAGCATGGCTGATCGTTTCAAGAATACCGCCGATCTTCTCTGCAATTCTTTTGCCGGCGTCCCGCCCCTTATCCGTCAGGCGCAAGGGGCTTTTGTACCGCTTGGCGCCGGTGTCGCGCAGGAGAAAGCCGTTGGTCTCCAGATAGTCCACCGCGCGGGAAATGGTTGCCTTGTCCTCCTCACAATGCTCGCACAGCTCCGCCGAGGTCACGTTTCCCAGCGAATAAACGTAGTACAGACAGGACACATGGACGCTTCTGAGGTGATAGTCGGCCATCTCCTGATTTTTGATTTTCCGTATGTCGCGGCTGATTCTGTTGATCAAAACTGTAAATGTTTCAAATCTCTCCTGCATGACTATCCTCCACCTCTGTAAATGTTGAAGTTTCAACAAAAGAGCTTTAACACAGAGATGTTGAAATGTCAACATAGTCCTTGTATAGGGCTTCTATTCATTGATTGTGGTATCCCACGGCGCGAGGTGGCCTCGGCGCGGTTTTCGTGTTGCTCATCGAGAGGAAAAAGCGGGACGCCGAGAATACTGCAAAGCCCCGCCGGAATTGCTCCGGCGAGGCTTTGCTTTTGACCACATAAAATGCCATAGGCAGATGTGGAACACAAAGTGTTGGGAAAGGGATTAAAATCAAGAGGAAGCCGCTAAAAGCAGCTAAGAAGTTCGGGAAAGTGTTGCGGCAGCTCTTTGCGTATACAACTGCAATTGTTCGACCTTGAGCGTATTCTCCTCGTTACCGCCGCTTCGGAAGTTCTCCACTTCCGAGCTTCTGATACTCACAATAACCCTATCATTGACCTGTAAATCCTCAAAAGAAATCTTTGTAACCTTCTGCGTGGCAAAGTCGCAATAGACCATAGGAACGGACGAATAGTCGAGCAGACATCCTTCACCTAAAGTACTTTCATCGACATCGTCCTTTACCGTTATGGTTTGCTTTGCTGTATCGATTTCCGTGATCACTGCGTTGGCGATCAGAAGCGTGTCATCCTTCAATGAACCGCACCCGGACAGGGATAGCAAGAGCGTCAATAAGCACAGGGCATTCCGATTCCCCTTATATTTCTATGCAGCAGTGTCTTATCCTCCTGTTTTTGCGCTGTGGGACTTCTCCTATCTATGAAAAAGACGCCTCTTCTGCTCCTCGCGTCAGGCGGAACAGCGCACAGACCGCGTACATATAGGCGGCAAGGATCAAAGGCGCCGGCAGTCCGTAAAGCAGCGGCGCCGGGATGATGCGCCAGAACAGCTTGAGCACACCGATCTCTGCGCCGTAAGTAAAGAAGTAGTTTGCCTCCGGGCAGAGCGTGAGGCGTAATAGGAGATTGATACAGTGCGCACCTACGGCAAGCAGGCCAAAGGTCTTGAGTATCCGCGGGATATCCTTTGGGTCGGGGCGGTAAAAGCCCAGCGTCGCCAGACTCAGACCGCAGACAACAAGGAGCGCGTGGGTCACATAGTAACCAAAGATCCGCGGCAGGAACAGCGAAAAGCCGGAGAACAGAGGCTCCGGGAAGAGCAGCGCCATCAGTGCGC
>ENA-OPAO01000939-OPAO01000939.1-human-gut-metagenome-genome-assembly--contig:-NODE-939-length-22180-cov-8.280497_pt1 | contig 22180 bp, 20 predicted proteins | sample MGYA00241054_ERZ501424 | MGnify/ENA primary metagenome ERZ501424 (study PRJEB25962, sample SAMEA2042623) | human gut metagenome | biome: human gut; feature: human-associated habitat; material: faeces...
ATCAAGGTTTTAAAAGAATTTTAGAACAATAAAATGGGTAGTTTTTGACACTACCTCTGCCGCGAGGGAGATGGAAATATGTATCTGGATGAGGATATTTACCAGTATCATGACGGCGATATCACATTTATACCTGAGAATTTTCCACATGTTACAGTCAGCTATGGTGAGGTGGTGAATTTCTGGGAGTACATTTTTATTGACATACATTCTGTGATAGAAGAGATGTTCCCAAACAATACGGCATTCCAGAATGAGGCAGTTACGACTATATCAAAAAAAGCGTTTATGACTAACGTGTATCAGAGCCCGGCTATGGCTGAGTATATAAATGCCATAATCAGGGAAACCCGTGAACACAAGATTTATTGCCAAAGGACGGTAAAGCTACTTGTGCAGGGAATTGTAATAGAGCTGCTGCGTAGGTATGATGAGCTTCCGGAGGAGGATAATAATATCGTAAAGGGTACCAATATGTCACAGATAGCCACAGCACTTGACTACATGAATAAGCATTACAGCGAATCGATAAAGGCAGGGGAGCTTTCGGAACTATGCAACATGAGCGAGACTCATTTCAGGAGACTGTTTGAATCATACATCAATATGCCGCCTATGGAGTATCTGAATCTGATAAGAGTACAGAAGGCGTGCGAGCTTATGAAAAAAACAAATGAGCCTATGGAGCTTATTGCACAAAAGTGTGGATTCACAACCCAGTCAACTTTTAACCGTAATTTCCGCAAATTTTTGGACACTTCGCCATATCAGTGGAAGATAAATCCTGAAAATTATGAGCATAAGCTGCTGAATTTTAGGATATCTGCACTAAAGGGATGGTAGAAAATACATGCCTTCGTCTTATAAGAGGCTTTGTGTTTAAAACAGACATGTATCAAATAATAAATACAGTAGATAGGAGTGTAAAAATATGAGTAATTTTGATTCAAATATCATTAAAAATCCGGAAATATTTGAGCAGAACAGACTTGCGGCTCATTCGGATCATGTGTGCTATAAAAATGAACTGGAGAAAATTAAAGGAAAATCAAGCCTGAGATATGATATGAACGGCTTATGGAAGTTTGCATATGCAAAGAATCAGTCCCTGGCTCCTTGTGGCTTTGAGGCAGCTGATTATGATTGCAAAGGCTGGGATGAAATCAGGGTTCCGGCACATATCCAGATGGAAGGCTATGACGTGCCAATCTATACGAATACCACATATCCGTGGGAGGCTGATGAGTTTATCAAGCCGGGCGAGGTACCTGAGATTTTTAATCCGGTTGCAAGCTATGTGAAGTATTTCACAATCCCTGAGAATATGAAGAATAAGAGGGTGTGTATTTCATTCCAGGGAGTGGAGAGCGGTTTTGCACTCTGGCTGAATGGACACTATGTCGGCTACAGTGAGGACACATTTGATCCGTCTGATTTCGAGCTGACTGATTATATTGTCGAGGGTGAGAACAAGCTTGCGGTCAGAGTATGGAAATGGACATCAAGCAGCTGGTGTGAAGATCAGGATTTTTACAGATTTTCAGGCATTTTCAGAGATGTATTTTTGTATGCCGTTCCTTGTGCACATGTGGAGGATCTGTCAGTTGTTCCTACACTTAATGATACCTTTGACGAGGGCACACTTAGTGTGTCAATAAAGGCAGATGGTGATGGTATTGCAAGTGTAAAGCTTTATGAGCTGGGCGATTTGTCTGTGGAAAAATATGACAGGGCTAAGCTTTTACTGGAAGAGTTTGATATAGAGCTTAGGAATAAGGAAATTTGCGAGGGCTCATGTAATGTGAAAAATCCTCTGTTATGGAGCGCTGAAAATCCTAAACTGTATGAGGTTAAAATTATAGTTAAAGATACGCATGGAAATGAGACCGAGTTTATCAGCCAGCTGGCAGGCTTCAGACGCTTTGAGATGGTAGACGGACTCATGAAGCTGAACGGTAAGCGTATTGTATTTAAGGGTGTAAACCGCCATGAGTTCAGCTCAATAACAGGCCGTGTGCCAAACCGTGATGAGGTGATAAAGGATATTGTCACAATGAAAAAGAACAATATCAATGCGATAAGAACAAGCCACTATCCTGATGATTCCATGCTCTATGAGCTTTGCGATATTTATGGAATCTATATGATAGCTGAGAACAATCTTGAGAGTCATGGCACATGGGAGGCATATAATAAGGGCTATGTTGACCTTGACTTTGTTGTGCCAAAGGACAAGCCACAGTGGAGAGAAATGATGCTGGACCGTGCCAACTCATGCTATCAGAGGGATAAAAATCATCCGGCAATCCTTATCTGGTCATGCGGCAATGAGTCGTTTGGCGGCAAGACCATATATGAGATGTCACAGCTTTTCAGACAGCTTGATAAGCATCGTCTGGTGCATTATGAGGGAGTGTTTAACGATAGAAGCTACAATGACACAAGTGACATGGAAAGCCAGATGTATACTTCGGCTGCAGGCATTGAAAAATTCCTGGCAGAGCATCCTGAGAAACCGTTTATATGCTGCGAATATACACATGCAATGGGAAATTCCTGCGGTGCTATGCACAAATATACAGAGCTTTCAGACCGCGAGCCTAGATATCAGGGCGGATTTATCTGGGATTATATCGACCAGTCAATCTATAAAAAGGACAGATACGGCAAGTGGTTCCTCACATATGGCGGAGATTTTGGCGACAGGCCTACAGATGGAGATTTCAGCGGAAACGGCATCTGCTACGGCGGAGAGAGAGAGGCTTCTCCAAAGATGCAGGAGGTGAAGTTCAATTATCAGAATATCTCGGTCGATTTTGACAGCGACTACATCTTTACAGTCACAAACAAAAATCTCTTTGTAAATACATCGGTTTTTGATGCTTTTGCCATTCTTCTTGCAGACGGTGAGGAGGTTTACAGGACAAAGCTTCAGATATCTGTTCCACCGATGGAGAGGGCAAGCTATGAGGTGCCGGTGACTCTTAAAAATTCCATGATAGATGTGGAAAAAGAGTACTGTATTGTGGTATCATTTGTATTAAAGGAAAACACCATATGGGAAAAGGCAGGATATGAGATTGCATTCGGACAGCATATGATAAAGAAGCCTGTAAGTGAGTATTCATGCGACAAATCAGTTGAGCTTGTTGTTGGAAACGGAAATATCCTTGTAAGAGGTGAGAACTTTAAGGCACTTTTCTCAAGAATGAATCTGGGAATGGTTTCATATGTATATGGTGGCGTCGAGATGCTTCCAAATACTATCCCACTGCCGAATTTCTGGAGAACACCTACCAACAATGATTCCGGCAACATGATGCCACAGCGCTATGCACAGTGGAAGATTGCCAGCATGTATGTGACCACCAGACAGAATCAGCGCTTTGCAGATACATCACCAAGGGTAGAAAAAAATGATAACAATATCGCCATCACATACACTTATTTCATGCCTACCACACCGCAGAGCTCATGCGAGGTGACATACAGAGTGTTTGGTGATGGAACAATCGAGACAACTCTGTCATATGACCCTGTAAAGGAACTTGGCGATATGCCGGAGTTTGGCATGATGTTCAAGCTGGATGCCGATTATGATACAGTGAAATGGTACGGACTCGGACCACAGGAGACATACGAGGACAGACAGCATGGCGGAAAGTATGGTGTATACGAGAATAAAGTGGCAGACAACATTGCCGAATACCTCGTTCCGCAGGAGAGCGGCAACAAGTGCAGAGTAAGATATGCAAAGGTAATGGATAAGAAGGGCAGAGGCATGATGTTCTTTGGTGATGAGCTTTCGTTCTCGGCACTGCCATATACACCACATGAGCTGGAAAATGCTGCACATCACTTTGAGCTTCCACCTGTACACTATACTGTTGTCCGTGTGGCAAAGAAGCAGATGGGTGTAGGCGGAGACGACAGCTGGGGCTCACATACTCATCCGGAGTACCTGCTTGATGTCTCAGAGAAAATGGAATTCACATTCTGTTTCCGCGGAATTTAGCATTTTAAGGTTGTCAGGAATATTATTACACATTTTGAGAGCAGAGACTGCTACTGTGGCTGCTCTCATGGTGTAAATAAACGATATAAGAATTAAGGAGAATTAAAATGTCAAAATTTATTAAGGGTATGGATTTATCAACCTTGCTAGAGCTGGAACGCTGCGGAGCAAAATACTACCAGGATGGAAAGGAGAAGGATATTCTTGACATCATGAAGGAGCATGATGTTGACACAATCCGTCTTCGTCTGTGGAACGACCCAAAATCAGAGGATGGTGAGCCTTACGGTGCGGGTAACAATGACCTGGCTGAGACTATCGCTATCGGAAAAAAGGTTACAGATGCAGGCTTTGGAGTGCTTTTAAATTTCCACTACAGTGATTTCTGGGCAGATCCGGGAAAGCAGATTAAGCCAAAGGCGTGGAAGGATTTCGGTGTGGACGAGCTGGAGCAGGCTGTATATGATTTTACACTTGAAAATCTGACAAAGATTATTGAGGCAGGTGTAAATGTCACAATGATTCAGGTAGGTAATGAGCTTTCAAACGGACTTTTGTGGCCTGAGGGAAAGGTACCTAACTACGATAATATAGCAAAATTTGTGAATGCCGGAATACGTGCCTGCCGCAAGGTAAATGCTGATATTCCGATTATGATTCACCTCGATAATGGTGGAAACAATGAGCTTTATGTCAGATGGTTTACAAACTTCATCGAAAGAGGAGAGGAGTTTGAGTATATCGGATTGTCATACTATCCTTTCTGGCACGGCTCTCTAGATCAGCTTGAGTTCAACATGAATGACATTGCAAAGCGTTTCAATAAGGACCTTATCATCGCTGAGGTATCTATGGGCTTTACAATGGACAGCTATCAGGAGTACGAGAAGCTTGCTGATTCTGAGCGCAAGGGTTATGCGACAAAACCGGAGCTTGTTGAGAAGATAGATTATCCTATGACTATTGAGGGTCAGGCTGACTTTACAAAGGATTTCTTAAACAGGGTGGCAAATGTGGTGGATGACCATGGAAAAGGATTTTTCTGGTGGGAGCCAGCGTGGATTCCTGTACCGGGCTCAGGCTGGGCTACACCTGCTTCGCTTAAGTACATGAATGATCCGGGACCATGCGGCAATGAGTGGGCAAACCAGGCGCTCTTTGACTATGATGGAAATGTGCTGCCGGCACTTGATGTTATTAAGAATTTTAAAAAATAAAATAATAACATATGTAATTTTGTTGCATGATTTGATTTGTTATGTTGCATTTTCAGTCGGATGTATTGCAATGTAAAAATGTGCAGTTATAATAGAGTTATAAAGAAAGAACGAAATATTTTAACTATCAATTTAACGCAAATACAATCAGCAAAGGAGAAGAAAAAATGATACAGCAAAACGTATTAGACAAATTCAAGGAGCTTTTTGGAGCAGATGGGGATATCAGAGTATATTTTGCTCCGGGACGTGTAAATCTGATAGGTGAGCACACTGACTACAATGGAGGACATGTGTTCCCTTGTGCACTTACCATCGGTACATATATGGCAGCAAGAAAGCGCGATGACAGGAAGCTTCGTTTCTACTCTATGAATTTTGACAATCTGGGTGTGGTTGAGTCATCACTTGATGAGTTTACACCTGATCCGGACGGACTTTGGATAAACTATCCAATGGGCGTTATGTGGGCCTTCGAGGGACGCGGAATGAAGCTTGAAAGCGGTCTTGATATTGTTTTATTCGGAAATATTCCAAACGGCTCAGGACTTTCTTCATCAGCATCTCTTGAGGTGGTTACAGGATATATGTTAAAGGATATTTACGGCTTTGACGTGACAAATCAGGATATTGCACTTATCGGTCAGTATTCAGAGAACAACTACAACGGCTGTAACTGCGGTATCATGGATCAGTTTGCATCTGCAATGGGCAAAAAGGACAATGCAATTTTTCTTGACTGCAATACTCTTGATTTTGAGTATGCACCAATCGTTTTGGACGGTGCAAAGATCGTGGTTACAAACAGCATGGTTAAGCACAGCCTTGTAACAAGTGCTTACAATGACAGAAGAAATGAGAGTGCACAGGCTCTTAAGGATTTACAGACAGTATGTGACATCAAGACTCTCGGTGACCTGACAGATGAAGAGTTCGAGGCTCATAAGGATGCGATTAAGGATGAGGTTGCACGTAAGAGAGGCAAGCATGCGGTTTATGAGAACCAGCGTACCATCAAGGCTGTTAAGGCATTGAAGGAAAATGATATTGAGACATTTGGAAAGCTTATGAATGCTTCACATGTATCACTTCGTGATGATTATGAGACATCATGTCCTGAGGTTGACGTACTTGTTGATGAGGCATGGAAGATTCCGGGTGTTATCGGATCACGAATCACAGGAGGCGGATTTGGTGGCTGTACAGTCAGCATAGTAAAGGACGAGGCTATTGATCAGTTTAAGGCAAACCTGACAAAGGCCTATGAAGAGAAGGTTGGAAAGACACCTGAGTTTTATGTTGTTTCAATCGGAGACGGACCTAGCCGTCTGGCATAAAATCAGCAATATGAAATAACAGTAACGGATAAACAGGTTTTTCCCGACAATGATTAAGGAGCATGACATGATTCAGGAGAGAATATTAGAATTAGTAAAATATGGTCTTACAACAGGACTTGTTGACCCTGCTGATGAGGTATACACAGTAAACAGACTTCTCGAGGTACTCGGAGTGGACGACATCGAAGATGAGACATTTGAAAAGGTAGAGGCTCAGCCTGCATGGACACAGGAAGAGGCAGAGGAGAAGCTTGAGGGTATACTCGAGGATATGATGACATATGCATATGACAATGGCATCATGAAAGAAAACAGCATTGTATACAAGGATCTTTTTGATACAAAGCTGATGGGCTGCCTTGTAAATGCACCAAGCGTGATCAGAGCCCGCTTTAAGGATTTATACGACAATGAGTCTTCACTTGCGGCAACCGATTATTTTTACAAATTAAGCTGTGACAGCAATTATATCAGAAGACAGCGCATAAAGAAGGATATGAAATGGACCACAGACACAGAGTATGGCACACTTGATGTGACAATCAATCTCTCAAAGCCAGAGAAGGATCCAAAGGCAATTGCTGCCGCTAAAAATGCTAAGCAGAGCGCATATCCAAAGTGCCAGCTTTGTAAGGAAAATGAGGGCTATGCAGGCCGCGTAAACCATCCTGCAAGAGAAAACCACAGAATTATCCCTGTTACAATAAACAACAGCCAGTGGTTTTTCCAGTACTCACCATATGTATACTACAATGAGCACTGTATCGTGTTCAATTCAAAGCATACACCGATGAAAATCGAGCGTGCCACATTTGGAAAGCTGCTTGATTTTGTGACACAGTTTCCACACTATTTTGTAGGCTCAAATGCAGATCTGCCAATCGTTGGAGGCTCTATCTTAAGTCACGACCATTTCCAGGGCGGACACTATACCTTCGCTATGGCAAAGGCTCCGATAGAGAAAGAAATCACATTCAAGGGCTACGAGGATGTTGAGGCAGGTATCGTAAAATGGCCTATGTCTGTTATCAGAATCAAGTCAGCAGACAGGGATAAGCTTATTGACCTTGCAGATAAGATTCTTCTTGCATGGAGAGGCTATACAGATGAAGAAGCATTTATTTTTGCAGAGACAGATGGAGAGCCACACAACACTATCACACCTATAGCAAGACGTCGTGACGGAGACTATGAGCTTGACCTTGTGCTCAGAAATAACATCACAACAGAGGAGCATCCGCTTGGCGTATATCATCCGCATGCCCACCTTCATCACATCAAGAAGGAGAATATCGGACTTATCGAGGTAATGGGACTTGCAGTGCTTCCGGCCAGATTAAAAGGTGAGATGGCAGAGCTTAGGGATGCAATCCTTACAGGAAAGGATCTGCATTCGACTGAGACTCTTGCATCACATGCTGACTGGGCTCTTAAGTTTATGTCTAAGTATGATAAGATTGATGAGTCTAATATTGATGGTATCATCAATGAGGAGATTGGACTTGTATTTAAAGAGGTGCTTGAGTGTGCAGGAGTGTACAAGTGCACTGATGAGGGACGTGCAGCGTTCCAAAAATTTATAGATGCGGTAAATGCATAAGATTTTCAATTATCTTTTTATAATGCGGAAAGCACCGGCGAACCATACTATATATTTCGCAAGTACTACGCAGCTAAGAAGCAGTAAGAATTATGATTTGGAGTGTTTAGACCATGACACAACCGGCTTTTATGCGCCGTCCATGGCACATAACGCCTTGCCCCAGCGTCCATGCTGGGGCATTGTTGTAGGTGGACATAATTCTAACTGCTTCTAAGCTGCTTCGTAAAGCACAATATATAGTATGTTAGCCGGTGCTTTCCTCGGCTGTGAGATAAACTGATTTTAAAGAATCGGTTAAAGCCATTATTGTTAATGACTTTTTACTAAAGATGTGTCATTAGGATCAATTTACCGTTTTTGTAGCTTGTGAAGGCAGTGGATGAATGCAGGCACCAGGAAGGCATCTGCGAGAATCCATGCGAGTGGGCTTGCAAAGCAGGCGGCAGAAAAGCCGAATATCGGTACAAATACAAGTCCGATGAGCGAACGCGCAATCATTTCTGCTACTCCTGCAAACATTGCAAAACCTGAAAAGCCCATGCCCTGTATGGTGAAACGGACTGTGTTTACCAGAACGAGCGGGATGTAGAAAAATGCATTTGTAAGCAGAAACTGATGAGCCTGTGCGACAACCTCTGTTTCGCTTGGTGATACAAACAGGTAAATCAGATAGTTGGCTATAAACAGCAGTGCCACAAAAATCAAAACCGAATAGATCGATCCTATAACTGAGGCTGAAATAAGCCCCTTCTTTACACGTTCAAATTTGGCTGCGCCGACATTTTGTCCACTGTAGGTGGCCATTGTGGAGCCGAGTGCGTCAAATGGACACACCATAAACATTGAAATACGGCTTGCAGCGGTCATTGAGGCAACTGCGATGGAGCCTAAGCCGTTTACGGCAGTCTGCAGTATGACGCTGCCTATAGCGGTTATCGAATACTGAAAGCCCATAGGAAGTCCCATGACCATCAGATTTCTGACATATGAAGAGTCAAGCTCCAAATCATTTCTGCTTACATGCAGCAGAGGTACATTTTTTGCTATGTAAATGATGCACAGCACTCCTGATACACCCTGTGACAGTACGGTTGCAAAAGCCGCTCCAAACACGCCCATGTTAAATACCAGAATGAAAAGTAAATCAAGACCGATATTTAGAACAGCCGCGATTATAAGGAAAATAACAGGTATGACCGAGTTGCCGAGAGATCTCAGATATCCTGACAGCAGATTGTACAGTATTGTGGCAGGAATGCCTGCAAATATGACAATCAGATACTGGTAGGCGAGGTCGTAAATGTCGCCTGGCGTATTCATCCAGGTCAGAATCTGACCGCAGAGAAGCACAGTGAGTGCCGTCATGATTATTGCGATAATTACAGACACAATCCCTGCATTTCCTACATATTTTTTAAGTCCTTTTTCATCCTTGGCACCAAAGCGCTGGGCTATTGGAAGTGAAAAGCCGGCACACACACCCTGGCAGAAGCCAATGATGAGAAAGCAGATGCTTCCGGTAGAGCCGACTGCGGCTAAGGCCGAAACACTTAGAAAACGACCGACGATTATTGTATCCATAAGGCTGTAAACCTGTTGAAAAAGCATTCCGAGAAGCAGCGGAAGGGAAAAGCCCAGAATGAGCCCGGTAGGAGAACCTACAGTGAGGTCCTTTGAATTATTTTTAGTCATTATTTATAATCCCCCTTGATTAAAAATAGATAAAAATATATATAAAAAATAGTGATTAAGTGTAATATACAACCTTTACAAACATAAGTAAATGAGGTAAAGTAAAATTGTTAGCATTTTTTTGGGTGCATATTTTAAAGTGAATAAAAACGCTGTTTTTATGTTTGATATCATGTTTTTTGAGAAGAAAATTGAATAATCAGTAAATATGTATGGGCTGACATATAATTAAATTTGGAGGAAAAGAATGAGAGACTGGGAAAATAACATTCGAAAGGTTGTACCTTATACACCGGGAGAACAGCCAAAGAATACCTGTGTTATTAAGTTAAATACAAATGAGAATCCATATCCGCCAGCGCCGGGAGTGAAGGAGGTTTTAAGTAACTTCAATACAGATGATTTAAGACTGTATCCTGATCCAAAGGTTGATAAGCTGGTAAATGCAATTGCGGATTTCTATAAGATAGACAGCTCGAAGGTGTTTGTCGGAGTTGGCTCTGATGATGTACTTGCCATGATTTTCATGACATTTTTCAATTCGAAAAAACCTATATTGTTTCCTGATATTACATATTCATTTTATGATGTGTGGGCAGATATGCTTCGAATCCCTTATGAGCAGCTTCCATTGTCTGATGATTTTTCAATAGTACCGTCAGATTACTATAAGGCAAACGGCGGAGTAGTATTTCCAAATCCTAATGCTCCGACAGGAAAGCTCATGCCTCTTGATGAGATAGAGGATATAATAGAGCACAATCAGGATGTAATTGTCGTGGTAGATGAGGCATATGTGGATTTTGGCGGGGAGAGTGCGCTTCCGTTCATTGACAAATATGATAATGTCATCGTGGTACAGACATTCTCGAAATCACGCTCGCTGGCAGGATCAAGAGTTGGTTTTGCCATGGCAAATCCTGTGCTTATCAAGTATCTGAATGATGTGAAATATTCGTTCAACTCATATACAATGGACAGAATCACAATCGAAGCAGCTACAGCAGCGGTAAAAGACAGAGCATACTTTGAAGAGACCACAGCAAAGGTCATAAAGACACGTGAGTGGACAAAGAAAGAGCTTAAGAGACTTGGATTTACATTCTGTGACTCAAAGAGCAACTTTATATTTGCAAAGCCTGCAAATGTTTCTGCAACAAAGCTTTTTGAGGACCTTAAGGCAGACAATATATTTGTCAGACATTTCAGCTCACCTGAGCGAATCAACGACTATCTGCGCATATCCATAGGAACTGATGAGCAGATGCATACACTAATTAAATTTTTGGAGAATTATTCATGTTAAAAAAATATATTTACATCTTTTTAATTTCAATGATACCACTTATTGAACTCAGAGGAGCAGTTCCGGTTTCACAGGTGATGGGGCTGCCGATAGTGCCATCATTTATCGTTTGTATCATTGCAAATATGCTTCCGGTACCAATTATTTATCTTTTTGCAAGAAAGGTTCTCATCTGGGGAGCAGACAAACCAATTATTGGAAGGTTCTTCAGCTTCTGCATTGAAAAAGGAGAGAAGGGCGGCAAGAAGCTTCAGGCAAAGGCCGGAAGAGGTCTGTTTGTTGCACTTTTACTTTTCGTAGGTATCCCACTTCCGGGAACAGGTGCATGGACAGGAACACTTGCGGCAAGTATCCTTGATATGGATTTCAAGTCAACAGTTGCCGCTGTCATGCTTGGAGTACTGCTTGCAGGCATGATTATGATGATAGTAAGTCTGGCAGGTGTGACTATATTCTTGTAGAATTTATGGGGAGCTTTCTTCGTCCTTTGTTAAACAGTACAAATCCGACCACCAGTGAAACAATTGTAACAGCAATCACAATCACAAAGACCACTGCACTATTACCGGGATCCGGGAAAAATCCTGAAAGTGTGCCCCAAAGATTGAAAAGCAGATGAAGCCCCATAGAGTAGTAAATAGAGCCACCGCGTTCGCACACATATCCGAGCACTATGCCAAGTGCAAAGGCATATATGCCCTGAATCCAGTTGAGATGGAACAGTCCGAAAAGTGCAGCCTGCATCAGATTGGCAAGAGCAAATGGCAAAGCCTTTCTGGCACAGCGCATGGTTACACCGCGGAATATAAGCTCCTCACAGATTGGCGCCAGTATTACAGAATAAAGTACTGTTATAAAGGTGGTATCTGTGATGCCGGATGTTTCAAAAAGCTTGTTGTACTGCTGCAGCCAGTCGGGACGAATGTAGCCGGTTAAGTTAGCGATGAAATTGGCAGCAAACTGTGTACCCGGCACGAGTATGACGATTGCCACAATCATCATGGGATTGAAGGTTTTCTTAGGGGATGGAAGAAAACTACCTTCGTATCTGGCATAGTACCACATGCCAAAAATCGCAATGGTAATGAGTGCATAGATGACCATAATCATCATGTTAAAATTTACAGAGGTAAATGTCTTTTCAAGGCGGTCCGATACGTTTGCAGACGGAAAAGCAAGCTTTCCGACAAAACCCTGTCCAAACACTCCCATGCCCATCATAAAGAATAAGGCGATAGTCTGAATTGCCTCAACTGCAAGCAGTGGGACAAATGTGTAAAAGAAATATCCTACTTTTTTCATTTTCAATTTACTCCATTCTGATTTATTAGGCGATAGTAACATTAGTATAACATATCATAATTTAATTGCAAGAAAGCTGTTTACTTTAAAACTTTAATATGTTAAAATTAAAAATAAATAAATCGCATGAAAAAGGAGAACACGATGAGCAAGAATCTTAAAACAGAAGCAGTAGACCATTTGTTTGATGCTATTTTGTGTCTCAAGGATAGAGCAGAGTGTTATACATTTTTTGAGGATGTTTGTACTGTAAATGAGCTTTTTTCTCTATCACAGAGATTTGAAGTGGCAAAGATGCTTAGAGAGCAGAAGACATATCTTGATATAGCAGAAAAGACCGGGGCTTCCACAGCCACAATCAGCCGAGTGAACAGATCATTAAACTACGGCAACGATGGATATGATATGGTTTTTTCGCGCATGGAGGATGGCTCTGACAAAGAGGATTAGTTTATCATAGGGGGAAAAAACAGGCTCATTAATTTGAGCCTGTTTTTTTACTTTCCTTTCCGGAATGTGTATTTTCATGGGAAGAAGCCTCTTTTTCTTCATTTAGGTTGTCAATCATGCGCTCAATCAGCATTTTTTTGATGTAGACATCAAAGCTCAGCATGCAGATAAAGCTGAATGTGTGAAGAAATTTCTGATCCTCATCAGGAAAATCCTCAAATGTCTCACCTGCAATCTTGTATTTCTTGCCGAGATCCTTTAGGAGCTTCTGCGATTCCTCCGCCTCTAAGCTGAAAACCTCAGTATAGACATCCTGCATCGTAAATCCGTCATCATTGCCGAAATACTTCTCGGTAAGCGGATTAAGAATCGAGCGGATATCGTTGATGCTCAATATATTTTTGAAATAATATATAAAAAGCAGTGTGAGCACATGCTCCTTAGAATACTTTTTCTTGTCCGGAGAAGGGAGCAGATTGTTTTTGGCATAGTTGTTTATCATTGTCTTGGTAAGGATTTTGTCGCTTTCATAGCGCTTTGATGCAGCGAGCTGCTCGTCCATGAAAGTTGTGACCTGATCCATGTACAGATCAATATTTGGTATATCCTCCGGCTTTATGTAATCTATTGATTTAAGCTGTTTTAATAATTCTGATAAAAATTCTTTAACGTCATTCTCCATATCATCACCTCAGGCTTTTATTATATAGTATTGAAAACTATATGACAAGTTTTTTTTGAATTTTCTCATATTGGGTTGTACAAAACATATGTTTGTGGTATGCTGTAGATAAATTATTTTTGTATTTATGGTATGTGTGCCTGTAATAAGACTGGAGAATTGAGAGGAAAACAGATGAACTTAGATATGTTGAATGAACAGCAAAGGGAGGCCGTTTTGACCACAGAGGGACCGCTTCTTATTTTAGCGGGGGCAGGCAGTGGCAAGACCAGGGTTCTTACATACAGGACTGCCTACCTGATAGATGAGTGTGGCGTCAATCCTTACAATATCATGGCAATTACCTTTACAAACAAGGCTGCGGGAGAGATGCGTGAGCGAATTGATGATATGGTGGGCTATGGTTCGGAAAGCATATGGGTTTCTACATTCCATTCGACATGTGTGCGTATACTGCGCAGGTATATTGACAGGCTGGGATATGACACGAACTTTACCATATATGATGCTGACGACCAGAAGGCTCTGATGAAGGACATCTGCAAGCGTCTTGAAATAGATACAAAGATGTATAAGGAAAAGATGTTCTTAAATGTCATTTCATCTGCAAAGGATGAGATGATTGATCCGATAGAGTTTGAAAACCGCTTCACAGGTGACTTCGTGAAGCGCAAGCAGGCACTTGTATACAAGGAGTATCAGAATGCCCTAAAGCAGAATAACGCACTCGATTTTGATGATTTGCTTGTGAAGACAGTAGAGCTTTTTAAGCTGGATAAAGAGGTGCTGGATTACTATCAGGAGCGCTTCAGATATATCATGGTGGATGAGTATCAGGACACAAACACCGTGCAGTTTGAGCTTATCAGGCTTCTTGCCATGAAGTATAAGAATCTGTGTGTGGTGGGTGATGATGATCAGTCCATTTACAAGTTCAGAGGTGCCAATATCTACAATATCTTAAACTTTGAGAAGCATTTTGAAGATGCAAAGGTCATAAAGCTTGAGCAGAATTACAGGTCTACCCAGAATATCCTAGATGCCGCCAACAGCGTCATTTCCAACAACGTGGGTAGAAAGGACAAGCGCCTTTGGACTGACAACGGAGCCGGAGACAGGATTACCTTTGAACAGCTTGAGAGTGGCTTCGAGGAAGCGGATTATGTGGCGCGTTCGATAGCGAGACTTGTGAGAAAGGGTGAGGCGCGCTATAAGGACTGTGCTGTACTTTACCGAACCAACGCACAGTCGCGTCTCTTCGAGGAGAAATTTATTGCTGCCAACATCCCATACAAGATTGTCGGCGGCGTGAATTTCTATGCCAGAAAAGAGATAAAGGATATCCTTGCATATTTAAAGACTATTGACAATGGCCATGATGACCTTGCGGTAAAGCGAATAATAAATGTGCCAAAGCGCGGCATCGGAGCCACAAGCATCAATAAGGTGACGGACTATGCCCTTGAGAAGGGGATAGATTTCTATATGGCACTGCGCTATGTCGATGAAGTGCCAGGCATGGCGAGGTCGGCAGGCAAGATAAAGCCTTTTGTGATGTTTATACAGTCACTTCGTGCGAGAGCCGAGATGGATTCGGTTTCGCAGCTTATACAGGCAATAATCGATGAGACCGGCTATGTCGATGAGCTGAAGGCAGAGGGCACGGATGAAGCAGAGCAGCGTATTGAGAATATTGATGAGCTTATAAACAAGGCTGTTGATTACGAGCAGGGTGAGGAGAATCCTACTCTCAGTGGCTTTTTGGAGGAGGTAGCGCTTGTAGCCGATATAGACGGTCTTGACGAAAACAGCGACTATGTGGTTCTTATGACTCTGCACAGTGCTAAGGGACTTGAGTTTCCGAATGTGTATCTGGCAGGTATGGAGGATGGTCTTTTCCCAAGCTATATGTCAATCACGAGTGATGATGCGACAAGCGAGATAGAGGAGGAAAGGCGTCTTGCTTATGTTGGTATCACGAGAGCCAAGGAGCATCTTACAATCACATCTGCACGCATGCGTATGGTGCGTGGAGAGACACAGTTCAACAAGGTATCGCGATTTGTGAAAGAGATTCCGCGTGAGCTTATGTCAGGCGAGGTTTATGAGCCAAAGCGCCGTGATGATGACCTTGAAAGAAATTCGCAGAGCACGTACAGAAAGGCTAAGGAGGCCTTCAAAAAGACACCTACATACGGCACAGAGTATGCGACCACCTTTAATACACAGCGTACAAGGACACCTGTCTACACGCCTGTGAGCAACCAGAAGTCTTTTGCCAGTGCCAATACCACCGGAGGCCTTTCATATAAGGTAGGAGACAGAGTATCTCACATCAAGTTTGGTGCGGGCGAGGTCATGGCAATCGTAGAAGGCGGCAGGGATTATGAGGTCACTGTGGATTTTGACAAGGCCGGTACCAAAAAGATGTTTGCTTCATTTGCCAAATTGAAAAAAATTGACTAAAATTATTGTAATTTTTATAGGAAAATTGGATATAATATGCTATAATGGATTTAACAAATAGCATTTGGCAATTACTTTTGGAAAAGGAGCGGATTGAATTATGAGTAAAGTTGAAGAATTATTAAAGGACAACAAGCTTGCAGAGAAGCTCAGCATGGCAAAGCTTAATGACCTTCTCAAAAAAGAAGAGGAAGACAAGAAGCCTTCCAAGGCTGTTATCATATTTGCCATCATTGGTGTATTAGTTGCTGTTGCAGCAGCGGCATATGGTATCTACAGATTTTTCACACCGGATTATTTAGATGATTTCGATGATGAGTATGATGATGAATTCGATGATGATTTCTTCGAGGATGAAGACGATGATGATGCTGAAGAGGAAAAAGAGGCACCAAAGACTAAAGAAGAGAAATAATCGTTTTTAGATAATGGGGGCTACATATGTAGTCCTCATTTTTCTTTATGTGTGAAGCAAGGCATTTGCAGTCAGGCATACAAAGGAATAATAAAGTATAAAGAGAGATAAGAATTACATGAAAAAAGGATTTAGAGGAACAGGAACCGTAGAAAGAGTAGACTTCCCAAACAAGGGAATAGCTGTTACAGATGACGGCGACAGAGTAATTGTGAAAAATACAATTCCGGGACAGAAGGTGGAATTTGTTGTAAATAAAGTAAAGCATCAAAGGGCAGAGGGCAGACTCATGGAGGTAATTGAGAAATCGCCTCTGGAGACAGAAGAGCCATGTCCTCACTTTGGAATGTGCGGGGGCTGTACATATCAGACAGTGCCTTACGAAAAGCAGCTAGATATGAAGCTTACCCAGGTGAAAAAGCTCATTTCGGATGCTATCGGCACTGAAAAAGAGTCAGGATATGAGTTTATAGGGATACATGGAAGTCCGAAAAAGAGTGAATACAGAAACAAGATGGAATTTTCCTTCGGTGATGAGTACAAGGATGGCCCTCTTGCGCTTGGCATGCACAAAAGAGGAAGCTTTTATGACCTTGTGACAGTATCGGACTGTCAGATAGTGGATGAGGATTTCAGGACAATGTTAAAGGTAACACTTGATTATTTTTCAAAAAACAATATCCCATATTTCCACAGAGCAACACACAAGGGATATCTGCGGCATCTACTTGTCAGAAAGGCAACAAAAACCGGTGAAATCATAGTCGACCTTGTCACCACCACACAGACAGAGGGCTTCAACGAGGAGGAGCTGCTCGCAGGTTTTAGATATGCACTTTTGACCAGGCACTATGACGGCATATTTAAGGGCGTTTTACACACAAAAAATGACAGCGTGGCAGATGTGGTCAAAAACGAGGGCACAGAGGTGCTCTACGGAGATTCATATTTCTACGAGGAGCTCTTAGGTCTGAAATTCAAAATCACACCATTCTCATTTTTCCAGACCAACTCACTCGGAGCGGAGGTGCTCTATGAGACAGCGAGAGAGTTTATCCTGGGAGATGACAAGGATTCGCTAAACGGTAAAACAGTCTACGACCTCTACAGCGGAACCGGCACCATCGCGCAGCTTATGGCACCGGTGTGTAAGGAAGTAGTAGGTGTCGAAATAGTTGAGGAGGCAGTTTGCGCAGCAAAGGAAAATGCAGCTCTTAATGGTCTTGATAACTGTAAATTTATAGCAGGTGATGTCCTAAAGGTGCTTGATGAGATAGAGGAAAAACCGGATTATATAATTCTTGATCCACCACGAGACGGTATCCATCCGAAGGCTATCGGGAAAATCATAGAGTATGGTGTTGAGAATATGGTTTATATTTCATGCAAACCAACAAGCCTGGCAAGGGATTTGCAGATATTTATGGACAGAGGGTATAGAGTGGAGAAGATATGCTGCGTGGATATGTTTCCGAATACTTATCATGTGGAGACGGTAGTACTGCTTTCCCACAAAAAGCCAGACGGACATATCAACGTAAAAGTTGAGTTTGGCAAGGGTGAGGGAAAAGTTCCACTTGATAATATTGCTAAAAGAGCGGAAGGCTACAAGCCCAAAGAACGAGTGACCTACAAAATGATAAAGGAGTACATAGAAGCTAAATATGGCTTCAAAGTACATACCGCATATATCGCAGAGGTAAAGAGAGATTTAGGCTTGCCAATGTATGATGCTCCTAATGCGGTAGAAGAATTGAAACAGCCGAGGAAGCATCCGACAGCGGAGAAAGTGGAAGCGATAAAGGATGCATTGAAATATTTTGGCGTATGTAGCTAATTTTTAGTGCATAGTTATAAATTTATAAAACGACATTTACCATTCTATATGGTAAGATTAAATATAGTAACGATTTTATAAATGTAGGTGGTAAACATGGGAGATAATCGAAGGATTTTTAGTGATAATGAAAAAATGGTATTATTTAATGAGGTCGATGGGCGATGTCCAATTTGTGGAAAGTCATTAACTAATACCAAGAATGGACAAATTATTAAAATGTTTGAAGTGGCACATATATATCCTGCGAATCCTCGTCCAGAGGAAGTCGAATTGTTAAAAGACGAGGAACGTTTGAGTAAAGACGTTAATAGTCTGGCTAATGTCATAGCGGTCTGTAGAATATGTCATAAAAAATTTGATACACCACGAACTATAGAAGAATATCGCTCGTGGGTAAGACTTAAAAAGAAATTGTTGCAAGATGCACAGCTAAAAAATACATATGCACTTTTTAATATAGAGGAAGAAATAAAGGAAATATTAAAGAATTTAAATGATGAATCTTTAGAGGAAGACTTGGTACGGTTAAGTTATGAATCTTTGAAGATAGAGCAAAAAGCCAACGACACATTACCTTTTGCAATAAAACGTACCATTAAAAACGATGTGGTAGATTATTTTGACTATATTCATAAGATATTTATTGAAATGGACAAAGCAACACCATATAAATTTGATACCCTAGCGGCTCAAATAAAGGGATTTTATTGCAAAACTATGCAAATTAATCCTAACCAAGAATTCGTATATGCTTCTTTAGTGGATTGGCTTAATGAAAAGACAGGGTCATATTCAAGAAGGGCTTGTGAAATTGTGATTGCATATTTTATACAAGATTGTGAGGTGTTTTCATGATATTGCCGAATAAGCTAATAAGCTTTCAAGATTGTATTCTGGCAAAAACGGTTTATATTTTAGAAAAGATTAGTGATTCAGATTTTTCAGTAATTGGGTTATACGAACAAGTGGAAACTCATTTTGAAGATTTAAATGAATATATGTTGGCTCTGGACGTTCTATATGTTCTTGGCAAAATAAAATATAATGAGGGGTTGCAGGTGATACAGTATGTTGAAAAAAATTAGTTGTAATATATTTTTGCAGAAAGAAATTGTATTTTATGAGGGTTTAAATGCCATTGTAGGAGATGATATTGCTTCTAATTCGATAGGAAAATCAACTATGCTTATGATTATTGACTTTGTTTTTGGAGGCGATGATTATATAAGTAAAAATCATGATGTAGTAGATAATTTGGGCCATCATGATTTCAGATTTATTTTTAATTTTGATAATAAGGATTACTATTTTATTAGAAGTACAAATGAATACAAATTTGTATCTATTTGTAATGAGAAATTTGAAATTTTACAGAGTGTAACAACGGAAGAATTTACCGCATGGTTGCAAGAAAAGTATGATTGTCAATTAGAATCGTTAACATTTAGAAATATTGTTGGTAGATATTTCAGAATTTATGGGAAGGAAAATTTAAATGAAAGAAAACCTATCCAGTATTTTGAAAAAGAAACAGCACCTAAATCTATATTAGCTCTTTTAAAATTGTTTGATAAATATAAATCATTAAAAGCATATGAGGAGCAAATAGAAAAATTAAAAAGTGACAAAACTACATTGGTTGATGCAGCAAAAAAGAATTTTTTGCCGAATGTCAACACAAAAAGTTTATTTAATAAAAATGAAAAAAAGATTGAAGAATTAAGCGTACGATTAGAAAAAATAAAGAAGGAAATTGTAACAACATCGCTTGATTTAGAATCAATGGTTTCTCAAGAAATATTAAAACTTAAGAGGGAGAAAAGCCAACTTACTATTAAATTAAACTCATATCAAAGTAGATTGCTAAGAACACAAAATAATATAAAGAATAAACCTGTGAAAATTAGTGCTGAGTTAGAACAATTTGTGTATTATTTTCCAGATTTTAATGTAGAACAGGTTAATAAGGTGGAGGATTTCCATAAAAATATAAATAAAATATTAAAGAGTGAACTTGTAGCAGTAGAGAAGGAATTAAAAGCTAAAATCGAGGAAATTAATAATCAGATAATAGAAATAGATAAGGAAATTGAACAGAAATTGTCCATAAAAGATGCACCTAAATTAGCAGTAGATGAAGTGGTTGATTTGGTGGCACAAATAAAACAGCTTAATGATGAAAATGGATACTATACCAAGAAGAAACAATTGGAGGGGACTATATCACAGGCTAATGATGATTTAAGTGAATTAAAAGAAAAGGCATTAGATGAAATATGTAATGAAATAAATGTCAAAATGTACGAGCTAAATAAAGAAATATATGTTGATGGAAGGCGAGCACCGACACTGAATATTCACGGAAGTAAATATTCGTTTAATACTGCGGGGGATACTGGAACAGGTACAGCTTTTGCTAACTTGATATCATTTGATCTTTCATTGCTGGAATTAACCCGTTTGCCGGCTATAGCTCATGATTTGCCATTGTTAAAAAACATTGAAAATGTTGCAATGGAAAACATTATTTCAATATATAGTAGAAGTGAAAAGCAAATATTCGTTGCTATTGATAAATTGAGTTCTTATGATGAGAAAGCGGCACAAATTATAAATAAACATAAAGTATTACAACTTTCGAAAGACAAATTACTCTTTATCAAAAATTGGAAAAGCAATAAATAAATCTAAAAAGCGTATCGTTAGAAATAATGGTACGCTTATTTTTTGCCCCTTTTTGCAGATTTGTCATTTCCCATGCTTTCCAATATAATGAAGCTAAAGAAGTGGAGGTGTGCTTATGAGAGAGAAATTTAATCATCTGTATTTGGATAGCCACGAAAGAAAACTTTTGATACATAGCCTTGTAGAGTTAAAAAATCAGCTCATACAGCAAGGCAGATATACGGATTGTGTTGACGAGCTTATTTTTAAGGTCATAAATGCACCGACCAAGAGAATGAAAATTGAATATGTCTAAGGCAGATTACAAAGCTGCTTAGCAGAGGTATTGGAGGAGCTTAGAAGCGAAGCAGAAGAACGAGAGTATTCTGTTCACACAAACGAATCTGAAAATGCAGATAAAGCATTGAAAAAGGCGAATCGGGAATATGAAACGGTGTTGGCTGAGCTTTCAGCAGAGCACAGAGAATTTTTTGAAAATTATATGGATATAGTGAATCACGCTCATTTTCAAGAAGAACAAAGAGCCTACTATCAGGGGATGGTAGATGTAATGCAGATATTTGACGAACTGGGGATTTTAAAGGAAAGAAACAAAGTGAAAGAAGTGCTTATGCATATCAAAAAATAGTTCAAACAGGGTGGATGGCTTACCAGGAAGCTGACAACCCTGTTTTTCTTCAGAATAATTCAGAAATAATCCAGAAAAAATCGAAATCTTTCTGCTATTCTGTTTCATGGGTTTTATATGTACGAAGATAGCGGTCAAAATAATCCACCAGTGCAATGGAGATCACCTGACTGTAAGATTTAAAATCCTGTCTGTTCATTGTCTGTAAATATTCACAGGCTTTCCGCTGTTGGTCTTTGTTCAGATTAAAGCGCAGGTTCGTGTTGCGGATGTTGTTCTGCATGGTTTATCTCATCCTTTTCAGGTGCATCTACAGCAATGATTTTTGTGTTTCTGAGTTCTCGCATAAAAAATACCTCCGTTTTCGTATTGATTGATTCAGCAGGTCGTACCGGTGTGGTACTGCTCTGCTGTGAGATAAGCATACGAAAATCAGAGGAAAAAGGCATTGAGGGAAAATTGAGCAGGAATTGAGAAAAAATAAACTTTTTATTGATAAATAAGTTTAGATACTAACTCTTTTGTCGTTTTGGTTGTTA
>ENA-OPAO01000943-OPAO01000943.1-human-gut-metagenome-genome-assembly--contig:-NODE-943-length-22148-cov-3.766216_pt1 | contig 22148 bp, 20 predicted proteins | sample MGYA00241054_ERZ501424 | MGnify/ENA primary metagenome ERZ501424 (study PRJEB25962, sample SAMEA2042623) | human gut metagenome | biome: human gut; feature: human-associated habitat; material: faeces...
CCTCTACACCGACATCGAGCAGGGGCTTGGCAGCGGCCACTTTTACGGGGTGATGGAATTTCTGGGCCGCATCACCCAGGGCGCGCTGGAAAGCTTCTCCTTCACCCTGCAGCGCGCCTGCCGCAACTGTGAGCCGGGACGGCACCACATCATCATCACCCCCAGCCGCAGTCCCGCCTGGCAGGATGAGCTGCTCCGACTGCAGGAGCTTTCGGACGGCAGGGTCTTTCTGCTGACCCCGGATGATCTGCATGAGCAAAGCAACGACGGCGACAAGGAGGGAAAAACCGCATGACCTTATTTTTCTTTCTCAGACTTATAGGAGACCTCTCACTGTTTTATGCGGTGGCCAACGCCTTTTTGTGCATGACCAGCTGCGATGTCGCCTTCCTGCCGCTGATTGTGCTGCCGCTGTGCGGGGCGCTGGCCTACTTTACCGCGCAGAAAAAGGAGGCGCTGCGCTTTCTGCCCATCCTGCTGATGCCGCTGGCCCTGATCGGGGTGGAAGATTTGGTTACCGCCCTCATCATCCTGGCCTCGGCCATCTATGTGGCGGTGTGCATCGTCCGCAAAATCTTTGTCATCGACTACGACGACCGCCTTTCCTTTTTATCGTTGGCCGTCAAGGCGCTGATTGCATCCGTCTTCCCTATTTTCCTTTTCATCTGGGACTTCGAGAAGCTGCCGCGCTTTGTCCCCTTTGTCCTCACCCTGGCAATCAGCACGCTGCTGCTGACCCAGGCGCTGCGGCACGACCCCAAGGTGTTCAGTCAGCGCCGCTTCCGCACGGCAAGCCTTCTGGTCACGGCGGGGCTGCTGCTCATTATCCTGATCATCAGTTCCCCGGAATTTTTACGGCTGGTCGCGATGATTCCAGGGTTGATCTACGAATGGATTATCGCTCCCATCATCCTCGTCTTCTCCTATGTAGTCGGCGGGCTGGTCTATTTGATTTCCCGTCCTCTCAGCGGCTTGTTTGCTTCCCGTCCTGATACCAAGCTGAAAACGTTTGAGTTTCAGGACGGCTTTATGGAGCTCATATTCAGCTTTGTCAACACCCCCACCACCTCCATCCTGGATGTAGTGAAGCCCATCGTCACCATCGCGATTGTGATCGCAGTCCTTGTTTTTTTCAGCAAGCTGCTCAAGAGAGGCTACCACCGTTTTCGATACAACTCGATCAAGGAGACCCGCTCCACCATCACCGAAAAACGTAGCTTTCAGGAAGAAGCGCCTCTGGACCTCTTTCCCCCTGCCGACCCGCGCAAGGCGGTGCGCTACTATTACCGGCAGTTTTTAAAGATCTGCCGCCGTCACGGATATGTCCTGGAAAAATCCGACAACAGCGCCATCGTCGAGCATAGTGCAAAGTATATCTTCCGGCCGGAGAATTTTTCTATTCTGAGCCACCTGCGCCAGATCTACATCAAGGCCCGCTACAGCGAGCACCATGTCACCGATCAGGATGTCGAGCAGATCAAAAAGGACTATGAAGCCCTAAAGCAGGAGAGCGGTGAGCTGGACAGCCGGATGTAGAACTTATTTTCACACACAAAAAAGAGGAACCCTTTTGGGTTCCTCTTTTTTTATGCTTAGCCTCTGATCTGCAGCAGCTTCTGCTTTAATTCTTCCTCGATGCGTCCCAGCTCGACCTCCGCGTCGCGGCGCTTCTGGCGGCCCTCCTCCTGAATCTTCATCACTTCGTCCAGGGTGGAAATGAGCGACTCGTTGGTTGCCTTGAGCGTCTCGATGTCCACGATGCCGCGCTCCGATTCCTTGGCGGTCTCGATGGTCGCCATCTTTAAGGTCTGCGCGTTTCTGCGAAGCAGTTCGTTGGTCATATCGGTGACCTCCCGCTGTGCCTGCGCCGCCTGCTGGGAATGGGTGACGCCCAGCGCCAGAACCATCTGGCTCTTCCAGAGTGGGATGGTGTTGACGATGGTGGACTGAATCTTCTCGGACATCAGCGTGTCGTTGTTCTGCACCAGGCGCAGCTGCGGGGCCATCTGGATGGAGATCATGCGGGTCAGCTCCAGGTCGTGCAGCTTCTTCTCAAAGCGGTCGCACATCGCCGACAGGTCGTTTGCCGCCTGTGCGTCCTCAGGGAGGTTGGTCTGCTGCGCCTTCGCAATCAGCTGGGTCAGCTGGGTGGAGCGCACCTCCTGCAGCTTTTTCTGTCCGGCCAGAATGTACATCGACAGCTCCTTAAAGTAGGTCTTGTTGATCTCATACATCTTGTCCAGCATTGCAACGTCCTTGAGCAGGGTCATCATGTGTTTTTCCAGGCCCTCCACAATCTGGTTGACATTCGCTTCCGCCTTGGCGTACTTGGCCTTCATCGAATTGAGCTTGTTGGCGTTCTTTTTGAAGAAACCGAAGAATCCTTTTTCTTCCTCTTCGTCAAAGTTTTTCAGCTCGGTCACAACGTTGGAGAGCATCTCGCCGATCTCGCCCAAATCCTTGGTGCGCACATTCTCCAGCGCGCTCTCGGAAAAGTCCGCCATCTTTTTCTGGGCACCTGCGCCGTACTGGAGGATGACGTTGGAGTTATTCAGGTCGATCTGGGCAGCAAAGTCGTTGACCATCTTGCGCTCCTGCTCGGTCAGCTGGCTCTCATCAAAGATTGGCTTAGGCTCCTCTTTTTTCTCCGCTGGCATCTGGGCCTGCGGCTGCTCCATCGTTGGAACCTCCTGCGCAAAGGGGTCCAGCGTCAAGGTCAATTCCGGTTCCTTTGCCGGATCGTATGGGTTGCTCATCTTGCTTTCCTCCTCCAAATTCTGCTTTTATTTGAGATCAAATTCCGAGCCGGTCAAGCCTTCCTGCTTGAGCATCGTCTCCAGGACCGAGATGTCCGAGCTGACATCCAGCACCTCGTCGGTAAAAAGTTTATCCAGCAGATTCTCAAACGCGATGTTGATGGTGTCCAGCGTCTGCTCGATCTGCTGTTTTGCCGTCTTGATATTTTCGCCCTGCACCGGCTGGCTGTCAAATTCCTCGTAGGCATCCAACAGTTTCAAGGTGGTGGGCAGATAGTAGTTCATCAATTTGCGGATATCCGGCAGCTTTTCCGGGTGCTCCTGCACCTGTTCGAATATCTTCTCTGCAATCTGTTCCAGGCGGTCCATCTTGGCAGAAACTTCCTCTCCCTCGATGCGGTCGTTGGATTCTCGGATGCGCCGGATCATCTCGCGGCCCTGCCGGATGGTAGCGGCAAGCTCGGGATTGCCCGCGAAGGCCTGCTCCTCCTGCTGGCGCTGCTGTTCCTGCTGGCGCTGTTGCTCGTCGCGCTGGCGCTGCTCCTCCTGCTGGCGGCGCTGAGCCTGGCTCTGCACATACAGGTACTGCTGGTAGATCTCGTCGCCCAGCATTAGGCAGGTCTTCTGGTCGTCGATGTGCGCGTCGGGCAGGACGCGCTTCTGAATCATCTTCTGCAGGTCCTTGAGCACAAAGGCGCGGTCGAATCCGCTCTCCCTCACCAGCATATCGATGGGACAAAACTGGCTGCTGCCTACAATTTTTAAGTACTTTTTCAGCCGGCTGGTTCGCTTGAGCAGCGAGATCCCCTTGGCCAGCATCCAGATGGAAATTCCTGTCAGGATCAGCAAGACGATGCTCAAAAACAGATACGGCATCCCGAACATATCGGTCAACAGCGTGAGCCCAGTTGTCATCAACAGAAAAATCAAAAAGACACCCAGCCCGATACCGCCAAAAACAGTAAAAAGAATGCCGGCTGTACTGACCGTCTTGTATTTGTTTTTGGGAACAACCGAAACATGTGAATTTCCCTGCCGATTTGTCCCATACTGATTTTGGGCGCTGTACTGGGGACGGCTTTGCGCATCGGTGTAGTCGCCATCCAGATGCGGCTGGCCGTTATCCTGGCGCCAGCCACCGTCCTCATCATTTGAGGAAAAATCCCCTCTGCCCTGATAGGACGAAAATTCCCGCTGTACATCCTTTGCCATATTCCGCAGATCGCGCTGGATATTTTTCATCTCCGGCGAACGGGCAATGCCGCGCGACAGTTCGCGGACCATTCTGCCTATCATCCGAAAAAAATAATCGTACAACCTGGGGACACCTCCATTCATCCTCATGTTTACTCCTATTATAGTGCATTTTTCGCAAAAGTACAAGAAATTTGTATCGCCGCAAAAAGAATTCAAGATTTGTTTAAAATGTCAAAATCGCCGCCTGCCAAAAGGCGCAAAATCTTCTTGCCGCTATCAAATTTCCCTGCTATATTTTTTTCCCCCGTTGCAAACATTAAAAAGGACAACTAGGTCTTGACCAAAACAACAGCGATGATTCCAAATCAAAAAACTTTTAGAACTGCGAGGAATCCAACGGTGAAACAATCCCATATCCTTTCCAAAAAATTTTTCTTTCATGCCTACCGCGCACTGGCCGCGGTATTTTCCTTTGTGGTGATGTGCGGGCTTGGCTTTGCGCTCTATCTCTCCGCCGAGCTGCCCGACCGGTACTATCTGGCAAAGGGAGATCATTTTTCCATCGGCGACAACCGGCTGATTCAAACTGCGGGCAGCAGCCGCTCCTACCCGCTTTCGGTCTACTCCTCTGCCGGGAACACCTTTCAGATGAAGCTGCGCCTGCTGGGGCTCATCGACATCAAGGACGTCAGCGTCCAGGTGGTGGACCGCAGGGTGGTGTCGCTGTGCGGCACCCCGTTTGGCATCAAGATGGTGACCGACGGCGTCATGGTCGTGGGGACCGGATCGGTGACTAACCTGCAGAGCCAGGCGGTGAATCCGGCAGAGGATGCCGGCGTCCTGGAAGGGGACGTCATCCTCTCGCTGAACGGGGAAAAAATTTCCTCCAAAAAACAGCTGACCCAGATTGTCAGTGCCTGCAGCGGGCAGCCCATCTCGATGGTCATCCGCCGCGGCGACGAGCTGGAACAGCTCACCGTCTCCCCTGTTAAGTCCTCGCTGGACAACGACTACCATCTGGGGCTTTGGGTGCGGGACAGCTCGGCAGGCATCGGCACGATGACCTTCTATGATCCGCAAAACGGCTGCTTTGCCGGTTTGGGACATGCCATCTGCGACGTGGACACTGGCCAGATCATGCCGCTTTCCCAGGGGGAGATTGTGGAGGCCTCCATCATCGGGGTCGATCCCGGTTCCTCTGGCGATCCCGGCCAGCTACAGGGGGCTTTTGTGGCGCAGAAGGTGTCGGGTCTATTGTATGCCAACAGCTACAACGGCGTATACGGACAGCTGTTTGACGCGCCCGCCTATGCGCAGACCATCCCCATGGCACAGAGCCAGGAGGTGACCGAAGGTCCTGCCCAGATTCTGACCACTATCTCTGGGGAAACCCCCGCCTATTTCGACGCCTATATCGAGAAGGTTTCGCTCTCCCAGGAGGAGCCGACCAAAAACATGGTCATCCGCATCACCGACCCAGATCTGCTGGAAATCTCCGGAGGCATCGTGCAGGGGATGTCCGGCAGCCCCATCATTCAAGATGGGATGCTGGTGGGGGCGGTGACCCATGTTTTTGTCAACGACCCCACACGGGGCTACGGCATCTTTGCAGAAAACATGGACAGCACTCTGCTGACCATCGCCGCGCAGGCGGCGTAGCGAATTCAAAACCCCAGGTCACCTGTTTCGCAGATGGCCTGGGGTTTCGTTTTTCGAAAGTGTATTTATAGATCAGAACAACGTCGGAAGCATCCAGTCCTAAAGGGAACCAATCTGCCAGAAGCTCTTCTCCTTCTCCAGGATAACAGGTTTCCTCACTCAGCACATTGACAAGGACAAATTTACAGGATAGCCCTGCTCCGCCATCCGTTTCCCCGAACAGCTACAATGGATTGGGGCTGATAGCGCCAGCCGCTTTCCTACATTGAGGGGATACGGTAGACTTGTTCATCCTGCATCATGTAGTCCTAACTCCTATCCCGCTCCAACCTGTGGTTAATCAGCTGCGATCTCCCGGAAGCCCTGCACAATCTTCCGGCTTCTACAGCCGGCGCTCACAGCCAAGCAAAAATTACCATCAGCATACTGAAAATTTGCCGGCACTATTTCATTGCTTTTCTTCTTCCTTCACAATGAATCAGCCTCTGTTTCAAACAGAACAAAGCCTGGTAAAAAAAGAACTTTTTCTTAAACCGCCGCTCCTGCCTCTCTCAGATTTCGGAACAGCTTGACAGAACGGTAGAGATAGACATACTCCACAATTGTGAAGGCAGTTGATACGATTGTCACAATCAGTAAAGCGATGAACAACAACAGCGTCCACACCAGGTTTCCATCCAACGCAATCAGCACGATCGCCGAAAAAACGCTCAGCATTGCCAGGATGATTTCACAGACACAGGTCACCAGGTTCCAGGTCCACAGTTTTCTCCATTTGCAGCAGAGGGTTGGGTCCAGATCACACAGCAAATCCGCATGCGCCATAAGCCGCTGATATAGTGCGATCAGGGCAACCACAAGGCCTGGCAGAGAAATCAGCAGCGTCCAGTTTTCATTCATCTCAACACCTTCCAGAATGTTCAGTGCCCAACTTGCCGCCCCAGCAATCAGCTGACAGATGCCTGCCGTACGGTACCGTTTTTCCTCCCGGGAAAGCATGAGCAGGATAACGCCAATCCCCATTAAAGACACCAAGGTCAGCGCCTGCCCCATCCAGTAAAGCAGAGGAAAATTCTGAAGCACCCATTTCTCGGTTGCCAGAGCGGGAATGTTGCTCATGATCATCAACCAGAACAACCGTCCGAGCCACTTGCCAATATAGGCAAAACGCTGCCGCTCCCCGTCGGTGTAGACCATCTGGTCCGGTCCTTCATTCTGCATCATCTGATCAAATTCCTTCATCTGCTTCCACTCCTTTTTCTCATGCTATCTACAGGATAGCACAATCCCAGTTTTTCCGCAAGACAGATTTCTGCAGTTAGTCCTGCGTCGCCCAATAACCTTGTTTTTGCACATCTGCTAATTCCTGGCATCCTCCTTCGGTTTCCTATTGAAAGAGTCTATTTCTTCAAAATGGGATAGAGCGTATTTCTGGATGCGGTGTGCACCGCCATCGATGTTGATTTAACAAAGGACATTGCCGCAAAGCGTACAATTCCTTATATTGACGCCTGCCGGATTTTGGGATATACTGGTATTAGAACCATACGACATTGAAGGGGAGAAGATTTCATGTTACATATCTGGCATCTTTTTACAATTACATCCTGTCTTTTTTTATGTTTAACATGCCCCTACTTAGTGACTGAATGTAAAAATCATCATGACGAGCAATTGAATGTGGAACAGGCAGAAGTACAGACAAATTACGACAATCCACAACACAAAAAGTTTTCCCTAACCAATACCGAAAAAGACATTCTGTCTACGCAGGCAGAATTACTTACAAAACAAATTGTAATTTTTACACTTGATGAAGCGCCTACTTCAACAAATTTTTCCCCCTACCCCAACGATGCTGGTATAGCAGGATTTCTTGAGTCAATTCTTGTTTTTGATGAATACCCAGATTATCCTTATCTGAATACATACCGAATCGAAGAAGATGGCACTTGTTACTTCAAAAAAGAAATAGTAAAGCAGATTATAAAAGAAGTATTTAATCAAGATTCTTGGTCTTGTTCTTCGAATTTCTGTGAAGAAAACAATGAATATAGTATTTCCACAGGTCGTGGTATAGGAAAGAATTTAGATTGTAAAAACATGAAATCAAAATTTCAAAAAAACGATTCTGAAATTTTAGTTTCATTTGAATTATGGGCTAGTCCATATTATCCCAATGTCAGTAAAATTGGAGATTGTCAATCGTCGTTTTCTGTTGAATGTCGCGAGGATGGTTCATACTATTTACAATATGTAAAAACAGAAGAAACAACACCGACAAAGTGAAAACCTTTGCCGGTGTTGTTCCTTCCGTTTTTAGATGACATCCGAATATAATACTCCTGCACTATTACCGACTACATGGCACAGCCAGGTACAGACCAGCATGAGGGCAGAGTTGCCGTCCGGGAAACTCCCCACCACCCGAGTGCGGCGGTGGATCTGCTGATTAAAGGCTGCGTACCAATTCATTAAATTTGCTCGATTACAGTCTCTTTTAGCTGTATAATTTTCTCAAACATGGTTTGTTGTCTCCTTTCAGAATGGTGTGTTGCGACTTCATTCTGCCAGAGGGCTGCAAACCATGTCTTTTTATTTTAACCTTATCCGTTTACCAGTACACCACATAGGAATTGAGCGGTTCGTCCCCGCGCTCAATGACCCACGCCGCCAGCTGTTGGGCGTTGGTATCGAGCAGGGCAAAGTCGAGGTTTTCTGCGGTGTCGCGGGTGGAGCTGAGCACGGCGGTAGCCGCCGGGTCGCTCAGGCACGCATCCTGAAAGAGCACCACCGCGCTCATCTTCTCCCCGTAGAAGGCTTTTTCATCCGCGCCCAAATCCCGGTCGGCGTACTGCAGCCCCAGCCCTCCGGCCAGGCTGTTGCGCAGATTGGCGTTTGCGCTGGTGCCGTAGACGGTCAGCGGGTGGCCCTGCCAGCCCAGGCACTTGAGGTTGAGCATCCGCAGCTGCTCGTAGCAGCCTTCCAGCTCATTGGCCAGCGCGGTGGAGCCGTTTTCGCGGTTATCCTCGGTGTTGAAGGCCGCGAAGATGACATCGCAGGGCAGCTCGTCGGCCCCAGCGAGCCACGCCGCTGTCTGCAGCATCGTCGCCACGCCCGAGGCGTTGTTGTAGGCGCCAGCCATCAGCAGCGCTCCACACTGGCCCGCGCCGTCGAAGTTGGCGCCCAGCAAAACCGCCTTGGTGCTGTCCCTGCCGGGCAGGTAGGCAACCACATTCTCCGCCGTGCCCAGCTCATCGACGGCATCGGGCAGCCGCAGACGGATCTGATAGCCCGGCTGGTTGAGCTGCGCATAGACCTCCTCGCTGACCAGGATGCGGCTGGGGGTGCCCGTAGCATTGGTGTAGTTGGTGCCGTTGGCAACGTCGCCGCTTGTCAGACTGAGCCGGCGGGACGCGCCTTTCAGGTCAACCTTGGCGTCCCAGATGCCCTTGCCCTCGTCGCAGAGGGCGTCGTCGGTGGAGAGGGTAAGGGTGGCGTCCAGCGGCTCCGGCGAGGCCCGGAAGGCCCAGTCCACACCCAGCTCGAGCGGCGCTTCGCTGCCATCCGGGTCGACCAGCCACGCCTTCCCGGGCAGCACCGCGGTGATGGAGGTGGGGTAGCTCTGCTTCCAGCCGCCAAGCCCCGGCAGCTGCTGCAGCCCCAGCCGTTCAAACTCCGCCGCGATGTAGTCTGCGGCGGCGCGGTTGCCCTCACTGCCGCCGCTGCGGCCCTGATATTTTGGGTCGGTCAGCTCGCGGACGCAGGTTTCGATGCTGCCCTCGACCGTGCCGCTGAGTGGCTGCACCGGGTCGATCCCGCTCGTCCAAAGAAGCTCGGCTTGGGTTTGGGCAGACGAGTACTTTTTGGGGGAATTCTTTGTTTCTTCAGCTGGCGTCTGTGCTGTGGAAGGGGGCTGCTGTTGGGAGGTATCCTGCGAGCAGGCGGTCATCGAGAGCGCAAGAGAAAACACCAGCAAAAGGCACCATATTTTTTTCATAAAGCACCTCCTAATTTTGGGATAAATGCGGTTTCGTTGTATCACCAATAGACCGGGTAGCGCTGCTGGACGTCGCTTCCGCTCTCGATAACCCACGCGGACAAATTCTTGGCCAGGGCATCCAGCGCTTGGGGGTCAAGATTTTCTGCGGTATCACGGGTGGTGTGGATGGGCGCTGCTGTGTCCCAGCTGTCCTGTGAAATGGTGACTGCCGGGACCCCGTTCTGCTGAAAGCTAACCTGGTCGCCGGGATAAACTTCGCTTAGAAAGGGGAGAGCAAGCCCCGCCGCCAGCTCGTTTCGCAAGGTGGCTTGCTCCGGCCCGCCGAATACGGTGAGCGGAGCCCCTTTGCATCCCAGGCTGTCGAGGTTGATCATAATCATCTGTTCGTATTGGTCGGCAAGCAGCTTGGAAAATGCCTGGGAGCCGTTCATTCCGATCTCCTCTGCGTTGAAGGCCGCGACGATGGCGTCGCAGGGCAGGGCATCGGCTCCCGCAAGCCACGATGCTGTCTGCAGCAGGGTGGCTACACCTGAAGCGTTGTCGTAGGCACCGGGCATCACCGAACCGCACTGCCCGACCCCATCAAAGTGCGCTCCCAACACCACAGCCTTGGTGTGGTCCTCCCCGGGGAGCAGTCCAGCGATGTTGTCCGCCAGTCCCCACTGGGCGGCAGCTGGCAGCTTTAGGTGCAGCTTGGCGCCGTCCTGTTTTAGCTTGGTGTAGATCTGCTCGGTGACCAGGATGCGGCTGGCGGAATCTTTTGGGTTAAAGTAGGGCATTCCGTCCGCGACATCACCGCAGATGAGGTCGATGTACTGGCGCGGGGAATCCTGCTCAGTGACGTTGGCGTCCAAAAACGCCCTGCCGGCTTCGCAGTCGGCGGTCTCTTCGGAGAGCGGCAGCGTCAGATCGACCGCCTCATAAGAGGCGCGAAAGACCCAATCCTGCCCCAGCACCAACGCAGTCTGTGTGTCGTCGGCAGAGACAATCGCTGCCTCTCCCTCCTTGACTTCAAAGACAGGGGAGTAAAAAGAATGGCGGTAGCCCTGTAGATTTGGCAGCGGCTGCAGCCCGAACTGGACAAGCTGCTCCTCGATATAGTCTGCGGCGGCGCGGTTGCCCTCACTGCCCACCACTCGGCCCTGATACTTTGGGTCGCTCAGTTCCAGCAAAAAGGTCTCGCTGGAAGTTTCCACTGTCCAGTCCGGCACAAAGGAAAGCTTCGGCAGGTCGGTTACCCAGGTAAGGGAAGGCTCCTCTGCCGCCGGTTCATCGGGCTGTGTTTGCTCGGAGGATTCTTCTTTTGCAGGTGCCGTTTGTTGCTGTGCCGTATCGGGCGGCGACTGCTGCTTCGGTGTCTGGGCCGCTGCACATCCGGACAAAAGCAGCAAGCTCAAGCATAGAGCCAGCGTCCGTTTCATCCTACCTGCCCTCCTCCAGTGCACCGTCCTTTAGATGTAGCACCTCGTCCGCCTTATCTGCGATGGCAAGGTCGTGAGTGACGACGATGATGCAGTAGCCCTCCTCGTGCGCCAACCGCTGAAGCAGCGAAAAGACAATCTCACTGTTCTCGGTGTCCAGGTTGCCGGTCGGCTCATCCGCAAGGATGATGCGGGCGCTGGAAACCAGCGTTCGGGCAATCGCCACGCGCTGCTGCTCGCCGCCCGAGAGCATGGCGGGCAGGCGCTTGTAGTAGGAGCTGTTTAAGCCCACATCCTTCAGCTTTTCGTGGGCGGTTTTCTCCGCCTCGTCCGCGGATACGCCCCGCAGCAGCATCGGGTAGGTCACATTTTCCTCCACTGTCAACCGGGGGAAGAGGTTGTAGCTCTGGCAGATCAGCGAGATTGCCTTGAGGCGGTAGTCGTCCCGGTTGCGCTCCGCCGTGCTCTTGCCGTCGTAGAGAATCTGCCCTTCGGTCGGCAGGTCAAGGCCGGCCAGCAGCGACAAAAAGGTGGTCTTGCCGCAACCGCTTTTGCCCACGATGGCGTAGAATTTGCCATCCTCAAAATCAAAGTTGATGCCCTTCACAGCATGCACCTTCTGGTATTTGCTCTGGTAAATGTAGTGCACATTTTGTGCCTGTAAAATGCCCATAAACTCACTCCTTATCCCGCAGAATATCCATTACATTGACACGAACGGTCAGCAGCACCGCCACAGCTGCGCCGACGGTATAGCACAGCAGAATGGCAGCGCAGATGCCGGGCCGAAAACCCTCCTGACCAATAATTCCCACTGCCGCAGCGCCCAGTAGTACACCGCCGAGGCAGAGAACAAACTGCTCGAGCAGGGCCTTTAGGGTGATCTGCAGCCGGCTTTCACCCAGCATCCGCATGACGGCGTATTCCGGTTTGCGTCCCCGCGCCAGCAGGAAGCTCAACAGGAAGCCGATGGCGGCAATCATCACAAAGAAAAACAGATAGGATCCTTCCAGCTGGGCGAGATTGCTCTCGATGGGACCGACCGTCTCCTTCAGGATGCGGTCATCGATGCGGACGCGCACCAGTTTGTTGCTGCGAAGCCCCGACTCAGTGATCGCTGCCTTGATCTGGTCAAGCTGCTGGTTGTCCCGAACGGTGAAGTAAACCGCGTTGAGGCCAAAGTTCCATGCATAAGGGTTGCCCGCCTGTTTGTGAACAGCGGTGGCAGCGATGGTCAGGTCCTCCATCGTCTTCAGGGGCATGACGGCGGCGAACTTGGTTATTTTGCCCGGGTAGGTGCCGGCGACCTTCAGGTGAAAGATGCCCTCCAGCTGGGTTTTGCTGACAGGCACCCGCGCCAGCAGGGGAATGGTGTCCCCCGGGGCATAGCCCCATTTATCGGAGATGATGCAGATCCGCTCGTCGCCCTCCAGGCAGCTTTCGTCATAGCCCTCCAGCCAGCGGATGTCCTCCCGGATGCGCACCAGCTCGTCCTCGGCAGAAAAGGAGCTGCACGCCTTCATCGAGCCGGAAACGCCGCCGCTATCCTCCTCTTCAAAGCTGGCGAGCAGGTTCTGGAATGCGATGAGTTTCTGCTGCTCCGATGCTCCTTCCCCGGCGCTTTCTTCCAGGATGTCCTTGGGAAAGGTGCGGATAACGAAGGACGCGCTGCCGTACAGCGGCCTGAAATAGCCGCTCTGCTGCATCTTCTTCCACATGTTGCCGGAAACTGCCGGGGCGATTTTGTCCTCGGAGAGGATGCTGCCGGTCACGGTGATACCGCTGTAGGTTTCTTCCAGCCGCTTGCGGGTATTGTCGATCAGGCTGGGGTAAAAGAGCATGAATACCGTCGCCGCCATGGTGGAAATGACTACCAGCAAGCAGGCGGCCTTGCGGCGCCAGGCCATGTGCCAGAGATAAGGAAAAGCCTTCACTCAAATTCCCCCTCTTACTTATTCTTGGGAAGCAGTTCCCGCGGTTCCTTCTTTAGGTCCGGTGCGGCAAAACCCAGCAGGAAGGCTGGGAAGAGCAGCACCGCGCCGCAGGCTTGCAGCGTTACCGGTAGATCCGCCTTGATCCGGATGTTGGACTGCTGCTCTGTCAGGGCGGAAATGTCGTTGTCCTGGCTCATATCCATCTCGATCTCCTTGATGTTCTCCTGCATGATGCCGTTGCCCACAATGTACGCCATCCCGTAGCCGGTCACCGCGCCGGCCGCCGCGCCCAGGACGGTCAGCACCATCGAACAGAGCAGGACGGCGGAGATCGCCTGCTTCTTTGTCCCGCCCAGCAGGCGGAAGATGCCCACCGTCTGCCGCTGGTTCTGCCAGAAGAAGTAGGCCGCCAGGATGCAGACCATCAAAAGGAGGATGGACGAGAGCAGGAGCAGCAGCTTGGCGGTGCTGTTCATCGACAGCAGGCTGGACTTGACGGCGCTGTAGCCCTGGTCGTAGAAGGTAAAGTGCGGCGTGTACTGGTTTGGCTACGGGGTGGTGAGGCCGTTGGCCTCCATGTCGTCGAGGAAGGCTTCCACCGAGCCGTTTTTGATTTTCACGCTGAAGGTGGAGCCGTGGATCAGAAGATCATTCTGTTCCCGCGGCTTGGCGATAGAATTGGTTGGAACAAAGATGGTATGGGGCGAAAAGTCCAGCGTGTCCGGGGCAAGCTCGGCGTAACCGGTGTAGGGGTAGAGGGAGTAGATGCCCACGATCTCATATTCGCCCTCGCTGACAAACGGGGTTTCTTGTGCATCATAGATCGGCTGCTTCGGGACAAAGGGAGCGTTTGGGATGTAATCGCTTTCAAACAGCTGCATGTTCAGCTTGTCGCCGACCTTCCACTGCTGATTTTCAGCCACCTGCTCGCTGATGACGCAGACCTTTGCGCCGGACGCATATTCCTCCGGGGTGATGGGCCTGCCCTCGCTGATCGCGGCGCTGCCAAGGTGAAAGGCCGGGACGGAGCTGAGGTCGTTGGTGGAGACGACGCTGTGGGTGTACTGCTGGACGTGGATGTCCTGCCAGAGATCCTCGAAGTAGGCTTTCAGCTTCGGGTCGTTCTGCACATCCTCCCAGCGCCGAATTGGGAACGGGGTGTCGCCGGTTTCGTACTCCATTCCCTCTCTGCTTCCGTCATAGGTCAGCCGGAGATTCTGGTAGTCCTGTGCTGGTGTCGCGAAAGCAAAATTGTCGTCAATTCGGTCAGTAGAATACACCAGGGTGCCGTCCTCGGTCCACAGCCAGGGGCCATGGGCTTGAAGAATCGCGATATACTCCACATCGGGGTAGAGGATCAGGCGGTCGGTGTCGTCGGTTTGGTTGAAGGCTTTGATGTCCTGCGCGTGCGCTTCCCACTCCTCTGGCTCAAATCCCAGGTCGGAATAGTACAGGGTATTGGGATAGGCAAAGCAGCCGGCAGCGTCGTCGAGGACCTCCAGACCGAACGGCAATGTCTGCGGATGATAGATGTCGTATGGATGATACTCCAGCTCGAACGGCTCCTTTCCCCGAATCCGAAAACGGATGACATTGTTGCTTTGCATATACCATGCTGGGGTTTCTGTGCCATCGCCAGACACTTGAGGAGCGTACCCCATGACTGGACACGCCTCGATGTAGGCGCCATACTGGCTGCGCAGGTCATAGCTTTCCACCGCGTCGCTTTGGAGGATGGGGGCGATGTCGTACCCCTTTACCCCCACGGCCTGATAGCCGATGTGAGCGTCGCTGTTGCGTTCCACCAGCTCTCCGTATCGGTCCACCTCGCCGTACAGCTCGGTGACGGCCAGGGTGGAGAAAGTGTTCTCAGAGAGCTGCAAATTGCTGGTGCTGTTGTAATACAGGTTCATGCTTGTGACAAAAAAGGTCGCTGCAATCAGCAGAAGCCAGAAATAAACAACTGTCTTTTTGCTGCGTTTTAACTGATCGATGAATATCTTTCGGTGCATAACGCACCTCCTCTCCCGCAGGATATGCTTTTTATCTACAATTTTATACTCGCCCCTATGCACAGTCAAGTGCTTTTCAGGTTTTTCTACATAATAGTGTAAAAAAACCTTCTGTTTTGTTCTAATCGCACATACAACGTGATTTTAATAAGGCGGGAAGGATTCGTAAAAGAAGAAATTGTTTTTTGACCTCCTGAAAATTCCCCTGAGATAGCAAAACCCCCTCCTGCGGGATGCGAGAGGGGGTTTTTTCTAATTGTTAGAACGAAAAAGTTTCATCCATTGTGTCTGTTTCTCCGCCGGCATAGAAGTTAGCAACTCCTCTATAAGTTACTCCGGGTTCAAAATCATAGTAAATACTTCCCAGCAACGCGGTAGAATAATCCGAGAAAGTTTTTTTAGCTAAAAATGACCATCCACTACCGTTTTCCTGGTACAGAGTAATGGTAACTCTCAAGGAACAGTAATCATCCGCTTCTACCATAGCTGCTAACTTTTCCTCAGTTGCATACATTTTTACACTGAAAATTATGTCGTACAGCGGTTGCGGCAATCCTGTTTCATTTTGAAATTCTCCATTTATAGGATGTCCCACATAACTTTCCGCACTAGCGGAAACAGAAAAACTAAGAAAAACAAGTAAAGCAACTAGTAAGGTAGAAATTATTTTCTTTATTTTATGCATTTCATTTTTCCTTTCATGCTGATATCTATCTTTAAGTTCCGAATACGCAACTATTTTTCCAAAAATTCCAAATTTTGGGCCATTCTAACAATTTCTTTTTTTCCTATATTTCCATATATTACGAGTGACAAATTTCCCATATCGAGATAAATTGCTTGTCTATCTTCTACTTCTACATAAAAGCCTTGATGTCCATCTATTTTTATGGTTTCCACTTTTGCTTCTTCTGTATCAATGCGCTCCCATTTACTTAATGAACTAGCTGATTGGGATAAATAAAAATATTGATCTTGATTTTCAAATCTGATATAGTACAACTTTCCATCTGATATTTCTTCCACCACCTGAAAATCTACAGGCAAATACTTCGGAAAATAAAAATAGTCCAAAGAGGACTCGTCCTCTTCCGACACAATCTGGTTATAAACTTCTATCGAAGTGTAGCGCTCTTTCCTCAAAAAGATGGTCTCGTACACCGGGATGCCGTTGGCCTCTGCCCAAAAGCACAGCCCGCCGGACACAACCCCTGCCATCAGAACAAACGAAGCGACCTTGCGCAGCGCCTTGCTCTTGAGGGTGTTCTTCACCGAATAGCGGAAATATTCTCTGCGCAGATTCCGCAGGAACTTTTTGGAAGGAACATAATCGCTGGTGTCAATCTGCTCCAACTCGCGATTTTTTTCCTTCACCTTTTCCTCTTCCAGCTGTGAAAGCGCTTCTTTCAGGAGTGCGTCAAAGATTTCATCGTTCAGCTTCGAATCACTCACCTGACACCATCCTCTGACTCGTGATATTTGTTCATAACCTTCTTGCGAATCCTGCTCAGACGAACCGACACATAGTTGGAGCTGATGCCCATCACATCCGCAATCTCCTGATTGCTCCACTCGTAAACCACTTTGTAGATCAGCATATCCTGATCGTCCTGCGGCAGTTCCGAGAGAATTTCCTTGATTATGCGAACCGATTCCTGTGCAGAAACCTGATCCCATATCGGGTCATCCCCTGCCGTCAGCAGCTCGTTGCTGTCAAGCGCCACCTGCAGGATCCTGCTGTTTTTGTGCTTGGTATCGTACGCGATCCGCTCCAGGGTACAGAGCAGAAAGGCAACTCTTCTAGGCTCGTTGAGTTCCATAATTTTGTCCAGATTGTTGAGCGCACGGATAAAAGCTTCTTCCACCGCATCCTCCGCTAAATCATAGGAAAACAGGATTGTTCTAGCCTTGCAGACTAATTTTTTATAATGCTGCTTAAAAATAGTCGTGAACTTTTTTGACTCCTCGGCAGTGAAGGTCATGAAAAACAGCAATGGACATCCTCCCCAGATCATTTTTGATTCGTACACAATCTGCCCTTACGCTTCTGGAATTCCTTCCAAAATGTAGGATGCCGGGACACCCAAGGCCCTTGCAAAGCAAAGAATTTCATAATCTTGAAAGCCACGCTTCCCATTTTCAATCAGAGAGATGGTCTTTTTATCCACGTTCAGACCTTCCAGCTGCGCCTTTCTTGCCAAATCCGCCTGCGAAAGATTTTGGATCGTCCTGATTTTACAAAGATTTTTGCCACAAACATTATACGCATTGTTAAACTTTGCCAATGAAAACACTCCTTCATTGACTTCAGTTTAACCAAATACTCCAAAATCATGGTTACCAAATCAGTAACCCCTGTGATCTGAGCACAAAAATTTCCATTTTGGTAACTTTGCAGCTTTCCAATTTGCAAAATCAGTTGGATTTTATTTTCCTCTGTCGACTATCTCGATCGCATTCCCCCTTTGCATTTTCCGCAATACTGCGTTGTTTTCTGCGCCTTTACTGCACACCCGCTACGCCATCATCTGCAATGCAGCGAAACTGCTGGGCCGTCCGGTACAGGTACACCAGTTCCACAATTGTGACAACCGCCATTCCAATGGTGGCGGCCTGCAGCGTCAGCACCGCGATAAATGTCAGGACAAATATCAGCAGGATGCTGACAAAGAACAGTGCAAACATGCCGATGTTCCATTTCCACAAAACAACCCATTTGTCCGCAAGCGTGTCGTCGACCTTGTACAAAACCGCCGCGTGCCCCATGTAACAGTGGTACTGCCCCACCAGGGACACCACTATCACTGGCAACAGGACCAGCAGCAGCCAGCCGCTTTCCATGCCCGCGTCGGTAAAAAGCTGCACCACAAAACTGACAGCTCCTGCCACAATCTGGCAGATACCGGCTGTGCGGTAGCTTAATTCCACCTCGGAAATTTTCAGAAGGATCGCGCCGTCGGCAAGCAAAAACAGCAAGCTCGCAATCTGCCCTGGCCAGTACAGCTGCGGGAACCAACCCACGACCGTTTCGTCGCTCATCAGCCCCACCACCGGTTGGACAACAATCATCAGCCAGAACAAAATCCAAAGCCATTTGCCCAGCACCTCTGCCTTTTGGGCCGCTTCCTGCTGCCGCTGCGCGCTGCGTTCCCGCTCCTGTAAGCGGTACTGCGGCTGCTCGTTGCGGCCGGAAAAGAGACGGCACCCTGCGGCAAAGCTGCAGGTTTGACAGCTCTCATGCCCTTTTTGCTGGCAGCACCTTGCCAATTCGCACTCTGTGCCCCAGGTTCGGCCAGGTCCTGACCGGCATCCGGAACAGCTCAACTGCTCCCTGAGGGCACAGCTTTCGCAGTCTTTTCCGCAGTATGGACCGGCCATTTCCTTTCCTCCCCTGCAAATTTCCAAGAGGTCTGTCTATAGGATACCATATTCTTCCTGATTTTTCTACCAGAAAAGCAGAATTTGAATCTTTTCAGAAGATTGCACAAATTTTCCTTCAACAAAATAGATGTTTTCACATTATATTTTGTCACCGTTTTTTTGACTTGTGTTCTTATCTGTTCTCTGCGTCTTTTTGAGCCGCTTTGTGCCCGCTGTCAGCAGCAGAACACATCAGCTCCCCGATCACAAACAGATACAACATGCCGTCCAGCTCCCCATCCAGCAGCAGAATGAAAGGCATCACGACCCCCACCGCGCCAAAGGCCATCAGGATGATGGGGAGGCAATACCCCTGCGGCAGAACGCCCGCATGGTAAACCCCGCGCATCGTGAGCAAAAAGGCAACCGACAGCCCGATGAAGCTCAGGCCCGGCGCGTCGTCCGCAGCTCCCAGCACAAATAGAAGGCCCCCGAGCGCCCACCCAAACAGGAGGGGGAACAGCACCCTCGCCTTAAAAAAAGTTTTCATCGCACAGCACTCCTTATCCGTTAGCCTTGTACTGCCGTCGGTACTCGGTAGGCAGCAGCTGGACACTTTCCTTAAAGGCCTTGGTGAATTTTCCCTGCGTCTCATAACCGACCTGCTTTGCGATCTGGGCGATGCTGTCGTCGGTCTCGCGCAGCAGCTTCATCGCCTGCTGGATGCGGTACTCCTTGACATAGGAGGCCAGCGGCACCCCGTACACCGCTTTGAACACCGATTTGAGCGAGGAGGTATTGATCAGATATCGCTTGGCCAGCTCCTCGATAGTGAACCGCTGGTCCAGATGCTGCACCAGAAAGTCGTGGATCTGCCGGATCAGCTCGGTCTGCTGGGAGACATACTGGTTGCTTTCCTGCTGCCATTCCGGCTTTGCCCATCCCAGATAGAGGAGCACCTCCTGCGCCTTCAGCTTATAATAGGGTGCGCGCAGCTGCTGCGAAATCTGGTAGAGCGGCGCAAAAATCTGCTCCACCCCAGCGCAGGCCGGCAGCGTCATCGGGACCTTGGCCGAGCAGAATTTGCGCTCAAAAAAGGCCGCGTCCATCCCAGCCTCCCTCAAAATCTCCGGCTCGCTGCCCCGCAGCCGCTCCAGATCGACGGTGAGGTCAATCCCCTCATAGTACCCCAGCGGCAGCAAGATCTCCGAATCCGCGCAGCACTCCCGGGTGTGCAGGCACAGATCCCCCGCCCCCAGATAAACCGAGATGCCTTCGCTCATTTTCCAGCCGATTCTGCCCCGGCGGCAGTGGTTGATCTCCAGCACCGAGTCGGAGGCGCGGTGGCAAAAGCGCACCTCCTGCGCCAGATATTGGTGGTAGGAAAGCTCGATTCCCGGATAGAGCAGGTAGCTCTCAATCCGCCCCCTGCCCGCGGTGCGGGTCGTCAGCTGGTCGACCATGTGGCGGCCCTGGGCGGTCTGGTTGTCGTGCCGCAGAAAGGCAAAGGTTCCCTCCGGCACCTCCTGCAGCGCCTGAGCGATCGCCGCTGCACATTTTTCCTGCATATTTTCCTCCCCTTTCCTCGCTGTTTTTATGCATCCGGACAGGCGATCTCCACCATCTTTTCGATCATGTGGTGCAGCAGCTGCGCCTGCTCGGTGTCCGCTGCGCGGTAGTAGACCTCCTTGCCCTCCCGGCGGCTGACAATCAGCCCGCTGTTTTTCAGCTGGCGCAGGTGGTGGGAGACGGCCGGGCTGCTCATTCCCACGATGGAGGAGAGGTTGATGACGCACTGCTCACAGTGGCACAGCAGCCAGAAGATGCGCACGCGGCTGCGGTCGCACAGCAGCTTAAACAGGTCGGAGACGATCTGAAAGTCCTCCTCCTTCGGCATGGTCTCCGCCTGCTTTTCCAGCGGCTGTCCGTGCCCGTGCGGTAAACGCTCCTGCATAACAGTCCCTCCTTTTTCTGGTATTGTACCATATTTTGCCGCGCAAATCCAACCCCCGCCCGCAGGCTTTTGGGGCCTCTTTGCCCAAACGGAACGTTTTTTAGCCCAAACAGAAATACCTGTCTTCCCCCTCTTGACCCCGCAGGCGATTGCGTATATGATATAGATGAACAATTAAACAGGTATTAAATTGTAAAACAAAATTGAAATATCATTTCTCACGAAAGGAGCTTTTACTGATGAAAAAATCCTACAAGATTGAGGTCGACTGCGCCAACTGTGCAAACAAGATGGAGGACGCCGCCAAACGCACCCCCGGCGTCAAGGATGCCACCGTCAACTTTATGATGCTCAAGATGAACGTCGAGTTCGAGGAGGGCCAGGAGCCAAAGGCTGTCATGCAGGAAGTTTTGAAAAACTGCAAAAAGGTCGAAAGCGACTGCGAAATCTATCTGTAAACCCAAAAACGAAAAGCGCCGGTTGGCGCTTTTCCTTGGAGCAACATATGAATAGTTGCTCATATGTTTTTCAAAAGAGAGAGGGAGATGTCCTATGAATAAAAAACAAAAGAAGATGCTGGTGCGCATCATTCTGGCGGCGGTGATGCTGGTCGCCCTTTCCTTCGCGCCGGTCACCGGGCTTGTGCGCTTTGTGCTCTACCTGATCCCCTATCTGACCGTCGGCTACGACATTCTCATCAAGGCCGCCAAGGGAATCAAGAACCGCCAGATGTTCGACGAGTGCTTTCTGATGGCCATTGCTACCATCGGCGCCATCGCGCTGGCGCTGTATGAGCGCAGCGGCGACTACACCGAGGCCATCGCCGTCATGCTGTTCTATCAGATTGGCGAATGGTTCCAGAGCTACGCGGTGGGCAAGAGCCGCCGCAACATCAGCGAGCTGATGGATATCCGCCCGGATTACGCCAACATCGAGCGGGACGGCAAGCTGGAACAGGTCGACCCGGACGAGCTGGAAATCGGCAGCATCATCGTGGTGCAGCCGGGCGAGAAGGTGCCGATCGACGGCGTAATTATCGAGGGCACTTCCTCCTTAAACACCAGCGCCCTGACCGGCGAGAGCCTGCCGCGCGACGCCAAGGTCGGCGACGAGATCATCTCCGGCTGCATCAACATGACCGGTCTCTTAAAGATCCGCACCACCAAGGAGTTCGGCGAGTCCACCGTCTCCAAAATTCTGGACCTGGTGGAGAACGCCAGCTCCCGCAAATCCAAGTCGGAGGACTTTATCTCCAAATTTGCCCGCGTCTACACCCCCGCTGTCTGCTATGCCGCGCTGGCGCTGGCTGTATTGCCGCCGCTGGTACGGATGTTTGCCATGGGGCTGGATGCAGGCTGGGAGACCTGGATCTATCGTGCGCTGACCTTCCTCGTTGCCAGTTGCCCCTGCGCTTTGGTCATTTCCATTCCTCTGTCCTTCTTTGCAGGAATTGGCGGAGCCAGTAAGGCTGGTGTGCTGGTCAAAGGTTCCAACTATCTGGAGACCCTGTCACAGGCTAAGATTGTAGTTTTTGACAAGACCGGCACACTGACTCAGGGTGTATTTGAGGTGAATGCGATCCATCACAATGAGATGGATAAGCGTAAGTTGGTGGAATATGCTGCTCTGGCAGAAAGTGCCTCTAGCCACCCCATCAGCAAGAGTTTGCAGAAAGCCTACGGTATGGAAATCGACCGTAGCCGGGTGACTGACATTCAGGAACTCAGCGGCAACGGTGTCATCGCAACGGTGGACGGTCATCAGGTGGCAGCTGGTAACGACAAGCTCATGAATCGTCTTGGCGTTCAATCTATTCCGTGCCACAGCGTAGGCACCATCATTCACATGGCGG
>ENA-OPAO01000984-OPAO01000984.1-human-gut-metagenome-genome-assembly--contig:-NODE-984-length-21454-cov-7.322165_pt1 | contig 21454 bp, 13 predicted proteins | sample MGYA00241054_ERZ501424 | MGnify/ENA primary metagenome ERZ501424 (study PRJEB25962, sample SAMEA2042623) | human gut metagenome | biome: human gut; feature: human-associated habitat; material: faeces...
GCCCGCTGAGCTGGGCCTATGCCGGAATCTCTCCCACAGAAACCACCGAAGAGCCCTTTATGCTGGGCGGGGGAGAGCGCTACGAGCTCTCGGATCCCTTTGATTCGTCGCTTTCAGTATCGCTGCGCGAGACGGCGCGTGAGTGGGCTAAGACTGGCGATGCGGGCGCCCCGCTCATTTGGTCTAATGACTGCGGTATCGGGCGCACCGTGGTGTGCAATATCGGTATCTATGACAAGGTCATGCGCGGTTTTTACGCCGCGGCGATCAGCCTGCTGGGTGATGCCACGGCCTATCCGGTCATCAACAGCGCCGTGTTCTATTTGGACGACTTTCCTAGCCCTGTGCCCTCGGGCGATGGTACTTATATTAAGCGTGACTACGGCCTTTCCATTGCGGATTTTTACACCAAGGTCTGGTGGCCCGATCTGCAAAAGCTCGCGCAAAAATACGGCATTCGCTATACCGGCGTGATGATCGAAAACTACGAGGACGCGGTTAACCAGACCGAGCCCGCGCGCCAAGCCGATACCACACAGTTCCGCTACTTTGGCGGCATGCTGCTGCAGATGGGCGGAGAGCTGGGCTTTCACGGCTACAACCATCAGCCTCTGGCGCTCTGGGACACCGACTACGGCACGTTGTACGACTACAAGACGTGGAAGAACAAGGAAACGCTTGTCGCATCGCTCAATGAGCTTATCGCTTTCCAGGACGAGGTGCTGCCCAACGCGCACGGCTCGGTCTACGTGCCGCCGTCGAATATCCTTTCGGCCCGTGCGCGCAAGCTTATCGGCACCGACGTTCCGCGCATTAAGACCATCGCCAGTACGTATTTTGAGGACGGCACCGACCTGCCGTACGTGCAGGAGTTTGGCGTGGCGAGCGATGGCATTGTGGAGCAGCCGCGCGTTGTCTCGGGCGGCATGGTCGACGATTCCTATATGCGCCTGGCAGCCGTGTCCGAACTCAACATGCACTACGTGAGCACGCATTTTATGCATCCGGACGATCTGCTCGATCCCGATCGTGGTGCCAAGGAGGGCTGGGAGGTCTACAAAGGCGGTCTGACCGACTATCTGGACTGGCTTACCAAGTCTGCGCCCGACCTGCGCCGCCAGACCGGCTCGGAATGCTCGGGCGCCATCCAGCGCTTTTCGTCGGTGACGGTGAGCGTGGATACCAGCGCGGATGCTTGGACGCTCAGCTTGGGCAATTTCCATGACGAGGTGTGGCTCATGTTCCGCGCCAACAACGGCGAGCCGGGTGCAGTCACGGGTGGCGAGATTACGCATCTGACGGGCGATCTGTACCTGGTTAAAGCCACGGACAAGACGGTGACCATTGCACGCAAGGAGGGTGGCGACAGATGAGAATCTGCTTGGTACTCGAGGGTTGCTACCCGTATGTGCACGGCGGCGTATCTACCTGGATGCATGGCTACATTACGGCCATGCACGAGCACGAGTTTGTGCTGTGGGTGATCGGCGCGCATGCTGCCGATCGTGGCAAGTTTGTCTACGAGCTGCCCGGCAACGTGGTCGAGGTGCACGAGGTGTTCCTGGACGATGCCCTGCGGCTTTCGGGCGAGCAACATGAAGCCAGTTTTAACGACCGTGAGCGCGAGGCGCTACGCCGTCTGGTGTCGCTCTCCAATCCGGACTGGGACGTGTTATTCGATATCTTCCACCGCCGTCGCGTGCATCCGCTCTCGTTTTTGCAGAGCCGCACGTTTATGGATATCTTTCGCGACGTGTGCCTGGCCGAGTATCCCTACACGCCCTTTGCCGATGCATTCCACACCATGCGCTCCATGTTGCTGCCCGTGCTCTATCTGTTGGGCAGCGAGGTGCCGGTGGCCGATGTGTACCATGCCATCTCGACCGGCTACGGTGGCCTGCTCGCCTGCCTGGGCTCAAGCGTTCACCATGCGCCGGTGCTGCTGACCGAGCATGGCATCTATACCCGCGAGCGCGAGGAAGAGATCATTCGCGCCGATTGGGTGGTGCCGTCGTTTAAGGACCGCTGGATTCGCTTTTTCTACCTGCTTTCGGAGGAGATTTACCGCCGCGCCTTCCGCGTGACGAGTTTGTTCCATAACGCCCGCAAGACGCAGATTGATATGGGCTGCGATGCGAACAAATGCCTGGTCATCCCCAACGGCATCCAGTTCGATCGCTTTAAGGATATTCCCTTAAAGACCGATGACGGCTGGGTGGACATTGGCGCGGTGGTGCGCCTGGCGCCCATCAAGGACGTCAAGACTATGATTTATGCCTTCTTTGAGCTGCACGAGCGCCTGCCTAAGGTGCGCCTGCACATCATGGGCGGCGTGGATGACGAGGAGTACGGCGCCGAGTGCCACGCGCTGGTCGAAACCCTGGGCGTGCGCGACCTGATCTTTACCGGCCGCGTCAACGTGGTCGAGTACATGGAAAAGCTCGACTTTACCATTTTAACGAGCATCTCCGAAGGTCAGCCGCTCAGCGTGCTGGAGTCGCTTGCCGCGCGTCGTCCCTGCGTGACGACCGAGGTGGGCTGCTGCCGTGAGCTGCTCGAAGGCGCCCCTGGCGACGACTTTGGCGTGGCGGGTTTTGTGACGCCGCCCATGTATCGCAAGGGCTTGGCCGATGCCATGGAACGCATGTGCACAAGCCGCGCTCGTCGCATTGAGATGGGGGAGCGCGGGCAGCGTCGCGTTGCCACGTACTTCTTGCACGAGCAGATGCTCGCCAACTATCGCGCGCTGTACGACGAGACGGCGCAAGCGTTTGACCTGCCCAGAGAGGGGGAGTAGCCGGTGGCCGGAATCGGTTTTGAGCTCAAGCGCCTGTTTAGGCGCAAGGGTCTGTTTGCTACGATGCGCGCCTATGGCTACGCTGGCATTGTGTGCACGGGCCCCATGCTACTGGGCGTGCTGCTCCAGGTGGGTATCTTGGTGCTGTGCGGTCTGTGGGGTGTGGGCCGTGCCAACCAAGATCTGCTGGTGTGCATGGTGACCTATACGCTGCTGGCGTCGCTCACGCTCACGAGTTTTTTCTCTATGCCGGTCACGCGCTTTTTGGCCGATATGCTTTTTGCCGAGCGCGAGGATGAGATCCTACCTTCGTTTTGGGGCTCCAACGCCATTATGCTCGTTGCGGGCACGGTGCTCTACGGCGTCTTTTTGCTGTTCTCGGGCGCCACGCTGCTGCAGGGGCTGCTGTGCCTGTGGCTGTTCAACATTATGATCGTCAACTGGAACGGCATGAGTTACCTCACGGCCATCAAGGATTACCGCGGTATCCTGTGCAGCTTTGCGGCTGCCATTGGCGTGGCGTGCCTGTGCGCCCTGGCCGCGCTGGCGCTGGGATTGCCGCCGGTCGAGGGCCTGTTGGCATCAATTGCTCTGGGCTACGGCGTCATGCTCGCCTGGGACGTGGTGCTGCTGTACCGGTATTTTCCGCAGAGCGATCGCAGCCCCTGGCTCTATTTACGGTGGCTTGATCAGTTTATGCCGTTGGCGCTCACGGGCTTGTTTACCAACCTGGGCCTCTTTGCGCACTTGGTGATAATATGGGCCGGTCCCATTGGTGTGCAGGTCAAGGGCTTGTTTTATGGTGCGCCCTACCACGATGTGCCGGCGCTCATCGCGTTTTTGACGATCCTTGTCACGTCCGTCAACTTTGTGGTCTCGGTCGAGGTCAATTTCTATCCGCGCTACCGCGACTACTACAGCCTGTTCAACGACGGTGGCGTGGTGGGCGACATTGTGGTGGCCGAGGAGGAAATGCTTGCCACGCTCAACCGAGAACTGCGCTTTTGTGCGCTCAAGCAACTGTTTGTGACGGCGGCGGTCATCTCGCTCGAGACCACGGTGCTGTCGGCCCTACCGTTGGGCTTTAACAACCTGATGCACGGGTATTTCCGCACGTTATGCGTGGGCTATGGCCTGTATGCCGTGGGCAATACGTTGTTGCTCATCTTGCTGTACTTTACCGACTACAAGGGGGCCGTGCTGGCCTCGGGACTGTTTGCCGGTGTGGCCGGGCTGGCGACCGCCGTGTCGTTGCTTTTGCCGCAGCAGTTTTACGGCTTTGGCTTTTTGTTGGGTGCAGCGGTGTTTTTTATCGTGGCGCTGCTGCGGCTCGATACCTATACCGCCAACTTGCCGTATCGTATCCTGAGCCAGCAGCCTATTGTGGCGACCGACAAAACGGGTTGCTTTACACACCTGGGCCGCTTGCTCGACCGTGCCGAGCAGCGCTATGAGGAAGGTCGCCATAAGGGTGAGCCACATGGTGCGTTTGAGCGCGCTGTAGTTCACGTGTATCGCAACCATTGGGGAGGTTCTGATGACCGATAGAATGATGTCCCGCCGTCGCCTGTTTGAGGCGGCTGCCGGTGCGCTGTTGCTTTCGGGCTGCTCGGTGCAGGAAGACTCCTCGACCAACAAGGTCAAAAAGCAGGACAAGATTAAAAAGGCCGAGTCCTCGGACGGTACCAAGCACCTGCGCGATAAGGACGAGCTGTACGAGGTCTACGACGACTCGGGCATTGTAACCATGTACCTGACGGTCTCGCGCGGCAACAGCTCCGAGAACACCGACCACAGCTGGGCCGAGATCAACACGTACTCGGTGTATGACTATGCCGACATGGGTGTGACGCGCTATCAGGTTATGGGCCTGCTGCAGCCGGGCGACGAAGAGGGCCCAGTTGCCGGCGAGGTTGGCTATGGCGAGGAAGCGCCCAATGCCACCGTGCAGGTGCGCGGCCAGACGTCGAGCATGAACTCGCAAAAGAATTACAAGGTGGAGCTCAAAAAGGGCAAGGGTACCTGGCGCCAACAGCGCGCGATTGCGCTCAACAAGCACATGGGCGAGGGAATGCGTTTTCGCAACAAGATGGCCTACGACCTTATCCGTGGGATTCCCCAGATGATGGGTCTGCGCACGCAGTTTGTGCATCTGTGGGTGTGCGACCAGACCGAAAAGACCAACGACACCTTTGAGGACTACGGCCTGTTTACGCAGGTGGAGCAGCTTAACAAGACGGCGCTTAAGGCACATGGCCTGGATAAGAGCGGGCACCTGTACAAGGTGAACAGCTTCGATTTCCATCGCTACGAGGACACCATTAAGCTGGCGGATGACCCCGACTATAACCAGACGGCGTTTGAGGGCATGCTCGAGATTAAGGGCGATTCGGACCACACCAAGCTCATCGAGATGCTCGATGCGCTCAACGATGAGTCGCAAAAGATCGATGACGTGCTCGATACCTACTTTGATACCGAGAATCTGGTCTATTGGCTGGCGTTTCAGATCCTGACGGGCAACTGCGATACGCAGAACCGTAACTGCTATCTGTACAGCCCGCTCAACTCAAACACCTGGTACTTTTTGGATTGGGATAACGACGGCATGCTGCGTAAGCTGGAGCTTTCTCTTACCGGGTTTTCGGACTACGCGAGTTGGGAGCGCGGTGCAAGCAACTACTGGGGCAACGTGCTGTTTAACCGCGTGTTGCGCAGCAAGTCGTTCCGCAGCGAACTCGACCGTGCCGTCAAGGACTTGCGCTCGTATTTGACCGAGACTCGCCTGGCCAAGATGATCAAGCACTACCGCGAGGTGACTGAATCTCTGGTCTTTGCTTCGCCCGATATCGACAATCTGCCTGTCACCAAGGACCAATACGAGCAGATCGCCGCGGCGATTCCCTCCGAGATCGAGGAGAACTACAAGAGCTTTCGCGAGAGTTTTAAAAAGCCCATGCCGTTCTACATCGGCGTGCCGCAGATCGATAACGGTAAGCTTCGTATTAATTGGGATGCGTCCTACGACTTTGAGGCGCGCGACATTCGCTACACCGTGGAGCTTGCGCGCGACTATGCTATTGGCGATGTGGTCTTTAAGGCCGAGGACGTGCTGCTTCCCGAGGTGACCTGCGATGCGCCCGATACCGGCCAGTATTTTGTGCGCGTGCGTGCCACCAACTCCGATGGCTATACGCAAGATGCGTTTGACTACTATGTGACCGATGACGGCAAGCACTACGGCATGAAGTGCTTTTACGTACAAGGCGGCGGTAAGGTCGTGGAGGATACGTATGAGGAGGGCTAGCGCTCTGCTTGAGCGCTTGGCGGCCCCGCCTGTGCGTGCCACGCAGGAGCGTTACCGCCACGAGCTCAAATATCTCATTAACGAGGGCGAGCACACCGCACTTGCCTGTCGCATGGCGCCGGTGTTTAAGCTGGACAAGCATGCGCGGGCGGGCGGTTACACCATTCGCAGCCTGTACTTTGACGACTACTGCAACTCGGCCTACGAGGAAAAAGACGCCGGTATTCTCATGCGCAAAAAGTATCGCGTGCGCATCTATAACGGCAGCGACAAGGTGATTAAGCTCGAGCGCAAAAAGAAGTACGGCAGCTGGATCTACAAGGAGGACGCGCCGCTCACGCGCGACGAGTTTGAGCAGATCTTGGCCGGAGACTACGACTTTTTGCTGAGGAGCCCGCACCAACTCTGCCGCGAGTTCTACATCGAGTGCATCTGTAACATGATGCGCCCGCGGACCATCGTGGATTACGAGCGCGAGCCGTGGGTGATGGACGAGGGCACCGTTCGCATCACGTTTGACATGAACGTGCGTGCCGCGGTGGGAAGCTTCGATATCTTTGACGCGACGCTGCCCGCGCTGCCGGTCCTGGAGCCCGGCAAGCTGGTGATGGAGGTCAAGTTTACCGAGTTTTGTCCGCAGCTGGTGCGCGATATGGTGCCGCCGGGCGCGGCCGAGCTTACGGCGGTCTCCAAGTACTGCCTGTGTTACGAAAAGACCGCCTACCTGCGCGGATTTAATTACTGGGAATCGGATTTTGAGAACCGAGGGGATATTTAGACCATGAGCACCAGGGACTTTTTTAAGAACTCCGTTTTGGAGGCGTTTGGCCAGGTCGACCCTGCCAAGATCGGCCTGTCGCTGCTCGTGGCGCTCGCCATGGGCATCCTGATCTATTACGTCTACAAGCGCTTTTTTACCGGCGTGGTGTATTCGCGTAGCTTTGCCGTGACGCTTGTGGGCATGTGCGTGCTCACCTGCATGGTTACGCTCGCGATCTCGACGAACGTGGTCATCTCGCTCGGTATGGTCGGTGCTCTGTCCATCGTCCGCTATCGTACGGCGGTCAAGGACCCGCTCGACCTGCTGTGTCTGTTTTGGTCCATTACCACGGGCATTACGGCGGGAGCCGGCATGTATGCGCTCGTGGCGCTCACGGCAGTTGTGATCGTGGTGATGATCGCCGGCTTTGCGAGCCACCAGGACAAGGCGCGCGTGTACATGATGGTCATCCACTACACGGGTCAGACCACCGGCGACGATATCGTGCGTGCATTTGGGCGCACCAAGTTCACCGTCAAGTCCAAGACGATGCGCGGCGACAAAGTCGAGATGGCCGTCGAGCTGTTCTCGGACGGTGTGGATATGCCCTATGCCGACGCCATCCGCGCGCTCGATGGCGTTGAGGACCTGACCCTCATCCAGTACAACGGCGAGTATCATGGATAACTATGTTCCGGCGTTCTAACGAACGCCGGACCGCTCGACGCTGCGCGGGCATCTGCCGGGCGATCTGCCGCTCAAACCGTCGCTCACGTACATAAAGTACGCTTCGCTCCTCTTTCGCGGCACCTCGCCACAGCAGCTGCTCGCTCGCTGACGTTTGCTCGACCTGGGCGGTTGAAATGATCCGCTGAGACCTTTCCAGTCGAATTTTTTTCGGGCGAGGGTTGGGTATTATGGTGAAAGCGATTTCAACGACAGGGGTGCTCGTGGTAAAGATGAAAGATGTGGCCGAGCTGGCGGGCGTTTCGAGCGCCGCCGTCTCGCGCTACCTCAACGGTGGCTACATATCGACGGACAAGGCCGAGCGCATTAAGAAGGCGATTGAGCTGACAGGATACGTGCGGTCCAGCCAAGCTCGCGCGCTGCGCACCGGCTCCACCAAGCTCATCGGCGTCATCGTGCCCAAGATCAACTCGGAGTCCGTGAGCCGCATTACTGCCGGCATTGGCCAGGTGCTCGGTCGCCGTGGCTACCAGATGCTGCTTGCCAACACCGACAACGCGGCCGATCGTGAGCTCGAATACCTCGATTTATTCCAAAACCACCCAGTCGATGGCATTGTGCTGGTGGCAACTATGATTACCGACGAGCACCGTCGGGCGATTGAATCGTGCCGCGTGCCCATCGTGCTGATCGGCCAGAATGTTGAGGGCGCGGCGTGCGTCTATCACGATGATTACGAGGCCGCCTTTGAGCTGGGTCATGCGCTTGCGGGCCGCGTGGATGGCAAGATTGCCTACATTGGAGTTACCGAGGAGGACCGCGCGGCCGGTTATGACCGCCGTCGCGGTTTTGAGGCCGGCTTGCGCGCCGCGGGTAACCCGCTCGATGCCGCCTTGATTCGCCTGGGCTCGTTTACGCTCGACTCGGGCTATGGTGCGGCGCGTGAACTGCTTTCCGTCGCTCCCGATGTTTCGTTTATCGCCTGCGCGACCGACACCATGGCGGCGGGCGCGCTGCGTGCTATCGATGAGGTTCGCGGCATGGGCGAGGGCATACACCGCGTGAGCGGTTTTGGCGACAACGCGTTTTTGCGCGCGCTGACGGGCGGCATTCCCACCGTGCATTATGGCTACCTGACCAGTGGCGTCGAGGCGACCAATATGTTGCTCAACACGCTCGATGGCGTGGAGGGGGAGAGCGGTCTCAAGACACTCAAGCTCGGCCATCAGCTTATGAATGTCTAGGTCTTGGGCACGTCTGCCTGCCTCTGAGTCGCCTGGTTTTTCCGTAAAACTACCATTCGCCGGCTTTTTCCTACCGTTTGCCGCTATATGAAAACGATTGCAGACATTTGAAACTGAAATCGATTACAGTGTAAGTGTCAAAGATGGCCGGGTGCAAATGCGCCCGTTGGAGGAAAGGGAAGTCATGGACTACCGCAAATCAGCCCAAGAGGTGCTCGACAACATCGGTGGCGCCGACAACGTTGTTTCGGCCGCGCACTGCGCCACTCGCCTGCGCCTGGTGATTGCCGATAACACTAAGGTTAACAAGGAGGCCATCGAGAATGTCGATGGCGCTAAGGGCGTCTTTGAGGCCCAGGGCCAGCTGCAGATTATTTTTGGCACCGGCACCGTCAACAAGGTCTACGAGGAGTTCATCGCGCTCAGTGGCGTCGAGGCTGCCACCAAGGCCGAGGTCAAGGAGGCCGCGGCACAGCAGCAGAACATCTTTATGCGTGCCATTAAGGTGCTCGGCGACGTCTTTGTCCCCATCATCCCTGCCATCGTGGCTTCGGGCCTGCTGCTGGGCATTATGAGCGCCCTCAACTTTATGGCCTCCAACGGCTTTATCGCGCTCGACACCAATAACTTTATCTATAAGATCGCCGACCTGGTCTCGGGAACGTCCTTTGGCATTCTGCAGATCCTGATCGGCTACTCCGCCGCCAAGGCCTTTGGCGCCAACCCGTACCTGGGTGCTGTCGTCGGCGGTGCGTTCATCAACTCCTCACTGCAGAGCGCCTACACGGTTGCCTCCGAGGGCGTTCAGACCATGGTCACCGTCATCCCCGGCGTGTACAGCTTTGAGTGGGTCGGCTATCAGGGCCACGTGATCCCCATCGTTATCGCCTGCGCCATTCTGGCCTTCCTCGAGAAGCGCCTGCACAAGATCGTTCCCGAGATGTTCGACCTCTTTGTGACCCCGCTCGTCTCGGTGTTCGTGACCGTGCTCGTGACGCTCGTTGCCGTCGGCCCCATCTTTGTCTGGGCCGAGAACGCCATCCTCGGTCTGATCCAGGCCCTGCTGACCCTGCCCTTCGGCATCGGTTCCTTTATCGTCGGCCTGTTCTATGCCCCCACGGTCGTTACCGGTATCCACCAGATGTACACCGCCATCGACCTGGGTCAGCTCGCCCAGTACGGTGTGACCTACTGGCTGCCCATCGCCAGCGCTGCCAACATCGCTCAGGGTGGCGCCGCGCTTGCCGTTGCCTTTAAGACCCGCGATGCCAAGATCAAGGGTCTGGCACTTCCTTCGGCCCTGTCCGCCTTCATGGGTATTACCGAGCCGGCCATCTTTGGTGTGAACCTGCGCTTCTTTAAGCCCTTCATCGCCGGCTGCATCGGTGGCGGTTGCGGCGCCCTGGTCTGCGCGCTCACCTCGCTTGCCGCTTCCGGTACGGGAGTTACGGGTATCTTCGGTATCCTGCTGTGCCTGGCCCAGCCCGTGCAGTACGCGATCATGTTTGCGGTCGCCGCGCTGGTTTCCTTTGGTGTCTCGTTTGTCCTGTACAAGGACGAGCCCAAGGCTTCCGAGCAGGCCTAAGAGCTTTTGAGTGAAGGGTGCCCGCGGGTTGTATGCTCGCGGGCGTTTCCCGTATCTGGTGTCGATCTCTGGCGCCTTGTTACTTTCGATCCGTTAGGACTTTGATATGTCTAATGCACTTGGCCGTGACCTTGCAAAGCTGGTCGCCGCTGTTGACGCTGCCGCCTCTGAGTGCGGCCATGGCGCGTATGGCCAGCGCTTCCATATTATGCCGCCGGCGGGCTGGCTCAACGACCCCAACGCTCTTTGCCAGGCAGGCGGCGTGTTCCATGCCTATTTTCAGTATGCGCCGTTTGATGTCGAGGGCGGCGTTAAGGTCTGGGGCCATGCGACGAGTCGCGATCTTATGACGTGGGATTACGTTGGCGCCCCACTGCTGCCCGACGAGCCGTTCGATTGCCACGGTGTGTATTCGGGCTCCGCGCTTGCCGAAGACGGTTGCATTCGCGTGCTCTATACGGGCAACGTTAAGCTTTCCGATGCTGACGGTACGTACGACTACGTCAATACTGGCCGCCGCGCCGATACCGTCTATGTGGAGAGCGTTGATGGCCTTGCCGGTCGGGAGTTCAACCAAAAGCGCGTGGTGCTGGCGTCCGAGGATTATCCTGAGGATTTGACCTGCCACGTGCGCGATCCCAAGGTGTGGCGTGACGCGGACGGGCGTTATCACATGGTGCTGGGCGCGCGTCGTCGCGTGGATGGGCCGCATGTCGATAGTCGATTTTGCGCTATGCACGGCGAGGGCGCCGGTCGCGATGTGGGCGAGATCTTGGTGTATGGCTCGGCCGATATGCTGAGCTGGGAGCTCGAGAGCCGTGTGTCTACGCCCGAGCGTTTTGGCTTTATGTGGGAATGCCCTGGCTATATTGAGCTCGATGCGAATGGCGATACCGCTGCATTTTTGTCGTTCTCGCCCCAGGGGCTCGAGGGCGGTCGTTGGGACCGCGGCAACGTATACGCCGCTGGCTACATGCCTGCAACGGGTGACATCACCGGAGGCGACAGTGCCTATGAGCTGGGCGAGTTCCGCCTGTGGGATGCCGGTTTTGACTTCTATGCTCCGCAGGAGTTTACGTCCGAGGACGGTCGCCACATTCTGATCGGCTGGATGGGCATGCCCGATGAGCCGACCTATGGCAACGACCCCACTGTGGTGTGCGGCTGGCAGCACTGCATGACGGTGCCGCGTGAGCTTACAGCCGGTGCCGACGGCGTGGTGCTGCAGCAGCCGGCGCGCGAGATCGAGCACCATTATGCCTCGGTGTGTGTGGGGGAGGGCTCGTTGGAGGTTGCCGGCGATACCTGCTTTGACGTTGTTGTCGACGGTGTCGACGGCGCGTTTACCGCGATCGTTGATGGCGAGCTAAGGCTGGCGTTTATGCCTGCCGAGGGCGAACTGCCCTCGCGCTTTGAGATGCGATTTACCGATGAGAGCCGCGCTTCTGCCGGCTGCGGTCGTACCGTGCGTTGGGAGCCCGTCGACGAGGTTCGTAACGTGCGCATTGTCGGCGATGTTTCGTCGGTTGAGGTTTTTGTGAACGATGGCGTGCTCGTGTTTTCGACGCGCATCTATCCCGAGGCCTATGGCGTGACCGTTGATGCTCCGGGCGCGAACGTGACCTATCACACGCTCAGCATCTAGGCGATTCGTTGCATATCGGCGCTATACTGCAGCCGTTGCCCACGATGCGGGGAACATCCGCATCGTGGGTTTTTGCTTGTGAAGGGACGGTACTGCGTGGACGTGCAACAGCTAGAAGAGGCCTGGGCTTTGAGGACCGGTGCGCGTGAGGTGCATCTTTTTGCTGCCCGGCACGTGCCGGCAGCGCTTTCGCTGCTGGGTATTGTGCGTCCCGGTGACCGTCTGGTGGCCTTTGCGGATGACTTTGCCGATGCGTTTGCGCACGGCTTTGAAGGCTGTGATGTTGTGCTCGTGGACCCGCCGTCGGTTGCGGCGCTTACTGCCGCGTCCGAGGATTTTGATGCTTCGTTTGATGCCGAGGGACCGCATCTGTGGTGGTTCGTCAACTCTATCGGCGGGTTTGGTCTTCGTGTGCCCGAACTTCGTGCTCTGGGCCGCGCGGCTCGTGAGGCCCACGCGCTGCTGGTTGTGGACAACACCGTGGCGTCGGCTTTTGGCTGCAATCCGCTGCGGCTGGGCGCCGTGCTGTCACTTGAGGCGCTCGACCGTGTGTGCGCCGGTAAGGCTCCGCGCAAGCTCGTTGCCGCTTCGATGGCGCGCTCGCAGCTCAAGCGCCATCGTATGGATGCCGCGGCTGCGTGCGCGCATGCTCTGCTTGAGGGCCGTGGCTTGGCTAAGCTTGATTTGCCTGCTGGCGAGGCCGGTGTGCTGGAGCGCGGGCTGGACTCGCTCGATACCCGCATGCAGGCGCATTTCGACCGCGCCCGTGCGCTGGCCGAGTATTTGGCCGCCAACGAGACGGTGCGCAACGTGCGCTATCCCGGGCTGAGCTCGCATCCCGACCATGCGGTTGCAACGGGAATCCTCGAGCATGGCTTTGGCCCGGCAGTTGAGTTTGACCTAATAGAGCGTAGCGCAGGCGAGCTGTTCGATGCTTTGCCGGGGGAGTTTCGCACATCGCCCGCCGGCGGCGCAACGACGCGTCTTTCAGCCCCACGTGGCAAGCAGAGGAGCACCATCCGTCTCTTCGCCGGCACCGACGATCCCTTGATCGTGGCCGCCACCCTCGATAACGCCCTTCGCAAGTAACTAATCGGGGTCTGTGTCTCGAAAACGGCCTAATTACTACGTTTAAGCAATAAGGGTCGACCATACCCGCCTATTTTGAAAATTACCAAGCTGTCTACCAGCGGTTTTAATTTCATAATGTCCGGTATGGTCGAGGGTATTCAGCTAAACGTAGTAGATGGACCCTTTTTTGTGGCGCGAGCCTTAACCCGAGGGCGCGGAGAACAACAATTCAGCCCCAAAAGGACTACCCTGCGTTGATGCTGGCGATGAGGTCGTTGGCTTTGGTAGCAATGACCTGGTTTATGTCGGCCTGCAGCTCCTCGTAGACCGCTATGGCTCGCTCGCCGGCGGGGGTGAGGGTGGATCCGCGGGCGCCGTCGCGCTCGATGAGCTTGCAGCCCAGCTGACCTTCGGCCTCGTTTACGATGCGCCAGGCCTTGGAATATGCCATGCTCATGCTCTTGGCGGCACGGTTGAGCGAGTGCTCGCGGGCGATGCCTTGCAGCAGCAAGACGCAGCCGTGGCCGAACACGCCCGGCAGATCCTTGTCGCACGCTTGAATGACCAACTTTGCCGTCGTCTTGTACTTCATACGCTCCACGTCTTCCCGCTAAAGTGTTTGCTGGGCAAACGCAAAGCCTGCGTCAAACCCTCGTGTGCTCTTCTTAAATCATGCATTGTAGCAGTCAAAGTGCGTTAAGATACTTCCCCAGTATTGGGCGCCCAAGGTTGGGCTGGGTCCTACGAGGCCTGCAGCCGACCGGTCGCATGGAAAAAGGAGAAACATGGCTACGTTCTTTCCCGGTGAGTCCCACACGTTTTCGGAGTATCTGCTGGTCCCTGGTTACTCGTCCTCGCAGTGCATCCCCAACAACGTCTCTCTCAAGACGCCGCTGACCCGCTTTAAGCGCGGTGAGAAGCCGGCAATCACCCTGAACATCCCCATGGTTTCCGCCATCATGCAGTCCGTCTCGGGCGTCGACATGGGTGTCGCGCTCGCTACCGAGGGTGGCCTGTCCTTCATTTACGGTTCCCAGAGCGCCGAGTCCGAGGCCGCTATGGTCAAGGCCGTCAAGGATCACAAGGCCGGCTTCGTTCAGTCCGATTCCACGCTGACCCCCGACATGACCATGGAGCAGGTCATCGAGCTCAAGGAGAAGACCGGTCACTCCACTATGCCGGTCACCGACGACGGTACCCCCAAGGGCAAGCTCCTGGGTATCGTCACCAGCCGTGACTATCGCCCCAGTCGCGATGACCATCAGACGAAGGTCTCCGAGTTCATGACCCCGCGTGAGCAGCTCATCGTGGGCGACAAGAACATCAGCCTCAAGGTTGCCAACGACGTCATCTGGGACAATAAGCTCAACGCTCTGCCCATCGTCGACGACAACGATCACCTCATGGGCATCGTCTTCCGCAAGGACTACGACAGCCACAAGACCAACCCCAACGAGCTACTCGATAACGACAAGCGCTACATGGTCGGTGCTGGTATCAACACCCGCGACTATGCCGAGCGCGTGCCGCTGCTCATCGAGGCCGGCGCCGATGTCCTGTGCATCGACTCTTCCGAGGGCTTCAGCGAGTGGCAGAAGCGCACCATCGAGTGGATTCGCGCCAACTACGGCGAGGACGTCAAGGTCGGTGCCGGCAACGTCGTCGACGCCGAGGGCTTCCGCTTTTTGGCCGACTGCGGTGCCGACTTTATCAAGGTCGGTATCGGCGGCGGTTCCATCTGCATCACCCGCGAGACCAAGGGCATCGGCCGTGGCCAGGCCACCGCGCTGATTGACGTCTGCCGCGCCCGTGACGAGTACTACGAGGAGACCGGTGTCTACGTGCCCGTGTGCTCCGACGGCGGTATCGTCTACGACTACCATATGACGCTCGCCCTTGCCATGGGTGCCGACTTTATGATGCTGGGTCGCTACTTCGCTCGCTTTGACGAGAGCCCGACCGAGCGCGTCAATGTCAACGGCCAGTACATGAAGGAGTACTGGGGCGAGGGTTCCGCGCGTGCCCGCAACTGGCAGCGCTACGACCTGGGCGGCGCCGCGAAGCTCAGCTTCGTCGAGGGCGTCGACTCCTATGTTCCCTACGCCGGTTCCCTCAAGGACGGCGTGGGCGGCACGCTCTACAAGGTCAAGTCCACGATGTGCAACTGCGGTGCCCTCTCGATCCCCGAGCTCCAGGAAAAGGCACGCCTGACCCTGGTGAGCTCGACCTCGATCGTCGAAGGCGGCGCCCACGACGTAGTCGTCAAGGACTCCCAGCAAAGCGTCAGCTACCGCTAAGCGGCTTTCCCAAGCACCGCGCCTTGCCGTTCAAACCGTCGCTCGCGTATCAAAGTACGCGTCGCTCCTCTTTCACGGCAATCTGCGGCACTTGGAAAACCCGTCCATGCTTGGGCTGCTAACAAATAGCGGTTGATTCTCAACCACGTTATTTAGATAAAGCGAGATGCCGGCAAGTCGCAGGCATCTCGCTTGTCGTATTTGCTATCATCATGCGAGTTAACGATGTGGCGGGGCGTTCTTACCTTTGCTCGCTGCAAGTTCCGCACGAGCCGAAGAGCACTTAATGTGCTCTTCGTGCGAGCAGGACTGTCCGCAGCAGCGAGTAAAGGTAAGAACGCCCCGCCCCAACCCAGCTAACAAAGGAGCTGATATGTGCGATTGCACAGATCATAAGGACGAGATCCCTGCCTACGACGCGCAGGCCATTGAGTCCAAGTGGATGAAGGCCTGGGAGGACTCCAACCTCTTTGCCGTCGACACCGACGACAGCAAGCCTAAGAAGTACGTCCTCGAGATGTTCCCGTATCCGTCGGGTGACCTGCACATGGGCCACGCGCGCAACTATACCATCGGCGATGCCATGGCCCGTCAGGCCCGCATGCGCGGCTACGACGTGCTGCACCCCATCGGCTTTGACGCCTTTGGCCTGCCTGCCGAGAACGCCGCCATCAAGCACAATACGCAGGCTGCCGCCTGGACGTATAAGAACATGGACCAGGCGCTCGCCACGATGAAGCGCATGGGCTTCTCCTACGATCTGGATCGCATGGTCAAGACCTGCAGCCCCGACTACTACCGCTGGGGTCAGTGGATCTTTGAGAAGCTGTGGGAAAAGGGCCTGGTCTACCGCAAGAAGAACCCGGTCAACTGGTGCCCTAACTGCAAGACCGTTCTGGCCAACGAGCAGGTCACCGAGGGCAAGTGCTGGCGCTGCGGCACCGAGCCCGAGAAGCGCGACCTGGAGCAGTGGTACTTCAAGATCACCGAGTACTCCCAGGAGCTGCTCGACGACCTGGAGAAGCTCCCCGGCTGGCCCGAGCGTGTCAAGCAGATGCAGGCCAACTGGATCGGCCGCTCCGAGGGCGCCGAGGTCGACTTTACCCTGTGCGACCAGGATGGCGAGCCCATCGAGGGCGACGAGGGCAAGATCACCGTCTTCACCACGCGTGCCGACACCCTCTTTGGCGTCTCCTTCTTTGTCCTGGCTCCCGAGTACGCTCGTCTGCACGAGCTCGTCGAGGGCACGGAGTACGAGGAGGCCGTCACTAAGATCGTCGAGGACTCCAAGCATATCTCTGCCGTCGAGCGTGCCCAGGGCACCCTCGAGAAGCACGGTGCCTTTACGGGCCGCTACGTGGTGAACCCCGTCAACGGCGAGAAGGTTCCCGTGTGGGTTGCCGATTATGTCGTTGCCGACTACGGCACCGGCGCCGTCATGGCCGTTCCCTGCGGCGACCAGCGCGACTTTGAGTTTGCCCGTAAGTACGACCTGCCGATCGTGCCGATCATCCTGGACGATGACGATCGCGCTGCCGTCGAGGCCAGTGGCGAGACCATCGATACCTTCCATGCCGAGACCGTCGACTGGGATTGCGCCCACGCTGCCGAGGGCACGCTCGTCCAGTCCGGCAAGTACACCGGCATGCGCGGCGGTAAGCACTCCGAGGGCGAGGCTGCCATCGTGGCCGACCTCGAGGCCATGGGCTGCGGTCGTCGCAAGGTCGAGTTCCGCCTGCGCGACTGGCTCATCAGCCGTCAGCGCTATTGGGGCAACCCCATCCCGGCCATCCACTGCGAGCACTGCGGTATTGTGCCCGTGCCCGAGGATCAGCTGCCGGTGACGCTGCCCGAGAACCTGGACTTGGGCGCCGGCGAGACCCTTGCCGAGTGCAAGGACTTCTACGAGACCACCTGCCCGGTCTGCGGTCGCCCGGCCAAGCGCGAGACCGATACCATGGACACCTTCACCTGCTCCAGCTGGTATTACCTGCGCTATACCGATCCGCACAACACCGAGCTGCCCTTCTCCCGCGAGGCGGCTGACCGTTGGATGCCCGTCGATAACTACATCGGCGGCATCGAGCACGCCATTCTGCATCTGCTCTACAGCCGCTTCTTTACCAAGGCGCTGCGCGACCTGGGCCTGCTGAGCGTTGACGAGCCCTTCACCAACCTGCTGTGCCAGGGCATGGTCAAGGACGAGAACGGCGACACCATGTCCAAGTCCAAGGGCAACGTCGTGCCCCCGAGCTCGGTTATCGAGCCCTACGGCGCCGACACCATGCGTCTGGCGATCCTGTTTATCGCCCCGCCCGAGAAGGACTTCGACTGGGATCCCAAGGCCGTCGAGGGCGCCAACCGCTTTATCAAGCGCGCCTGGCGTATCGTGTGGCAGCTCGTCCAGTCGGGTGACGCCAGCGTGGCCTTCGACAAGTCCGTGCTCGACGAGGCTGCGATGAAGCTCTATCGCGAGCGTCACCGCACCATCGCCAAGTGCACCGAGGACTTCGATCGCGGCCAGTTCAACACCGCGATCTCGGCCGTCATGGAGCTCGTCAACGCGGCGAGCGCCTACCTCAACGCCACCGAGGGCACTGACCGCGACAAGGCCCTGTGCTACGGCGTGGCCAAGGACATCGTGAGCGTCCTGGCGCCCATCTGCCCGTTTTGGGCCGACGAGCTGTGGCACGAGGCGCTCGGCTTCGAGGGCAACGCCTACACCGCCGCCTGGCCCGAGTTCGACCTGGCCGAGTCCATCGAGGACACGGTGCAGATCGTCGTCCAGGTTCTCGGCAAGGTCCGTGGCCGCATTGACGTGGCCCGCGATGCCTCCAACGAGGAAATGCAGGCTGCCGCCGAGGCTGCTGTCGCCAAGTGGACCGAGGGCAAGACGGTCGTCAAGGCCATCTGCGTGCCCGGCAAGCTGGTCAACCTGGTGGTCAAGTAAACGCCACGTGCATTGTTGACGTGCTAAAGACGAGGGGCGATCCGATTGGGTCGTCCCTCGTTTTGCGTTATATGCCCTGCTTGACTTGTGCCGAGCGTCATCCTCTACGGAATGTGTACCAAGTCCCTAAAGTAGACGTTGCCGGTTTGCTCCTCAAACATCCAGATGTTGAGGTAGATGTCGTTGAGGTCGTTGTTCACGTCAAAGTCCGGATCGTCGAAGGTGCCTACAAAGGTGAGCATCGCGGTCGTTTCTTCGCCTGCGGCGACGGGCTGGCGCATGCGCACGTCGCGGACGATACCGTTGACGTTGGCATAAGCATCGACATCGCCAAACATCATGTCGACATCGGTGTTGTTTGTCACCGCAAAGACCAACACGGCGTCACCGTAGCCATCCGTGTCCTTGCCCACACAGGCAACATGGACGTTCTCGTCTGCCTCAAGGTCGATGGGGAACTGTTCTTGAGGGTCGGGACCTAAACCCTGGGGATCGACTATATCTTCGTCTATTTTGTCGAAACGCTCCGAAGGCGTCGTTTTCTCGATGGCTTTGGTGCTGCCGAGGTCCGGCTCGCATTGTCCGGTTTTACCATCGATGTTGTTGCAGCCCGCCAGAGCGAACGAGCAGGCAGCGACGACGAGCGCGGTCGCGCAGAGGGTGCCTAGGCGTTTCATGGTGCCTCCTTGCCGTAGAGATACTGGAAGGTTGTACGGTCAATGCGTGCGGCAGGCTTTCTCGCTACAGAATGCCTCTCAGCTCTAGTCTGGCCGATGTGTGCCCAGGGATGGAATGCCCATAGGGCCCGATTGGGTCGGCGCGCTGGGACGCATGGCCCGTTTTGGGGCTTTTGGGGAGCACCGCACAGGAGTCCTCGCCTAATTGTCCTATTCTTGTGGAGAAGCTGTGGGCGCGCTGACCTGCGAATTTCTTTGACGCTTGCACGTTTTCGCAGGTATTGGTATAGTTTGCTTGCAAATGAAGTAGTAATTGAAAGAAGTGGGGTTTCGGCCCCGCTTCTTTTTTGTATGGATGGAGGTGCCGCAATGGTCAAGACCAAGACCGAGCAGGCGATCATCGACGCGCTCGAGGCCGTCGCTCCCCAGCACGATGTCGACATTGTCGACGTTGAGCTCGTGGGCGCCACCAAGGCCCCCTGCGTGCGTGTGCGTATCGAGGGTGCCGAGGGTCAGAGCCTGTCGCTCAACGACGTCACGGCCAATACCAAGTGGGTCGGCGACGTGATCGAGGAGCTCGACCCCATTTCTTCGAGCTATACGCTCGAGGTGTCGAGCCCGGGTATGGCGCGCCCGCTGCGCCGCCCGCGCGACTTTGCCCGCTTTGTGGGCGAGGACTGTGAGCTCACCTCCACTGCCACCGAGGGCCGTCGCAAGTACTCCGGCAAGATTGCCGCCGCGACCGAGACGAACGTGACCCTCGAGCTCGAGGACGGCGAGTCCGTCACCCTCGATTTCTGTGATGTTAAAAAGTGCAAGTTGAAGCCCACCTATGACTTCAAGCCCGCGAAGGAAGGAAACTAACATGGCAGCATCCGACATGATGTCCGCCCTGATGGAGCTTTGCCAGGAGAGGCACATCGACCAGCTCTACCTGATCGACCGCCTGGAGCAGTCGCTCGCCAAGAGCTACGCCGAGATCCTGCATCTTGATTGGGGCGCCAAGGTGACCATCGACCGCACCACCGGCAAGATTTACGTCTACCGCCTGGAGCCGATCGACGATTCCATGGACGAGGAGGGCAACTTCACCGAGTTCGAGGAGATCGACGTCACCCCCAAGAACACGAGCCGCATCGCCGCCCAGCACGCCAAGGCCGAGATCAACGCCATCGTGCGCAACTCCGCTCGTGAGCAGATCTATGAGGAGTTTTCCGGCCGTATCGGTGACCTCATCAGCGGTACCGTGCTGCAGTCCACGCCCGACTTTACGATCGTCAAGATCCGCGATGGCGTCGAGGCCGAGCTGCCGCATTTTGACCAGCGCCGTTACGAGAACGAGCGTAACGAGCGTCCGATGGGCGAGCGCTACCTGCACAACCAGCACATCAAAGCCGTGATCATCGACGTCCGCGATCCCAACTCCAACCTGCAGCCGGTTCGCGGCGAGCACAGCCGTCCGCCGATCGTCATCTCCCGCACTCACCCCGAGCTCATGCGTCGTCTGTTTGAGCAGGAGGTGCCCGAGATCTATGAGGGCACCGTCCAGATCAAGTCGATTGCCCGCGAGCCCGGCCAGCGCTCCAAGGTCGCCGTCCACTCGCTCGACGACCGCCTGGATCCCGTGGGCGCCTGCGTCGGCCCCAAGGGCAGCCGTGTCCGCGCCGTCGTGGGCGAGCTCCGCGGCGAGCGCGTCGACGTCATCCTGTGGGATGCCGATCCGGCCGTTTATGTCGCCAACGCACTGTCGCCCGCCAAGGTCACCCGCGTCCTCATCGACGAGGAGAAGGCCTATGCCGGCGTCATCGTGCCCGACGACCAGCTTTCGCTCGCCATCGGCAAGGAGGGCCAGAACGCCCGCCTCGCCGCTCGCCTGACCGGCTGGCACATCGACATCAAGTCCGAGACCCTTGCCGCCGACATCCTCAAGAACGTCCCCGTTCACGAGGAGCCCGCCGCCGACCTGATCGGTGACGAGGAGGACGATGATGTCCGTCGCTGCGAGTACGTGTCCGAGGACGGCGTCCAGTGCCGCAACCAGGCCCGTCCGGGCTCCCGTTTCTGCGGTGTCCACGACACCGACGCCTTCGATGATGCGGAGGACCTGATCTAGCGCGCGGTCGCGCCGGGCAGGTCCCGGCGCATCTCCCACGCTCGTTCAGTCTCTAGGCACCCAAGGTGCCAGAAAGGGTAGGTGAAGTCATATGGCAAAAGTCCGTGTGTCCACCCTGGCCAAAGAGTTCGGCATGACCTCCAAGGAACTGATGGGTCATCTCGCCGAAATGAAGATTCCCGCTAAGTCCGCTTCTTCCGCCCTGGAGGACGCTTACGTCGCCATGGTCCGCAAGCAGCTCGCCTCGGTGATCGAGGCCCGCGCCAAGGAAGTTGAGGCCGCTAAGCAGGCCGAGGAGGAGGCAGCCGCCGCCGAGGAGGC
>ENA-OPAO01001012-OPAO01001012.1-human-gut-metagenome-genome-assembly--contig:-NODE-1012-length-21004-cov-12.761182_pt1 | contig 21004 bp, 20 predicted proteins | sample MGYA00241054_ERZ501424 | MGnify/ENA primary metagenome ERZ501424 (study PRJEB25962, sample SAMEA2042623) | human gut metagenome | biome: human gut; feature: human-associated habitat; material: faeces...
GAGACTATTTCTGCTACGCCGACACACCCATTCTATGTTGATAAACTTGGTTGGATTCGCTATTTCACTAAGTAATGTAGAATGGTGGTATTCGTACGGAAGTGGTGGAGTATGAACAGGCTAACATACATCGCCGCAACACGATCGTAGACAATTGGCTTGCCTATTGATAATGCTGCTTCTCTGTTATATCCTCGAAGTCGATAAGGTTTGTCGAGATTCTCTTTGAGTTTTCTACCGCAGCGTTTAAACTCATCCTTGATTTCTTGAATATATTTGGCACGCTTTGCAGGATCATTTTCCATTTCCTGCAAAACGGCATAGTATGTATTCTGAGCGCACATTGCCCTGCAATAGTGGAGCCCATCTGGGACGCGTGCTTCTGCCTTTGTCAACAAGAAATCACTACCTTTCTCCTCTGCTTCTCTAATGTATTCTTTTAGCTTCGAAACTGCGACTATACCTTTCAATACAGTACGATTATGTTTTCCGCCTTTTCCAATACTATAAATGTGAACTGTTTCGCAGTCAATGAATTTTATATCATCGACTTTTAAGTGGCCGAGCTCGCGGCGTCTTAAACCAGTTAGTAACCCTAAATCACGAGCTTTTTCTCCCAATTTAGTATTATACTTCATTGGCTCGACTTTAAGACAAACCCCGTGGCGAATTGGGTGTTCATAATCACCCATGTATTTTCCGAAAGTTTTACAAACAGAAGCCAAGTAATCATGAATAGTGTTGCTGCTCCTGTTTCTTTCCTTTAAATCATCGACGAATTCTTGGATATGCTTTTCGGCTTCTTTTAAAGTTAGATATGAAGTGTAATATTTTTTCGCAAGAAAGTGACAAAACTGAATATTGCCTTCAATGTAGTCTATTTTGGTCCTTTTAGCAAAGATTTTCCACTTGAAGCAGTTGATACGGTTGCATATATCATTAATCTCTTCTTTTGATTTTCCCTCCAATGCAAGTTTCTACCTAACATTTTTTCGTTTTGAAAAGGAAGAATGCAGATTTTCACTATCAATAGCATTATTAAGATACTATCACTATTTTATAATTTGGTGGTAGTATCTTTTTTATCTTACTACTATATATAACATTGTGTTTATATAAATAAAAACCTGTTGTTTCCTAATGCATTATCTTTAAGAATTACAGCAATATTGCCAATCAAACACTAGCACGTTTGTGCAATCCGCTGATTTTATCTTTAAAACTATTTGAGCTATTGCTTTTTTATGGCGAATGTGATACAGAAAATAAACAACTATTATTTGCATTTTTACTTTGTAATATAAGATGTGCTGTTTTTTTTATCTTGTGAGCTGAATAAAATAAAAATCAAGTAATTTATTTTTCTTTTTACAGCTATATATGAAAAGTCGCTGTTTTCCATAGTATTATTGTTTGCAGTTTTGTGATTATAAAAAATGCTTATTTTCTATAGTGTTATCATAATGTTTTATCTGTAATATTACTATGACAGAGCTTATACGTTTGTACAATTCGTCGATTTTGTCTTTAAAATTTTTGATCTCTTGCTTTTTTAGTATTTTTGTGATATGGGGAAGATCAACTTTTATTTTTGACATAAGATGTGTTGTTTTCTTCTTATCTTATAATCCTAATAAGTAAAGATACCAAATAACTTATTTTTTTCTTTATCCGCTTATTTATAAAGATTTATGTTTATATAAATAAAAGCCTGTTGTTTTCTAATGCATTATCTTCAAGCTTTTCGGCAACATTACCAATGAAATGCTTGCTCCTTTGTGCAGTACGTTGATTTTTATCTTTAAAATTACTTGAGCTATTGCTTTTTTAGAGCAAACGTGATATAGAAAAGAAACAACTATTGTTTTTGATAAAACGATATATCTTCTTTCTTTATAATATAAGAAGTAGTGCTTTCCTTTTATATTATAATGAGTTGCTTATTCTTCTTATTTTATCTTATAACAAGAATAAGTAAATATACTGAGTATATATGCTATATATGCTAAAATAAAACTGAACCACTTATCCTTATTTCTTATTTTTTGCTTACTTATTACAGCTTTTTGTTTATATAAATGAAAACTTGTTATTCTTTAATGCGTTATCTTCAAACTTTGTAGCAATATTACCAATGAAAGGTTTGCGCATTTGTATAAAAAGCTGATTTTATCTTTAAAACTACTTGAACTATTGCTTTTTTAAGGCAAACGTGGTAAAGAAAATAAACAACTATTATTTGCATTAAAACGATATATCTTCTTTATTTATAATATAAGCAGTAGTGCTTTCTTCTTATATTATAATGAGTAGTTTCTTCTTATTTTATCTTATAACAATAATAAGTAAACATACTGAGTATATATGCTAAAATAAAACTGAACCACTTATCCTTATTTCTTATTTATTTGCTTACTTATTATAGTTTTATGTTTATATAAATAAAAACTTGTTGTTTTCTAATGCATTATCTTTAAGAATTACAGCAATATTACCAATCAAGTACTAACGCATTTGTGCGATCGGCTGATTTTATCTTTGTAATTAATTGAGCTATTGCTTTTTTAGGGCGAACGTGATATGGAAAATAAACAACTATTATTTGCATTAAAACGATAAATCTTATTCCTTTGTAATATAAGAAGTGGTGCTTTCTTCTTATATTATTATAATGAGTAGCTTATTCTTCTTTTATATTTATTTGCTTACTTATTATAGCTTTATGTTTATACAAATGAAAATTTGTTGCTTTCTACTGCATTATTTTTATAATTTGCTGACGATATTATCAATGAAATGTTTGCACGTTTGTGCGATCGGCTGATTTTATCTTTAAAATTATTTGAGCTATTGCTTTTTTAGTATAAACATGATACAGAAAATAAACAACTATTATTTGCATTAAAACGATAAATCTTCTTCCTTTATAATATAAGAAGTAATGCTTTCTTCTTATATTATAATGAGTTGCTTATTTACGTAGCTTTGTTTTAATATATGACTCAAACTTCGCATATAAAAAATAACTATGCATCTAGAAAAATCAATAGTAAATGCTTCAAAAGTAACTAAATCAAGCTGTTGTTAACTCTGTGCTGACCATTCGGTCAGGCGGAGTTCATTCTTTACTGTTGCGATCGTTGTTTTCATTATCTTTATCTCCACATCTGATTTGGTTTAAGTAACTCTATAGACTTTTTGAGTTCGGATAATTTACTCTATGGAGTTGCTTGAAGTTTATTATACTTCTTTAGACATCGGTGGGGTAGATGCGGAGAATTTGACGGGTACTATAAGGCGACGTTATTTTTATTTAAAAGTCTAAAATCTATTGCAATATATAGCCCCCTTGTGATATAATATAATTATGAAGTACAAATCTAACAATAATGTGGTCTATTCTTGCAAATATAAAGACGTAAAATGGGATTTTATTAGATACAGTACTGATAATGATGTACTCAAAGGAACAGATTACATATCAGATCCACATTTATAAATTAGTTATTACGTTATATCAAGGGGATGATAATTTTGAAAAAGGTATATAATTATTTTAAAATTCTTGCACTTGACATAACGATATACTTGTTAAGTATTTTGTTTGCTCTTATGTATAGATATGTATTTTCAAAGGTGTTAGATACTCTTAGCGGTTCAACGTGGGCAAGTGGAATTGCTTTGTTTTTTATAATCAACACACTTACGTTTCTATGTATCGTTATTTTGCCAACATTGTTTTATATAAAAAGGATAAATTTGATATTATCAGTTTACTTATGACAGCAGTGATATTATTTTTATTATTCTCTATGTATACGCCACTATTTTTATATCTGTTTGTGTTTACCGACTCGATAACGGGTTTCTTGTTTAATGTTTTACAGATGTCTAAGCTAAAATCTTCGATTTTGATATCATTTCAATATTCGATAATAATTTTTCTTACAGCCAAAATTCATAGAGTAAAAGCAACATAAGCTATATTATTATATGACAGTACATTATACTAATAAATTGACAATTGAAAGTATTGCGATCAAATGGAAAAGCAAAACAGCTAAAAGTAATTAGAATAATAAGTTATAGGAGGATAACGATGGATATTACAAAAAAGTTTTCAGTTTTATTGATTACTGCAATAACGGCAGTGTCATTGGTTTCTTGTGGACAGGCTACAAGCTCTAACGTTAGTTCGGATTCTGAAGTCAGCTCAGTTACAAATGCCAAAGCTTCGGCATGGGATAATCTTAACGATAAGGAAAAAGATTTCTACAAAGGTTTAGAGAAAAAGGGTCATACCATAGATAAAGATACAGGCTATGTATATATCGATGCAGCAGGGTTTCAAGACGATTGGGGAAGAACTTATGGGAACGAAGGTATTGTAATAACCTATTGGTTTGGAAACGAGGATATAGTTCATATTCCGGAAGAGATTGACGGTAAGAAAGTAGTTAACATTGCAAACGCTGGTATGCGAGAATTTAGAGATACGAATGACACTTATCACAATCTTGGGTACATTGAATCCGAAATCAAAGAGCTATACTTTCCAGAGGATTTTCAGGAAATTTATTGTGCATTTGATCATTTTGAAACTCTGGAAATAATCACGCTTCCTAAATCACAAACTGTAATACAATATGGTGGTTTCAGGCATTGCATAAATTTAAAGGAATTTATTTGTCCAGATGATATAACAATTATTAATGATTTTGCTTTTAGTAACTGCAAGAGTATGACCTCATTCACGTTTAATAATGGTCTAAAAACAATAGGACAAGATGCTTTTAGTGGCTGCGAAAGCTTGGAAAAGCTTGATTTCCCCGACTCGCTGGAATCAATAGGAATGCAGTCTTTCCAAGGCTGTACAGGTCTTAAAGAAATAAATATCCCGTCAAAGATAGACACTATACCTAAAAGAGCATTTTTCGCCTGCAAGGCTTTGGAAGCTCTTGTTCTTCCGGACAATATAACTACGATAAACAGTGAGGCATTTGCACGTTGTAACAGCCTAAAGGAAATCTACATTCCTGAGTCGGTCAATGAAATAGCGGAAAACGCTTTTGATGAGTGTGATAGCTTGACGATAAAGGGAAAATCAGGCTCGTATGCTGAGGAGTATGCAAAGGAAAACGATATTGATTTTGTGGCGGAGTAATGAGCGTATAAATAGGTTTAATTGATAACACCGTGTAGATTATATATTAACTAGTACATTTGATAGTTTTGTATTGTCAGATATACATAGTCGGAGGATAATAATGGATATTACAAAGAGGTTTTCAGTTTTATTGATTACTGCGATAACGACAATATGATCTGGAATTCAGCATATAATGCACGAGTAGAAGCAATGCGCGCACTTTTGACAAGTGATAACGTAGATCTAACTAAGAAAAACGAGGTATGGCATGATGCTCTGTATATGGCACTTGGAAATGTGTTTTTTAATATTTCTGAACAATGTAAATATGCCGTTAAAACATATGCAGCTGCAAGTATTGCAAGTGTTTTAAATGAAATGCTTAGAAATGATTTATATGGAATTGCATATGATGATAAATATTATAAAATTATTGCAGTAGAAGCTCCGATTAACTATTCTAGATTAACCTATGCAAGACTTTATGCTGAGCAAATGTATATTGATTTCAGAGATGAAGCACCAGATTTCATTAAATATATTTTTTACAGTGATGATATTACTAATTCAAGAATAATAGTGAATCGCTTACAGAATATGATTAGTGTCGAGGAGTGAATCATATGTCGAAAAAATGGAATGACCCAGATGCAAGAGATAATTATGCTCTGTTAATAACATTAGACAATATAATTATTTCATTTATTTTTATGTATGTTAATTATAGCGTTGCAACCAATTTTTTATCAGGGAAGTTTCTAGAATATTCAATCCATAATTTAAAAGTACTATTTATTATAAGATTTATATGTATTTTAATATGTAGCTATAACGTTTCTAAGATATTATTTTCTGTGATAGAAATGTATAATAAATATGATAGAACATTTAGCAATTTCGATGACTATAGGTTTAAAAACAAGTTTAGTTATTATCAGTTTGTTAAAGCGTTGAGTATTTCATCAATCAACGCCATGAAGAAACAATCTATCAGAATGGCTCTATATTCTATATTATGGATTGTCACAATAATAGTTTTGTCGATGCAGAGTTTTGCTTCATACGGAACGAAAAATTCAATTCAACAGGTCATGTGCCTGAATCAAATTGATAATGATATTAAAACTAATAATATTATTGAATATGATATCATTAATCCTAATGTGTATACATCATCAAATGGGCTCCATTATATTATTTCATACTATAATCAAGATGATACAGAACTTATTTTGACAAATTCGCAATATGATTTGTTGAAAAATGATAAAAATGCATCTTATCGCATTACATACTATCGTTCATCAGGATTTGTAATTATTGTTGAAAAAACAACTATAAATACGTAGGAAAAACAATGTCTCAATTCACAAAATCATTCCTATGGCGGTTCATATTAGACATTATCTTATTGGAAACATTTGTTAGGTTTTGTCAAAATATCATTTTGACAATTACGTCAAGATTCATATCTGAGGTGACATAATTATGGCTAACAAGGCATTATTTTGGTATAACTACAAAAGATTTGTTGACGAAGGCACCATTAAGCCGCTGTCTCCAAAGACATTTGCATTGTCAGGATTAATAACGGTTTGTGGTCTTGTGCTTAGTCTAACAATTTATTGTTTGGTATTTCCTAACAGTTTTGTTGGAGAGAATACACCTATTAAACTGTTTTTGTGTACATTGTTTTATATGCTTGGTACGCTTGCCATGATCGGCGGAGTGTACTTTGGTATATCGCTTGTTGTTACAAGGTTTATACCTGATAAATTATGTAATATATCCGGTCAATGTAAAAGTGCAGTAATGGCATATAGCGCATCGAGTATAGCCTACAGTGTAAATAAAGAATTTGAAGAAGAAATAAATAAAATACCAATTGTCAATCAGTACTACAATGTTCGACTAGTGGATGTTCAAAATTATTATTATAGGTTAGCTTATGCAAGATTATTATCTGAAAAGAAATATGTCGATTTTAAAGAGAGTGCTCCAGAACTATTTTCAGCACTGCGTGATAATTCTGACATAACTTCTGCGAAAATAATGATAGCAAAGCTTGAGAAGGTGTTGACAGATGCGTAAATATCCCAGAAATGTAGAAGAGAAAGATAATTACCTTTCTCTTTTGATATTTCCGAATTTGATGCTATACATAATTGCATTTGCAGGATTTGATTATTTTTATAATAATGTATTTTGTGAATTTAAGGCAGAACTTCATTTAACAAAGATATTATACTTTTTAATGATTGTGATATGTTCTTATAATGCTTCTAAACTCATTTTGACGCTGGTTGAGTTTCCGTACAGAACCTATAAGGGTGAGCATTATACATACAGGAATAAATTTAATTTTTTCAAGGCAATTTATAAAAAACAATTTTTTCGCATTTTTATAATGTTTTTGCTCTTTTTTCTCTGTATGCTCATTCATATGAATTTAAAAGCATTTGATTATGAAATTACGCCTGAACATCAAACAAATATTAAAGAAAATCAGAGCGTTGTATTCTCTTCTGATTTAAAAGATGATGATTCAATTCTATTAGCGGAAATTACGATTGAAGAAAATAAAAATATTATTCTTATAAACAGACCCGAAATACCGCAGAAAGAAACTGATAAAAACTTATTTTGGTATGTAACCCAAAATGGCAAATTATGCAAATGTTTTCAGGCATACCGTAAAACTTGGACTAATTTTTTGACTTTTGCTGATAAAGGCGATTACACAGTTACTTTAGTGATTGATTATGATGATGCTACAGGAGAATATACTCCCATTAGTAACACGATTGAATACACGGTTGAATAATAAGTAGGAAAAACAATGACACAATTCACAAAATCATTTCTATGGAGATTTATATTAGATATAATTCTGCTTGGAATTTTCGTGAGACTTATGCAGAACATTATCTTGGCGATTCTGTCAAGAAGTATGGAAACTTATTCGACTCCGTTTCTGGTTATTGAAGCGGTTGTCGTATCGGCAATCAGTATGCTATTTATCTGTTTTATTACATACTGGAATATCGGCGTTATTTCAAAGAAAGGTTGTAATGATTATCCGACTGATTCGGATAAATGGTTCAGAATTTTGCGTTCATCAATAACGGGATAAATTTGATCTCAACCATTATCACTTTCATTCAATGGATGGGAAAAGTAGCCGAACACAACGCCAGACTAGACAGGTACGCTGAGAATACATATCTTACAGAGGCGGTGGAGCGTTCTAGACGGCAGATAAGTAGTATTTGGATTTTGGCACGTTTATGTACAAAAAAAAGCAAAGCCCGTGATGAACAGGCTTTGCTTTTTGCACATAAAATATATTATTTTACCAAGTAATGTAGAATGGTGGTATCTGTGCGGAAGTGGTGGAGTATGAATAGACTAACATACATCGCTGCGACACGATCATAAACAATTGGCTTGCCGATAGACAATGCTGCTTCTCGGTTATATCCTCTAAGTCGATAAGGTTTGTTAAGATCCTCCTTGAGCTTTCTCTTGCAACGTTTAAACTCGTTCTTGATTTTCTGAACGTATTCTGCACGCTTCGCAGGATCATTTTCCATTTCTTTTAAAACTGCGTAATAGGTATTCTGTGCACATATTGCTCGACAGTAATGAAGTGCATCTGGAACTCGTGCTTCGGCCTTTGTTAACAAAAAATCACTACCTTTCTCCTCTGCTTCTCTAATGTATTCTTTTAGCTTTTCCACTGCAACAATTCCTTTCAATACAGTACGATTATGCTTGCCACCCTTTCCAATACTAAAAATGTGGACAGTTTCGCAATCAATGAATTTTATATCTTTGATTTTCAACTGAGCAAGCTCGTTGCGCCTTAAACCAGTTAGTAACCCTAAATCACGAGCTTTTTCTCCCAATTTAGTATTATACTTCATTGGCTCGACTTTAAGACAAACCCCGTGGCGAATTGGGTGTTCATAATCACCCATGTATTTTCCGAAAGTTTTACAAACAGAAGCCAAGTAATCATGAATAGTGTTGCTGCTCCTGTTTCTTTCCTTTAAATCATCGACGAATTCTTGGATATGCTTTTCGGCTTCTTTTAAAGTTAGATATGAAGTGTAATATTTTTTCGCAAGAAAGTGACAAAACTGAATATTGCCTTCAATGTAGTCTATTTTGGTCCTTTTTGCGAAAATCTTCCACTTGAAGCAATTGATACGGTTGCAGATGTCATTGATCTCTTCTTTTGATTTTCCCTCCAATGCAAGTTTCTCCCTAACATTTTTTCGTTTTGAAATTGTCAAAATCTTGTACTGATGTTTGCTTTCCTTGAAAGCAGCCATTCCATTGAGTTTCTTGATTATAAGTGTCCTCAACGTGTACGTACCTACTTCTACTTTTATATTTTTTCCCTCTACACAAACTGTGATTTTATTAGTTTTATTCATAGTAATAACTCCTTTATTTTTTAGTAAAATTAAAAGCACTTGTTAAGTGGCTCAAAGTGCCAAAACTAGGATTGTTCCCAGTTCAAATGAAGCAAGATATCAATAACTGACACCTTCTTTAAGTGCCTTTCAGCCTTGACTCAATGGAGGTTGTGTCCCATCCAACGTTTGCAGTGTGTTGATTCACCTGACTTCTTTGCAGCGGAAGTCGCGCTTGCGTTTTCCATATGGGAACGCATCCCATTCGACCTTTGTAGTGAGCCGATCCACTTGGCTTCGTTGCGGCGGAAACCCTCGCCCGCATATGCCTGAAGAAATATGCGTTTCTTTTTTTTATATTTCAAATGTTATAGTCTTTTTTTGTTTTATAAAAAAACTCGGTATTCTTATGTTTGGTAATTTCAAAAACATAAGCAAGATAGATCTGCTGATAATCGATGAGCTTAGTTACCTTACTTTCAACGGGTATCAATCTGGAATGCTCGTCCAGATCATATCCGAGCGTTCAGAAAGAGCTAGTGTTATTATATCTAAAAATCTCGAATTCTCGAAATGGACTCAGCTTTTTGAAAATGAAATGATGCTTGCATCCCTCATAGACAGAGTCACTTTCAGATCCTTAGTTCTGAATATGAACTGCAGTTCGTTTTATCGTATTGATCTGACTATGAATAATGATTAGTTTCTCAAAATTTTTTTATCAAAACTGGCTCACTTTTTTATTAGCGAAGTGGCTCAGATTTTTATTGTCAAAGGCAACAATCTATGAAGCGTCTTTATCTTAGCGTGTATATCCATTGTGATTACCACGTTTATTTGCCTCTATAACTTTGATAACATTTTCGCTATCTCTATTATATTTTAAACAAATTGACATTTTTCGGGGACAAAAAAAGCACACATTTTTAAACATCAAATGTGTGCTCATGTTTTTTTTATAAAAAAAAGAGTCCCCACTTATTCAGGAACTCTGTACTTACATCTCTTCTATGCTTCAATAATACCATATTTCAAGTTAATTTTCAATTGGCAGAATCAATAAAATATTGTCTGATAAATTGTGCATTACGACATAAATTAATGTGTGCTTTTAACAAGTACACATTAATTGGTATAGAGAGAACATCTTTGATCTAAGATCAACACTCATTTTATATATAATATAATAAGGAAGAATGCAAATTTTCACTATTAATAGCATGATTGATAGTGAGATACTATCAATAATTTTATTATTTGGTGATAGTAGCTTTTTATCTTACTACTATATAGCATTTTGTTTATATAAATGAAAACGTGATGTTTCCTAATGCGTTATCTTCAAGCTTTGCAGCAATATTACCAATGAAATGTTTGCGCATTTGTATAAAAAGCTGATTTTATCTTTAAAACAACTTGAGCTATTGCTTTTTTAGAGCGAATGTGATATGTAAAAGAAACAACTATTATTTGAGTTAAAACGATATATCTTCTTCCTTTGTAATATAAGAAGTAGTGCTTTCTTCTTATATTATAATGAGTAGCTTATTCTTCTTATTTTATCTTATAACAAGAATAAGTAAACATACTGAGTATATATGATCAAATAAAACTGAACTACTTATCCTTATTTCTTATTTATTTGCTTACTTATTACAGTTTTATGTTTATATAAATGAAAATTTGTTATTTTATAATGCGTTATCTTCAAGCTTTGCAGCAATATTACCAATGAAATGTTTGCGTATTTGTATAAAAAGCTGATTTTATCTTTGAAACAACTTGAGCTATTGCTTTTTTAAGGCAAACGTGATATAGAAAATAAACAACTATTATTTGCGATAAAACGATATATCTTCTTCCTTCGTAATATAATAAGTAGTGCTTTCTTCTTATATTATAATGAGTAGCTTATTCTTCTTATTTTATCTTATAACAAGAATAAGTAAACATACTGAGTATATATGCTAAAATAAAACTGAGCCACTTATCCTTATTTCTTATTTTTTGCTTACTTATTATAGCTTTATGTTTATATAAGTGAAAATTTGTTATTTTATAATGCATTATCTTTGAGAATTACAGCAATATCGCCAATGAAACATTAACACCTTTGTGCGATCCGCTGATTTTATCTTTAAAACTATTTGAGCTATTGCTTTTTTAGAGCGAATGTGATATGGAAAAGAAACAACTATTATTTGCGTTAAAACGATATATCTTCTTTATTTTGAATATATAATATGTCATTTATTTTCTTATCTTATAAGTTGAACAAATATATCAAGTAATACAATTTTATTTATAATTATAAACAGTGTTATGGTGATCTGTCGTGGTGCTGCTTGTATCTTTTTCTGGGAAATATATATGCTTTCTTTTTTTGCTATGTCAAAAAGATTTTGCAAGAATTCTTGGCTATCTTCAAATATCACTTTTTTGTGTCTTTTTAATTAATTCTCTTTTTGTTATATTCCAGAAATCTGTATACTGTATTATGGCGGTGGTGTTGACAAAAACGAAAAATATGGTATAATGAATGCAGGAAGTGAAGCAATGTATAGAAAAACCAGAGCAGGCTATATTGAGCCTATGCCGAAGAAACAGACGCTTACCTGAAAAGTAAGAATGCTGAGGCTATTACTTACAATGACAAGACCATATTGCTTAAACAAAATCCAGGCAGAGCCAGTGTTTTTGAAGAACTTATCCACGCAACACAATATCGCAATGGAGAAAATGACGGAAGTTATGTTTCAAGACTTAATTGCGAGATCAAGGCACAGAAAAAGCTTTTACGAAACAACAAAGCTTATAAGTTGACAGAAACTGAGGTCGAACAAACAAAAATTGCTTTGCAACAGTATGAAAGTGAATTAAAGGCATATAATGAAAAAGGAGGCGGCTGATATGTTTAAAGTTCTTGATGTATTTAAAATCGGAGATATGTTGTCTGTTACTTTGGACGGCAAGTGTGAAATGCTCAAAAATGGTACAAAGTTGTACTATAAGAGTGGCAGGACATATGAAGTCGTTTCAGTAGCAATGACAAGATACAATGACCCGTCAGATATTGCAAAAAGTACAACTGTGCTGTTGAAAGCTTGCGATATCGAAACAGGTTCGGAACTCTTTATCGCATAAAGAGAAACGGCATAAATAATTTTACCGCTTGACTAAGGTCGGGCGGTATTTTTATACCCAAACATCGGAACCAAGCACCTTAACAGGGTGCTTTTTTTCATACACAAACTAGCCATAAGGGACTTTATCGACAATGGCATAGATCTTCATTGTCACAAAAAATGTTTCGCTAGATTAGATGCTATGAATATAACAGAAATTCACGAAAGGTGAGAATGAAATCCACCGCCTCACAAATTTCAACTATTTAGCAAAATATCAAACCATAGCAAAAATAAGAACAAATTCGTAAAGTATATCTAATAGTATTGTATTTTATACCGTCTTGTAGTATAATGTACATATGACAAAAGCCATAAATCAGCTAAGAACAGGACGAATATATGAAGAAAATACTTATTACTATTTGTGTGGCAGTGGGCGTATATTTTGCATTTAGCAATACAATTGATGAATTTCTGTATCCAGAGAAAAGACCAGGATTGAATACATACGACACATACACCACAACAACACAGCAGACCACTACCGCAGTTACTCAGCAAACACCCATAGTCACTGATGAGGACGGATATGAGCCTCGTGACGATCGAAAGCCTGACTATGTTCAGCCTGCAGACCCCACATGGTCGAAAAGGACTTTTAACTGGACGAGCTATGACAAACGATATACCTTTGAAATATCAATGAATATTCAGGACGATATGTATGAATATTATCATAGTCTTTTGAGATACTCATATGTGAAAGATTATCATAACTATGTAAGTGACGACAATAATCATAAGCTCGTAAAACAGCTTGCAGACGAAATAAAAAGCCTTTGCGACCAATGCGGTTATGGCGAATCTGAGACTATAAGAGAAACTGCAAATTTCGTGCAGAGCATAGAGTATGTTGACGATATGACCTCAACGGGATATACTGATTTTCCAAAATATCCTCTGGAAACGCTTTATGACCAGTGCGGAGATTGTGAGGACTCGTCCATACTTTTGGGAGCTTTGCTTAAAGAGCTTGGCTATGGCTGCATTTTTATTGAGCTTCCTGAACACGTTGCAATAGGAGTAAAGGCGACAGACGACGCCCCCGGTACATACTATGATTATAATGGAAGCCATTATCTTTACATAGAAACTACCAATTCCGGCTGGGATATCGGAACGCTTCCTGATGATTTCAACGAGGAAAAGGCTAAGATATATGATGTGTGGTAAAATTTCAAAAGCCCACAGATGCGATCAATGTGATCGGGTCTGTGGGCTTTTTTATTATGTTAGGTATCTGAGATTTATCTAATTACAAAATGAATACCTTGTATCTGTTATTTTCTATCCTTAAAGAAATCCGCCCATTCGGGATTTTCTTTATCAAAAATCTGTTTCTGCTCTTTTGTTAATTTATAAGGATAATCATGGAACATATTAAATTCAGTGGTTTTGTCAAAGCTGAATATCCACACTCCGATAACTGTAGGGTCATCTTTCCACCAAATAGTATCGGTTTCTTTGTTTTTGTACCATATGTTTGGCACTGCACTCGACCTCTTTTCATAAATCACATTCTCTTGCAATTTCAGTACATTCAATCTCAAACTGAATTATCAAGTCTTAGAATATCAACGCTGAAATATGTGGCTTCAAAAATTCAAATGTCATATTAATTTTTGCAAACTATTTTTTCTATCCTGCAACAATGTCTCTTATTATCATCATAACTTATCCTCTCTTCTTGTCGATTTTTTGTTGCTTTTATTATATCATTTTTCTGTAGCAAAAACAAGGTGCAAAAAAAGTTTATTGTATGAGAAATACACTATCATATATCTCGCAAAAAAAATATAAGAAAAAAGAATATATCATAATTGTGCCGAATTGGTTCGGCAAACTGTACTAAGTGGGTGCTATAATATATACAGAAACTTGAAAAGGGAATAAAATCAAAAAAACACATCACAGACCATTTTGGAACAGTAAACAGAACCTTAAAGGTGCTATAATAAGCACATAAGGTCAAGACAGAGTTGATACGGAGGTAAGGCTATGAAAAAGAACACAAAGATTTTTAACACAGAGGTCATTGAGAGATTGGCATTGTCAGATAACATTCCGCCATTTGACGAGCAAAGAAAGGGTACACAGGTCATCATGACCGAGGAGGGCAAAAAGACGGTGATATATGATGATTATTCTATGTACTGTGACGCTGACGCAAGAAAGTGGAGAGTAGAGGCATACAACAGGACGGACGGCAGAAAGTATGATAGATTGTGTATGTGCGGAGGCGTTTATCCTACAAGAAAAAGGGCTATAGCTGAGATAGACAGATTTGCATACAGAGGTAAAAATCTGGTGTTCTTTGTCCTTCCAATAGATTTTACATATGACAAAAAGGCTATGATATGGCAGGGCGAGGAGCAGTACTCATGCGATGATAAGCTAGTCCTTGCAACTAAAAAAGAGCTTGTGGAAGAAAGCAAAAAGCGCATGAAGTTCATGACGGACAGAATGGGGAGTGGAAGAATAAACAGAAAGAAGCTCACAAAAGCGGAAGCAGAGGCTCTGGCGGCGTTTGATGAGTTTCAGAAGTATCGTGAGGATAAGTGTTATCCATATGCTATCATAGGTGGCAATGCAGTGCTTTATGTTAGTCCGTACAAAAACGATTGGAAAGCCGAGCGTGAGTGCCTGGATATGAAAGGCGACGGCATAGACGGCTGTGTTTCAGCCTTTGTTTATAACAGTATCACTCCTGAAACAAGCGAGAAAGGAGATATTTTTTTCAAGATAATTTCAAATACTATAATTCGTGTGGCGTAGCTGATTGACAGGAATATATTCCCTGTGATACAATATAATTATAGAGATAATTGTTATAGGAGGGCGAACTATGGCAGAAAAGGAAAATATAAAAGATAAGCTTGAAAACCTGAAAGAGGGGCATAGAAAGAGCAATAAGGATATCATAGAGTCGCTGTTTGCGATTCTGGGGTATCTGAAAAATAATACAGATGTGGACAATCCCACAAGTCAGACGCAAATGCGCAAGGTGGAGGAAATAAGCGAATATCTCGGCACCAAAAGTACATTTCACAACAAAATGGTAAACATGGCGATAGCCCTTGATTCCGCTGACGGCGTGACTTTGAATGAAAGACGTGACTGTAGATTGATGTTTGACTCCATAGACGCACTTATCAAGGAATATGAAAGCGACGAGTATTTTGATGACGATGATGACGAACTGACCCTTGCAGAGAAAATAAACTCTGTGAGAGGTATATACTACAATCACCCGTTTTCCAAAAGCGAGGTCACAGATCTTATAAATGCCGTGAAAATGTCAAAGGCGATAGACGAGGATAAAAAGCCTGACCTAGTTGAGCGTATAAAAACCGAGCTTGCTTCAAGTCATTATAAGGAGTATACCTGTCCCATATACAACACCGAAAATACAGATTCTCAGGGGCTAAGAGAGAATCTGAATACTATCCAGCAGGCTATCAGCAACAGGCAGCAGATAGCCTTTAAGTTCAATTATTATACCACAGAATATGATCTGAAAGCCAGCCAATATATACTCAAACCTGTTTTGACAAAACGCAAGGACACTTTTGTAAGCCCGCATTTTATTGTTGCTGATAAGGGCAGGTTTTATATGCTCGGATGTTTTGAAAGCGACAAGCCGAGATATACAGAGGGCAAAAAGAAGCTTTGTATATATCGTATCGACCTTATGTCGGATATCAAAATAAGAAGGATAGGCAAAAGCTTCGCGGCGGCAACAGGTGCTAACAACGTAAATAATGCCGTTCAAGGAAACAGTTACGAGCGTTTTAAGAACAATCACCTTGGAATGAGCTATGACACCCCTTCAACTGTTACCTTAAAAGTGAGAAATCCATATAAAACAGGAACGAACAATCTTACTTTTATCCATGACAGCTTTGGCGAGGATTATAAGATAACAACAGAGGCGTATAAAAAGAAACACAAGCTCCCTAAAAATCAGACGGATTTTGAGATAGTTGAAGTAAGGACAAGCCCATACGGCATAGTAAATTGGGCTTTGCAATATTCAGACAAGGTGGAGGTGATAGGACCTGAAAATGTAGTCAAGAGCATAAAAGAGCGAGTTGAAGAACTCTGTAAAAAGTATAATGTGAATGTTTAGGAGGAAAAGTTATGGAAACTAACAAGAAGATAAAATCGTATGAGCCAGAAAACTTTGAGAAAAACTATAAGGCGTATCTGGTAGGTTTGTTGTCAACAGACTATAAGTGCTGTGGGACTTCAAAAGAGATTGAAATTGAAAAAAATAAGGCATGGGAAAAGCTCAGAGAAAAGAAAATAGCTTATTATAATATATACATGGATCCTGATAAAAAAGAAAGTATAGATTTTTACAATGATTTATCAGATTTTCTTAATGCGGCAAGTTGCGAGCATAGGAAGGATTTGTTATTCAAGGCAAATGGACTGTCTAAAAAAGGAATAATGGTTTATCGCAAAAAAGATAAAAAAGAGTATTTTACCATACAATCAGACCAACTTGGCTTTAGTGCAGTTCCATGGATTTATTTTAGCACCAAATATCCATTGAGTAGATATTTTGAAATGCAGAAGAATGAAGAAGCTGCTAAATTTCTAACGGATTATGTCCTTGCCACAAGAACGCTTGGTGGTTCTTTCCTTTGGCCTGAAAGCTTGTATAAAGATTATAACCCTGGTCGTGGCCGTGCTAAAATTGAAGATAGAGTTGACTTGACTTTGCTGGAAATAAAGCATTACTTTGAGTATAGAGAATTGGACGATAAAAAGAAATTTAAATATAGCGGAGATATTCTTTTCTCTCGTTATAAATTTCTAGACACTCAAACATGGTTTGGCTTCTTTGACAGCTTCGAGGACTATGTAGACTTTTTTCTGTTTAACGGTTTTGTAAAGGAGATAAATAAAAATGGCAAAAAAGAGTATATGCCGATAAATATTCTTACTGGAGATCCTTTTGAAAAAGATTACTTAAATTATGAAAAGGACGTTCTCAAAGTGCTAGAAGAAGATAAGCTAAAAGCAATGCTCGACCTAGTTATGCGTAAGGTCAAAACAAGATCTGAGGACATGGAAAAACTGATAGCTAAATACGACCAAACTAATGATACAAAAGGAGAAAAGCATGAAAATATACTGCATGAGTGATATCCACGGCTGTTATTCAGCACTTTGCGACGCTTTGGAGCTTGTCATTGACCACCTTGACGAGCCTGACACAAAGCTTATCTTTCTGGGAGATTATATCCACGGCGGCGAGGACAATATAGCTGTGCTTAAAAAGATAATGGGCTTGCAGAATATATATGGTCATAGGAAGGTGGTGGCGCTTCTTGGCAATCACGAGGAAATGGTGATGAGCGGTTTTTCTTCTGTCAATGAAATGCTAGGCAGCGGCGAATATGATGACTCTGATGACTCGTATAGATATTGGTTTGAACGTCTGCCGAGATACCATGTTGAGGGCAACACTATCTTTGTCCACGCAGGCATTGACGAGGATTCGGGCAATGCTTGGGAATACTGCACCGAGGATTATATTTTTACAGAGCAGTATCCTCACAGGCTTGGCAAGATACACGGACTTGACAAAAAGGTGGTGGCAGGGCATGTCCATACCAACACGATTTCAGGCGACCGCCGATTTAACGATATCTACTATGACGGAGCGAGTCACTACTACATTGACGGAGATGTGCTCAGCACAGGAGATATAAATGTTCTTATGGTAGACACTGACACTGATAAGTATTATAAGGTAACAGAGAATTACAATATTCCTATTGAGCCTTATGACAGTGAAGCTTGGTAGACTATTGTATGCCGTCTTAAAACCCAATATAACACTAACGTCCCCAAGTTTTCCTCGGGGACGTTTTTTTACTTTGTCAACTGCCATGAAAAGAGTTAATTAAAAATTCAGAACTTTTGTTCGATTTTCTATTGTAAAACATAAAGTTTCGTGGTATACTATTATACATAAAGGAAAAAGGCGGTGATGCTATGGAAAAGACCTATGTTGCAATAGACCTGAAATCTTTTTATGCTTCGGTGGAGTGCGTGGAAAGACAGCTTGACCCGCTGAATACAAATCTCGTGGTGGCTGATGAGAGCCGAACGGAGAAAACTATATGTCTTGCAGTGTCACCGTCACTGAAAAGCTTTGGTATTTCAGGCAGGGCAAGGCTTTTTGAGGTCATTCAGCGTGTGGAGCAGGTCAATAAGGAGCGTTTGCAGAAAGCTCCTAAAAGACAGTTTGCAAAGAAAAGCTATATCTATTCGGAGTTATCCGACCCTGCCTGTGAGCTTGATTATATCGTGGCAACTCCGCAAATGGCGAAATATTTGGCTGTGAGCGCAAAAATATACGGGATTTATCTGAAATATGTGTCACCAGAGGATATTTTCGCCTATTCTATCGACGAGGTCTTTATTGACGCAACGGGCTATCTTGGGCTTTATAACGTTGACGGACGTGGATTTGCACAAATGCTCATTTTGGACGTGCTGAAAACTACAGGTATAACCGCCACAGCAGGCGTTGGAACGAATATGTATCTGTGCAAGGTGGCAATGGATATTGTGGCAAAGCATATCCCTGCGGATAAAAACGGCGTCCGTATCGCTGAGCTGAACGAACAGCTTTACAAAGAAACGCTGTGGGGGCATACCCCTATCACGGACTTTTGGCGTGTGGGCGCAGGCACAGCGAGCCGTCTTGAAAAGCTTGGTATTTACACCATGGGGGATATCTCACGCTGGTCGCTGGACCATTATCTTATAGGGAAGCTTTACAAGGTTTTCGGCAAAAATACCGAGCTTCTTATCGACCACGCATGGGGTATCGAGCCTACCGCCATACCTGACGTGAAGTCATACCGCCCCTCAAACAACAGCATTTCCTCTGGGCAGGTCTTGCAAGAGCCGTGTAATTATGAGCGCACAAGGCTTATTCTGTGGGAAATGGCTGATATGCTGTCCCTTGACCTTGTGGATAAGGGCGTTGTAACAAATCAGATCGTTCTCACTGTGGGGTATGATAAAGAAAGCTTGGCGGACGGTCACTATATGGGCGAGGTGGTTTGCGATCACTATGGCAGGAAGATACCAAAGCACGCCCATGGCACTCAAAATCTAGGCAGGCACACTTCCTCGACCAGAAAAATAATAGACGCAACCATGGCTCTTTTTGACAGAATTATCGACAAGACTTTGCTTGCAAGACGGCTTAATCTGACCGCCTGTAATGTCATAAGAGAAGAGGATATCCCTGAAATTGAGAGCTACGAGCAGATAAGCTTGTTTGATATGGCGGAAGCGGCAAATGCTGATAACAACGCAGAAGAAAAAGAAAGGGCATTGCAGGAAGCAATGCTCTTGATAAAGCACAAATATGGGAAAAATGCCATTTTAAAAGGCACGAACTATACCGAGGGAGCTACGGCAAGAGAGCGCAACCGCAGTATAGGCGGTCACAAGGCATGAAAGGTGGGGCTTACAATGTATGACAATTATTATGATATAAAGCAGTTTTCACGTCCTCACTATGACGATCATCCGCAAATGTCTATATCGGACAGGGCGGCGCAGTTCAGCCCTTTTGCAGCTTTGACAGGCTATGACGCTGCTGTTGATGAAACCGCAAGATACACCGAAATCAGGGAGGAGCTGACAGAGGACGAGGTAAACAAGCTCAATGACGATCTCAACCGTCTGCTTGATATGTTTGACGAACGTCCTGAGATAAGGGTGACATATTTTGTTCCCGATAAGAGAAAAAGTGGTGGCAGCTATCAGACCAAGACAGGCATAGTGAGAATTTATGACGGCTACACCAATGAGCTTGTTTTTATGGACAAGACTAGGATAGCTGTGGAGGATATGTGTTTGGTGGAGTTTGTGGAGGAGAGAGGGGAAATACAGTAGAATAAACCTTATTTGCTGATTTTTCCAGACGTTGTTACGCCATATATGCTATGACCCAAAATTCAGAAGTTCCGCCACGCAAAAAAGCCCATCAAATAGCGTATCTACGTTGTTTGATAGGCTTTTGTTTTTTCTTGACTTCAGATATTTGCCGTAATGTTTTTGCGTTCTTTTTGTGGGTATGCGGAATAAGAAACGGATAGCCGTCTGATGAGGACGGTTATCCGTGTTTGGGTATATTCAGTTACTAAGCTAAATGAGAATTTACAGTGCAGAACTGTTTATCCCGTCAAAAGCAAATTCTTTCGATTCAT